>Ga0163144_10006140_pt1 | contig 26567 bp, 28 predicted proteins | sample OliLak19BULKMAT1_FD_123175 | JGI IMG/M metagenome (GOLD analysis project Ga0163144, IMG submission 123175) | Freshwater microbial mat bacterial communities from Lake Vanda, McMurdo Dry Valleys, Antarctica - Oligotrophic Lake LV.19.BULKMAT1 | ecosystem: Environmental > Aquatic > Freshwater >...
CTGATTCGTAATCAGTAGGTCCGCAGTTCGATTCTGCGCGTCGGCACCATCCAGTCGGGCATCCGACCGCTGCCCAGGCTCCTGCACCATGTGGGTCAGCCGGGGCGCACGATGTAACCCGTTTTCACCTCACCCTTCAGCCCGACCTGGCCATATCGCTCGACCCGATCCCGCCTGCGGCAGTCGCCTCCCCAGGGCGCGTGTCTAACCAGCCTCACGGGTGGCAGCAGTGCGAGATGCACGGCCCCCCGGGCGCGCCAGATCCTCTAGAATCCGGCGTTCGCTCCCACTGCCCACGCCGCGGGCAGCAAACACCCCTGTCGAACCCCGATCACGGAGATAGCAAGCAGATGTCAGCCGGCCCGGACACGCTCAACGAAGTGGATACAGTTGTCATTGGCGCCGGCTTTGCCGGGCTCTACGCCGTGTACCGGCTGCGACAACTGGGCCTGACCCACCGGGCCTTCGAACGCGGCGGCGGCGTGGGTGGCACCTGGTACTGGAATCGTTACCCCGGCGCGAGTTCGGACTCCGAGAGCTGGGTGTATTCATTCACGTTCTCGAAAGAACTCGAACAGGAATGGACCTGGAGCTGCCGGTTTCCCGAGCAGCCCGAAATCCTGCGTTATCTCGAGCACGTCGCGGATCGCTTCGATCTACGCCCCTCTTTCGACTTCAACACCCGCGTCACCGGCGCAGCTTACGACGCAGCGCGAGCGCGGTGGGTCGTCGACACCGAGCATGGCGATCAGATCAGCGCGAAATATCTGATCACGGCGGTGGGTTGCCTGTCGGCGGCGCAGGTGCCGAAGATGCCGGGCCTCGAGCAGTTCGCCGGTGACTGGTATCACACCGGTGAATGGCCGCATGAGGGCGTGGACTTCACAAGCAAGCGCGTCGGCGTGATCGGCACGGGATCTTCCGGCATCCAGTCGATTCCCGTGCTCGCGCAACAGGCGAAACATCTGACCGTGTTTCAGCGCACCGCGAATTTCAGTGTACCGGCCCGCAACCGCAAGCTTGCGCGCGACGAGGTCGAAACCCTCAAGCGCAATATCCGCGACATCCGTGAGCGCTGCCGCTGGTCGTCGATCGGCCAACCTTACGACTGGAAGGACAGCGAGGCGCTGAAGATCGATCAGGCCGAACTGCGCCGGCAGTTCGAGGCGGACTGGGCAAAAGGCGGCTTTGAATGGATGTTCGGCAGCTTCCGGGATCTGCTGGTCGACCGGCAGGCAAACGCGCTCGCCGCTGATTTCGTGCGCGAAAAGATTCATCAGACCGTCAAGGATCCGGAAACCGCGCGCAAGCTGACGCCCACCGGCTATCCGATAGGCACCAAGCGGCTGCCGCTGGACGCCGGCTATTTCGACACGTTCAATCGCGACAACGTAGCGCTGGTCGATCTGCGCGAAACGCCGATCGAGGACATCGTGTCGGCTGGCATTCGCACCAGCGACCGCATTCACGAACTCGACGCCATCGTGTTCGCCACTGGCTTCGATGCGCTGACGGGGCCGCTGACGCGGGTCGGCATCCGTGGCCGTGGTGGCGAGAAACTCGAAGCCAAGTGGGCCGCCGGCCCGCAAACCTGTCTGGGCCTCTGCACGCACGGATTTCCGAACCTCTTCATGATCACGGGCCCCGGCAGTCCGTCGGTGCTCGGCAACATGCCGACTTCCATCGAACAGCACGTCGACTGGATCTTCGACTGCCTCGCACACATGAAACAGCACGGCAAATCGCTGGTCGAGCCGACGCCCGAGGCAGAGGCCGCGTGGGGGGGCCACGTCAAGGAACTCGCCGATGCGACGCTCTTCCCGCAGACAGATTCGTGGTACATGGGTGCGAACATCCCGGGCAAGCCGCGCGTCTTCATGCCCTACATCGGGGGCTTCGGGAATTACCGCAAGCTGTGCGCGGAAATCGCGGAGAAAGGCTACGAGGGCTTTACGTTCAGCTAGCAGGCGGTCGAGAAACGAGCGAGGTCGTCGCCTGCCAGACGCGGGGCCGTCGGGGAGCGCAGTTCAGTGAGGAATAAATGAGCACCGGAGACGGGCCTGCAACGCCGCAGGCGGCAGTCGCAGCCCGTTTTTTACCCGCCTCTGCCAGAACAATACCGATCATGGCGCCGTCGGCTTCCGGCGGCGCACCCGACTCTCGCCGCGCCGATCGGGCGTGCGGTAGTCAACTTCGTAGAAGTCGATGCGTCCGCCCCTGACGGCACCGGCCAATGGCTGCAGACATGCCTCGTCGTCCGGATGCCGGTGGGTGTAGTGCGGGCGAAGCTTGTCGGGCGCGAAGCCGCGCATTTCCGCCCAGCGGACGTTGATCGCGCAGGCATCGGTCTCGACATCCCACTCCCACGTGCCGAGCGCGCCGGCTTCGAGCGCGAAGCGCATGCGCGCCTCGCTTTCGCGGTAACGCTTCCGCAGATGCCTCGCGCATCAGCTCAGTCCGCGCACGGGCCGCTGCCATTTTCATCAGGGCGAGCTGGTCCGGGACATCTTCGCCAAAGCGATCACCGCCGGCACACAGCACGCCCAGTGGCGTTTGCCCGTCGTCGCGCAGGGGCAGGGCGATTGCGTTCTGCGGGCCGTCGAACGGCGGTGGGAATCAAACAAGATGGACCTGCGCAGATGAACTGAAGCGCAGGACCAGGGGTTCAGGCAGGGCGGCGAGCAACGGGGGCAGCGGCCGGCAAGCGCGGCGCAAGGCGCCGTCCAGCCAGAGGCCGAGCGCCATTAGCGCCGAGTCTGGCGACGCCCGCGCTCCGGCCACCGAGACCCGCGGCGACGGCCCTCGCGATGCCGGCGTAGACGTCGATGTCGAATTCAGGAGCGACCAGCGCTGCGTCAGCATTCCTTGGCCGTTCGCGCATGTTGTGATCTACTCCTGCGCTGACCACGGGAGATTCATGAATGATCCGCTTCCCGGCGCGACGGCTTTCAGCTTATAAGGTTGGTTCACGCACGTCGGCGTGGGGCCGCATGCTCACCATTTTCAATGCGGCGCCGTCCGGGCGTCGCGAAATAGCGTGCCGCATGGGAGCGCCGTGCGCTCAGGTCGTATAGCTCAGCGCCGCGTAATAGTGCTGCCCGTAACTGGCGATCAGGCTCGCCTTGTCGGTGCCGTTGATGATGCGCCGCGCGTTGACCCAGTCGCCGCGCTGCGGGTTGAAGTAGTCCGCCAGTTTCTTGCCGGTGAACCAGCCGCGCTGCATGCCGGTGAACATGATGCGCGTCGACATCGCCAGATCGAGCGCGAGATCCGGGTTGCCCTCGAGGTCGATGCCCAGCGCCGCGCCGGCTTTCGCGTAGTTGCTTCTCCAGGTCAGCTGGACGAAGCCGCGGCCGAAGTAGCGCGCGCCGTCGCCAGGGGTGGTGTTGCCGTTGCGGGTCGCGAGTTGTGGCCGCGCGCCCGTCACGTCGTACATCGATTTGAAGTAGGCAGGGCCGCCGTATTCGCGGATCGGCTGCATTTTGCGATCGGTCTCGTGATGCGTGGTGGCGAGCATGTAGGCGAGCCAGCGATCGTCGCGGCGCGCGTGCCTGCTTTCCCATTCATAGAGAATGCCGTTTAGGCCCAGGACCTGAGCGGCAGTCAGACGACCATCGAACAGATGTGTGCGAACGAAACTGAAGAAGAACTGACGATTGAGCATGACATCCTCCGTGGCACGCCGCCGCATGCGGCGCTCGGGATTATGCGGACTGCTACGCGTGAGGTGCTAGCGCTGGCAGTATCGACCGCGCCGGGGCGCGGCAGACCCCGTTCGCCGGCCATGTGTGGCCGCAATGCTGAAGTCACGGCCGTCAGGTCGGCGCTTTCCCCGCTCGGCCCGAACGGCTGCGAATGCTGTCAGGCTGGCCGCCGATAGCCGCCGGGAACGCCGTTCGGCGCCAACACCATCTGCCACAGCTGCAGACCGCGGGCGCGGAATACGCCGGCGAACAGGCTCAGGTAGTAGGTCCAGCGTCGGCAGAAATCGGGCGGCAACTGTGGCGCAAGGCCGGGCCAGGCGCGGATGAAATTGTCGCGCCAGGCGACCAGCGTGAGGGCATAGTCAGCACCGAAGTTGTGCAGGTCTTCGATGACGAACTGGCGATCGAGGGCCGCCACCACGCGCTTCAAAGACGGGATCTCGCTGTTCGGAAAGATGTAGCGCGTCACCCACGGGTCGATGCCGGCGCCGTGGTGGTTGCGGCCAATCGTGTGCAGCAGGAACAGGCCGTCCGGGGTCAGCAGCCGGCGCACGGTCTGCATGAAGGGCCGGTAGTTCTTGCGCCCGACGTGCTCGAACATGCCGAGCGACACGATGCGATCGAACTGGCCGCTGATATCCCGATAGTCCTGTAGCAGGATGTCGACAGGGAGTCCGCCACAGGCCTCGCGCGCAAAGCTGGCCTGTTCCGACGAGATCGTCACGCCGACCACCGACACCCCGCACGCCCGCGCTGCGTACCGCGCAAAACTGCCCCAGCCGCAGCCGATGTCGAGCACGCGCATGCCGGGTGCGAGGCCGAGTTTGCGGCAGACGAGATCGAGCTTGGCGGTCTGGGCGTCGTCGAGCGTCGTCGCCTGTGGCCAGAAAGCGCAGGTGTAGACCATGCTGTCGCCAAGCATCGCGCGATACAGCGTGTTGCCGAGGTCGTAATGGGTTTCGGCGACGGCGCGCGCCAGATACTTCGTCTGCAGGTTCATTACCGCTGCCTGCAGTCGGGCCCAGGCGCGACGCACATTGAGCACGCGTTCGTCGACCTGCGCCGCGATCAGCCGGCTGAAGAATTCGTCGAGCGCGGTGGCGTCCCACCAGCCATCGACATAGGCCTCGCCGAGTCCGAGGGTGCCATCGAGCAGACAGCGGGCGAAAACGCGCGAGTCATTCACGCGCATGTCCCACGGGCGTCCGCCGTTGATCTCGATGTCGGCACTGGCGAGCAGATGGGCATAACGGCGCTGCAGGAAACTGCTGCTGGCGCCGTGTGCAGGAACGGTGGCGTGGCTTGAGTGCTGCATGGCATCGCGCTCCTCGACGTGCGGGTGGGCGGCGGTGGTCGCAAGCCGCATCGCCTTAATGCGAACATAGACAAGGCGGCCGCCGCTGCCAAGGCAGGGGAGGCAAACGTCGCCGTGTCGAACGCAAGTCTGGGCAATGGCCTACGAGGTCAGGCCGCGATGCACGGGCGGGATCAGTCCAGCATTTCGACGAGATCGCCGGCGCGAATTCTACCCGCGACCTTCACATGTGCCCCGACGCCAAGGTTCTGATCAGCGTCACGCACGATCGTGCGCAGGATGGTTTTGTCGAAGGGCAGATTGCCCTGCGGGCGCGTCGTCATGCCGCAGCGCGGGGTAGGCGCGGAAATCTGCAGGGTCGCTTCGCCAATCTGCAGCGTTTGGCCGATCCAGCCCTGTTCGATCTGACCGGCGACGCCCGGCGGCGTTTCGATCACGAGGTTCGGCCGGAAGCGGCGGACATCCCACGCCGCGCCCGGGTTCGCGGCCTGCATCGCGGCGAGCGAGGCGGTCGTCAGCAGATTGAGTTCCTCGTTGTCGAAGAAAGTGCCGGGGACGGATACGTAATCGATGAGCACTTCAGGGAACTGTGCGAAGTCAGGTTGCGGCTCGCCGGGTTCGCGCGCGAAGGCGTCGCCAATCTCCGCGGCCCACTGCGCCTGATCCGGTTTATAGCGCTTGTAGAAGTCGCGGTTGCTGGCCGGCTGCAGCGGCCACAGTGAGGCGGGGCAGCCGCAGAGCGCCGTGAGCTTGGGATGCACGGCCGGGTCGTCGCTGCCGATCACGGTGCCATCGGGAAAGGTGATGTCGACCGCCGCGGACTCCCCGGCAACCGGCTCCGTGCGATAGCGCGCGACGCACAGCATCAGCTGCGGATACCGCTTGCCCCACTGCACTTCCTGACGCATGTCGTCGCGCATGGCCCATGCGCGATCGCCGACCAGACCCTGCGGTGTCACCAGGCAGACCGGCACCGTGCCGCCCTGCATCGACTTCACCGGAAAGCGCCACAGTTCCCTGATATGTCCGAGGATGCTCATCGCGGCGGCTCCGGTCTGCGGTTCAGGATTGCTCGGGATCGAAACGGCGTTCGCTGCGCGCAGCGGCGTCCAGCACCTTATGTTCAAGGCTCTGCTTGTAACGGATCATTGCTGCCTGCAGCAGCGGGTCACGCGTGCCCAGGATCTGCACGGCGAGCAGGGCGGCATTGGTGGCGTTGTTGATGGCGACCGTCGCCACCGGCACGCCGGCCGGCATCTGCACGATCGACAGCAGGGCGTCTTTGCCGTTGAGCAGGGTCGCCGCCACCGGTACGCCGATCACCGGCAGCGGTGTCAGCGCGGCCACCATGCCCGGGAGATGCGCCGCACCACCGGCGCCGGCGATGATGACGGCCAGCCCGCGACCGGCGGCCTGTTCCGCATAGTCGACCATGCGGTGTGGCGTGCGATGCGCGGAGACGATCGTCAGTTCGTACGGCACGCCGAAATCTTCGAGGATTTTCGCGGCATCGTTCATGACCTTCAGGTCGGAGTCGCTGCCCATGATGATGCCGACCAGCGGGGTGCTCACCGTCCACTGCCTCCGACTTTGATCACCTGCTGCAGACGACGTGCCTTGTCGGCGGCGTCGCTACCGCTGTCGCCGGTGACCGTCACATGGCCCATCTTGCGGTAAGGTTTCACGCTCAGCTTGCCGTACAGGTGCACGGCGACACCGGGTTGGCGGGCGACGTCGTCAAGTCCGTGATACCGCGGCGCGCCGAACGCCTGCGGTTCGCCGAGCAGATTGAACGAGGCGGCTGCGTGCAGCAGATGCGTCGGGCCCAGCGGCAGATTGGTGACGGCCCGCAGATGTTGCTCGAACTGCGAGGTCGCGCAGGCTTCGATGGTGTAGTGCCCGGAATTGTGCGGCCGCGGCGAGATCTCGTTGATCAGCACGCGCCCGGTGCGGTCGAGAAAAAATTCGATGCCGAAGATGCCGACGCCGTCGAGCGCGGTGACGAGCCGCCGCGCCAGCGTTTCGCACGCTGTGACGATGGCAGCGGGCACTGCGGCCGGGGCCTTGATCGTATTCAGGATGTTCGCCGCGGCATCGAACTCGGCTTCGACCACCGGATACAGCGCAATCTCGCCACGCGGACTGCGCGCCACCATGATCGCAAGTTCCTTGTCGATGTCGACGATCTCCTCGGCCATGCACGGGCCGCCGTCGAGCAGTGGCGCGGCATCCGCGAGCGTGCTGACACGCTTCACGCCGCGCCCGTCGTAACCATGGCGACGCGCTTTCAAGATGCAGGGCAGACCGAACGCGTTCAGGCCCGCAGCGTCGTCGATCGCGGCATAGCGGCCGGTTGGCAGACCGCGCGCCGACAGAAACTGCTTCTGCACGAGCTTGTCCTGGATGGTGCCGAGGACTTTGCTCGACGGGGCGACGGTCGCGCCGCTCGCTTCGAGATTCGCCAGTGCAGCCGCGCTCACCGCTTCGATGTCGAGCGTCACGACGTCACTGATGCGTGCGAGTTCGCGCAGCGCGGAGCGGTCGTCGTAGTGGGCGACGATCTGCGATGCGAAGTCGCTGGCGGGTGCGCCCGGTGTCGGATCGAGTACGGTCAATTCGAGCCCGAGGGCCGGGGCGGCCTCGGCCATCATGCGCGCGAGTTGGCCGCCACCCACGATGCCGACCCGTTGGCGGGGCTCTGCGGGAGACTTGCTGGCAGTGGTCATGGAACCTCTCAGAGCGCTGACCGGGCCATGTGGCTCGGCGGGGGGGCGCCTAGGATAAGGCCTAAGGCGTCCGCGCAAAACCCCGGGTCCCTGCAACCCGGGCGGAGGTCAGATACCGAGATAGCGCTGGGCGAGGCGGGGCGCCCAGGACGTGAAGCGCAGCGGACCTTCGGTGGCGGCGAGGCAGATGCATTCGCCGTCGCGGGTTACGATGGGCTGGTGGTTGGTCGTTTCGTCGGCGTCTTCAAGATCACCCGCGGCATAGATGGTATCGCCGTTGAAGAAGGCGCCCTTCAGGACGAGCGTCAACTCGCTGCCCTCGTGGGTATGGCGTGGTAACACGGTATTCGCCGCCGCGCGCAGCACCCACAGGCGCTCGTGCGCGTCGGCGCGCAGCTTGGCAATCTGGAGCCCCGGGCCCGCTTTGCGCCAAGGCAGCGCGGACAGGCCACAGTCGAGATAGCTGTCGACGAAGGCCTGGAGGCTAGTCGTGTTCGCGGTGGGCCGCAGGCCGAAGCGCGCAGTCAACCAGGTGGTGTCGCCGGTCTCCGCGTCCAGGATGTCACGGGCGGTGAGCTTGGGCGTGACGGGAACGCCGCTCAACAGCATCTCCGCACCCAGGCGCTCGGCGTGGCGGAGGTCCTCCGCACAGCGGGGGCAGGCCACCAAATGTGTTGAAATCACCAGTTCGAAGCCGCGCGACAGATTGCCGCAGGCGTAGTCGATCAGCCAGGCTGGATCGGGATGACGGGTCACGCTCACTACGCTTGCTCCAGTAGCGCGCGCACCCGCTGGAAACCCAGCCGCGCGCGCGATTTGACGGTGCCGATAGGCAGTTTGAGTTCAAGGGAAATCTCGCGATGCGACTTGCCTTCTACATAAGCCATGAGCAGTACGCTGGCCTGCTCGGGCGGCAGGTGGGCCAGCAACGCAACCGACTTGACGCCGGCCGCCCGTGCATACATGTCTTCTTCGTAGACTTGTTCACCGGCCGTTTCGAGCGAATAGCGCTCGAGCGCTGCATATTCGCGTTTCGCCGAGCGCTTGATGTCGATGAGCCGGTTACGCGCCAGCGAGAATATCCAGGTCCGCGCTGACGCCCGCTGCGGGTCGAACAGCTTGGCCTTTTGCCAGACCGCAAGCATGATGTCCTGCAGAATGTTTTCCGCGTCTGCCGGGTCGATGCCGGTGCGGCGCAGGTAACCCTGCACCTTGCCCGAGAACAGATCGAAAAGCGCCTGGTAGGCGCTACGATCGCGCTCGTCACGCACGCGCACCAGCAGCCGCGTCTCGTGCACGGCCGAGTCTTTCTCGTCCGCGCGTCCGGCATCCAGCGGAAACGGCACGATGGCCGCACCTTCGGCGGCTTGGTCATGGGTAATTTGCATAAGTTTATTTAGCATGCCCTGAGTACGCGGGCTTATGCCAGCCGGATCACGGCCGGCTCAAGTTCGCGCGGGTGATCCGGGAGCGGCTGTCGGGGCGTAGGGCGTCACAGGTATGAACGGGGGAGGAGTATGGCAGACGGCAGCCAGGGCGCGGCACGGCAGCGCATCGCGGTGGTGGGTTCTGGCATCGGTGGCCTCAGCGCGGCGTGGCTGGCCAGTCAGCGCCACGAAGTCACCGTGTTCGAACAGGCCTCGTACCTGGGCGGGCACAGCAATACCGTCGAAGTGCCGGGCGACAGGGCCGGCGTGCCGGTCGACACCGGCTTCATCGTTTACAACGCGCTGAACTACCCCAATCTGGTGCAGCTTTTTGCCCATCTCGGCGTGCCCACCGCGGAGAGCGACATGTCCTTCGCCGTGTCCCTGCGCGACGGGGCACTCGAATACGCAGGCACCAATCTGCGCGGGCTGTTTGCACAGCCGGCAAACCTCCTGCGCCCGCGCTTCTGGCGCATGCTGCGCGATCTCCATCGCTTCTACCGGGCGGCGCCGTCCTACCGGGCCGAAGCCGCGCGCGAGCGCCTGTCGTTCGGCGCATTGCTCGACCGCCACGCGTATTCGGTGGCCTTCCGCGAGGATCACCTGCTGCCGATGGCGGGCGCTATCTGGTCAGCGACGGACAGCCAGATCGCGGATTACCCGGCGGCAGCCTTCATCGATTTCTTTGCCAACCACGGGCTCATCCAGTACTCGAAGCGGCCGCAGTGGCGCACCGTCGTCGGCGGCAGTCGCGAATACGTGCGGCGCCTGGTCGCGGGCCTGTCCGGGGGTGCGCAGATGCGGGCCACGGTGCGTCGCATCGAGCGGCGGCCAGATCAGGCCGTCGTGCACCTCGAAGACGGCCGGCATTACGCGTTCGATCAGGTCGTCATTGCCACCCACGCGGATCAGGCGCTCGCGCTGCTCGCCCAGCCGAGCGCCGACGAGCGGCGCCTGCTGGGCGCTTTCCGCTACAGCCGCAATCGCGCGGTGCTGCATCGCGATCCGCGGCTGATGCCGCGGCGCCGCGCGGCCTGGGCGAGCTGGAACTACCTCAGTTCTCCCGACGCGATCGCGGTCACCTACTGGATGAATCTGCTGCAGCCGCTGACCACGCGCCGCCAGTACTTCGTGACCCTCAATCCGCCGCGCGAACCGCGCCCCGGCACTGTTGAACGCGAGTTCAGCTACGAGCATCCGCTGTTTGATCTTGTGGCGCTCGACGCGCAGCGCGAACTCGCGAGTCTGCAGGGCAAGGATCGCCTTTGGTACTGCGGCAGTTACTTCGGCTATGGCTTCCACGAAGACGCGCTGGAAGCCGGGCTGTGGGTGGCGGAAGCCCTCGGTGGCGTGCGGCGGCCGTGGACACTCACCCAGCCCTCCGCGCGCACCCGGCTGCCGGCCCTTGACGCCATGGCGGTCTGACGCATGCGCTCTGCCCTTTACTTCGGGCGTGTCACGCATCATCGGGCGCGGCCCCGTGTGCACGACATGGTGTACTCGCTGTTTTATCTGCTGATCGATCTCGATGAACTGCCCGCACTCGCGCGCCAGTCGCGCGTGTTCGCCTGGAATGCGCGTGGGCTGATGTCTTTTCACGACGCCGATCACGGCCGCGGCGATGGTCGATCGTTCCGCGATACGCTCGAGACCACCCTGCTCGAGGCGGGCTATCCGGCACGTCCGTACCGCTTCGAAGTGCTGTGCCTGCCGCGCATGTTCGGGTACGTGTTCAACCCCATCAGCGTTGTTTACTGTTACGACGAAGCACGGCTCGTCGCGATGCTCTACGAGGTCAGCAACACCTTCGGCGAGCGAGAGAACTACCTGTTGCCGGTCGAGGCCGGCGCGAACGTGATCCGGCAGCAGTGCGACAAGACCCTGTATGTGTCGCCGTTCTTCGACGTTGCCGGTCATTACCGTTTTACCCTGAGCCTGCCGACGGAGCGCCTTGCGCTGTCGATACGCCACGAAGATGCCGACGGCCTGCGCCTGCACGCCGGCTTCACCGGTCATCGATTGCCCTGGTCGACCCGCAACCTGTGGTCAGCGCTGCTGCGTTTCCCGGGCGCAACCTTCAAGGTCATGGCGGGCATCCACTGGGAAGCCCTGCGGCTGTGGCTGAAGGGCGTTCGACTTCATCCGCGTCCCGCTTCCACGGAGCCCAAGCCCTATGTCTGAACCCTCGGCCACTGAAGCACTGCCGCTGTCGACGCCGGCCACCTGGCACAGCGGCCCGGCGGCACGCCTCGTCGATTTCGCGCTGCGCCGAATCGGCGCGCAGATTCGGCGCGGCACGCTGACAGTCGAGTTGCCCGACGGGCGCCGGTATGTCTTCCGCGGCAGCGGCGACGAGACCGCCTGCTGGCAGTTGCGGTCCACGCGTGCGGTGTGGCGTGTCGTGACCGGCGGTGCGATGGGGCTCGCCGAATCCTATCTCGACCACGAATGGACCACGCCCGACCTGACCGCGCTGCTGATGCTGCTCGGGGCAAACGAGGATCGCGCCGGGAATTCGATTGAAGGCCTGCCGCTGGTGCGCTGGTTCAATCGGCTGTGGCACCGCCTGCATGCGAATTCGCGGCGTCAGAGCCGGCGGAACATCGCCTATCACTACGATCTCGGCAACGCGTTCTATGCCGAGTGGCTCGATCCGACGATGACCTATTCCGCGGCGCTGTTCGCAGATCCGGGCGAGCCGCTGGCCGTGGCGCAGGCGCGCAAAAACGCACATCTCGGCGCGCTGATCGAACTTGCGCCGGGTCACGACGTGCTCGAGATCGGTTGCGGTTGGGGTGGCTTTGCCGAACATGCGGCGCGACTCGGCGCCCACGTGCATGGCATCTCACTGTCACGTGAGCAAATCAGGTACGCCGGCGCACGCCTGGCCAGCGCGGGCGTCGGCGAGCGGACTCACATCGAGTTGCGCGACTACCGCGATCTCGATCGGCGTTACGATCGCATCGCCTCGATCGAGATGTTCGAGGCAGTCGGCGAGCAGTACTGGGTGCAGTACGCCGAGACGCTCGCGCGCAGCCTGAAGTCCGGAGGCATCGCGGGCCTGCAAATCATCACCATCGATCCGCCGCGTTTCGAAAGCTATCGTCGGCGGCCCGATTTCATCCAGCGTCATGTATTTCCCGGCGGCATGCTGCCGACCGAAGACATTCTGGCGCAGGTGTTCGCCGACGTCGGCCTCGCGGTCACGCGCACGGTCCGCTTCGGTCTCGACTATGCGCGAACGCTGGTGCTCTGGCGGGAACGTTTCGAGGAAGCCTGGCCACGCCTCGTGCCGATGGGCTTCGACGAACGTTTCCGGCGGCTGTGGCGCTACTACCTGTGCTATTGCGAGGCGGGCTTTCGCCTCGGCGCGATTGACGTCGTGCAACTGAGGGTCGAGCCCGCCGTCAGTGTCTGACACCGATGCTGCGCGCGCCCCCGCGACCCTGAGCCGCGCGCAGATCGCGGCCTATGCGGCGCCGGGTCTGGCGCTGGCGGTGCCGACGATCCCGGTGGCCGTGCTGCTGCCGGCCTACTACGCCGAGGATCTTGGCCTGGGTCTCGCTGCCGTCGGCGCTGCGCTGGCGGCGGCGCGCTGCCTCGACTTCCTGGCCGATCCACTGGCCGGTGCGCTGAGCGACCGCTGGCGTGCGCGCGGCGGCCGGCGCAAGCCGGTGATTGCGATCGGTGCCCTGTGCGCCGGGATTGCGCTGTGGGCAGTCACGCATCCGCCGGCAGCAGTCTCGGCGCGGTATCTGTTCGGCTGGTCATTGCTGCTGTTCATCGGCTGGTCACTGATCGCGGTGCCCCACGCGGCGTGGGCCGCCGACTTCACACAAGCGCGTTTGCGCACCACACTCGTCGGCAGTCGCGAGGCGGCGATGCTCCTCGGCATGTGCATCGCCGTGGCGGCGCCGGTGCTCGGACTGGCGTACGGCCAGCCTGAATTCGCCGGTCCCGCCGGGCTTGCGCTCGTCGCGCTTGCGATGGGCGTGCCCGGTTTCGCCGCGCTCTTGCTCGTGATGCCGCAGCCGCCGCCGGCCGGGATGCCACCCGCCTGGGGCTTCGGCGCGCTGCGCGACCTGCTGCGCAATGGCGAATTCACCCGCCTGCTGGCCGCGTGGTTCGTCAACGGGCTCGCCAACGGGCTGCCATCGGTGCTGTTTCCGATCATCGTCGGTGCGTATTTCGGCCTCGATACCGGGGCACTCAGCCGCTTGATGCTGCTGTACTTCGGCTGCGCCGTGCTGGCGATGCCGGCCTGGCCGTTGCTCGCGCGCCGCTACGGCAAGGCGCGGGTGTGGGTGGCCGCCATGCTCGTCGCCAGCGGCGTGTTCGCCTGCGTGTTGACGCTCGCGCCCGACGCGCACCTCGGCTACACGGCGATCTGCGCGCTGACCGGTGTCTTGCTCGGCGCCGATCTCGTGCTGCCGCCGGCCTTGCAAACCGATGTCATCGAACGCGATACGCAGCACTCGGGCGTTGCGCGCGGCGCCTTGTTCTTCGGGATCTGGTCGATGGCAACGAAGGCCGCGCTGGCGGCAGCGGTCGCGATCGGTTTCGTGGGGCTCGATCTCGGCGGCTACGTCGCCGACACGTCGCTGAGCCGCACCGCCACGCTGACGCTGCTCGGGCTCTATGCCGGGTTGCCGGTCCTGTTGAAGCTGACGGCGATCGTGCTCGTGCTGCGTTCAGGCCACCGCGAGGCGGCGGCGCAGCCAACGCATCAGGCCGCCGATCATTGGTAGCTGCTCGTAGAACCCCCCGGCGGCATCCCAGTAGTCGAGGTGCTCGGCGACCCGGCCATCCACGGCGAGCGTGACGACGGCCACCCCGGTGACGGCCCAGTGCCGCCGGCCCAGCTGTTTCAGGCGGCCGCTGAAATGCCAGTACAGCGCAAAGCTGGGCGCCGCCCCGGGCAATTCGCTGCGCGCCGCCAGCGCGGCAACGTGCGTGACCTCGATGCGCAGGTCGTCGAGCTTCTCGAGCATGTCTTGGAGGCAGCGGACGAAATGCGCCCTGCCATGCACGTCATTGAAGGGATCGCGGAAATGCATGTCGTCCGTGACGACCGAAGCGGCCGTTGCGATGCCCGCCGGCCCGAGTGTCGTCATGAACTCGACATAGCGCTGGATGCCGGCAGTCATCACGGATTGCGGAGCATGCGACGCGTAATCGCGAAGAAGAGGCGGTCGGGCAATATTGACAGCAGGCGCATCGTCCACGCGAGGCGGCGCGGAAAGCGGATCTCGAACTTGCCGGCAGCCAGACCGCGTTCGATCCACTGCGCCGCATCCGCGGCCTCGACGATCCACGGCATCGGGAAATCGTTGTGGTCGGTCAGGGGGGTGCGGACGAAGCCCGGATTGATCACGCTAATGTGCACGCCGTCGCGCGCGAGTTCGGACACCAGCGACTCGCAGAGACGCATCACCGCACTCTTCGACGCCGCATAGGGGCCGGCATAAGGCAGGCCGACATAGCCTGCCAGTGATGACATTGCCGCGATCTGGCCACGGCCGCGCGCCCGCATCACGGGCATCAGCGCCTCGAGTGCATGACAGAAGCCGAAATAGTTGACGGTCATCATCCTGGTGGCGGCATCCGACGTGAACTCGGCGGCGGGTGTCACGACATAAGTGCCGGCGTTCAAAATCGCCAGGTCAATTGGCCCGCGCTCGCTCTCGATGCGGGCAATCGCGTCGTGCACCGCAGCGCGATCGGTGACGTCGAGCGGCAGCGCATGCGCGGGCAAGGTCGGCGCCAGCGCTTCGAGTACCTCGGCGCGGCGCGCCGAGATGATCACTTCATGCCCGAGATGCGCGTAGTGCTGTGCAACGGCAAGGCCGATGCCGCTACTCGCGCCGGTAATCCATACTCGCATCAAGCCCCCGTCGCGATGTTCCAATGCGACACACTACGCCAACCGACAGCGCATGGATTCGCATTTGCGCGTGCTCGGGCGAACGGTACGCGGCGTGGCGCCGAAGCAGGCGGATGAATGGGCGGTAGCGGCGGGCACTGGCGGCGAGCCAGCGTGATGAGGCGGCGCTCGCCTGCGGGCCGTCGCTGCTCCCGCGCAGTCAACGGCCTCGCACCCTGCTGCCCTCGCCTGCGCTAGCGCGGCTGCGTGCGCCCGCCGCAGTTGACGCAACGATACTCCAGGCGTGAGCCATCTGCGCCATCGAAAGCGAGGCCCAACCAGCGATCGTCCTGGTCGTACCAGACGCGCGCCGTGAGCTCGCCGGTGTAGTCGTAACATCGGGCGTTGGCGGGCCCCTCGCGCACGGGCGCTGGCGAACACGGCGCGAGTTGCACCTGGTTGATCCGCCCGGTCAGGGTATTGAGTACCGTAGCGGCTTCGAGCACGCCGCTGTGCCAGTGATTGGTGCTGAACAGGCCGAGCGGGGCGACGGCGCGGCCATGCGGGCCGTCGATTTCGAGCTGTCTGCCGGTCGCTTTCGCGAGGGTTCGCGTGCGCTTGCCATTCGCATCGACCGTCGACTCGAGGCGGACCAGTTGTCCGTTGCACCAGTGTTCGGTGGCGGCATAGCGATAGCGGTAGGCATTGATGAACAGGAAGCGAATGTCGAGCTTCATGCTCGAGGTCACCACCAGATAGCCCTGCTCGCGCGCGAAGCGGGTGCGGTGGCTGCCGACCTGTTTACCGTTGCGCAACACGGTGAAGTCGAGCAGATCCGTGCCGTAGCGACGAGCCTGGTCGTCGGCTGCGCCGGGGCCGGGGCAGGCGCGCTCAGCGGCGGCGCAGGGGGCGAGCAGCGTGGCTGCGAGCAGGCCGGCCGCGAGCAGGGCAGCGCCGAGAGAGCGAAAACGGTGCGTCATTTGAATGTTTACGGTGGGGGTTCGATATCGGATGGGGTTATGGTGAAATGGCTCACCGCCTTTGTGCAAGGCCTCACCCCTCAAGTCGGGAGCAACTGATGAAGCTGGAACCCTTGATGACCTATTACGCCGATGTGCTGGCGCCTGTGACGGTCGGCGCCGGCCCTTACGGCAACCGGATGATCTTCGAAGTCTCGGGTGGCGGGTTCGAAGGGCCGAGACTGCGCGGCCGCCTGCTGACCGGTGGCGGCGACTGGTTGCTGCTCGACCGCGAAGGCATTGGCCACCTCGATGTGCGCGCCACCTTCGAAACCCACGATGGTGCACTGATCTACGTGCAGTACTTCGGACGCCTCGAAGTCTCCGACGCCGTGATGGCGGCGCTCGGCGGCCAGGGTGAGACCCACTTCGGGGACCAGCACTTCTTCTCGCAGCCGCGCTTCGAAACCGGCGACGAGCGCTATCGCTGGCTCAACCGCGTGATCGCGGTCGGCCAGGGGCGCATGCTCCCGAATCGCGTCGAGTATCAGGTCTTCGCCTGCGTCAACTGACCGTACGGGCTTCACCTTAAAACCTAGCCGGGGAGCAGCCGCCATTATCGTCAAGACGCCTACGCTGGATGAACTCCAATACATCGCCACGCAGAACGGGCTCGATCTGAGCCCTGAAGATTTGGCGTCCTTTCAGGGGCTGATGAGTGGCCCGCTGGCGTCCTACCAGCGCCTGCAGGAACTCGTGGAGCCGAAACTGCCGGTGAAATATCCGCGCACGCCCGGCTATCGCCCGGAGCGTAGCGAGGATCCGCTGAATGCCTGGACCTGCAAGACCGCGATCAAGGGCGCCCCGCGCGGCCCGCTGCGCGGCAAGACGATCGCCATCAAGGACAATATCTGCGTCGCCGGCGTGCCGATGATGAACGGCACCTCGGTGCTCGAAGGGTATGTGCCCGACATCGACGCGACAATCGTCACCCGCATTCTGGACGCCGGGGGTGAAATCGCCGGCAAGGCCGACTGCGAAAGCCTGTGCTTCTCGGGTGGCAGCCATACGTCCGACAACGGCCCGACCCTGAACCCGCACGACCACACCCGCACCGCCGGCGGTTCTTCGGCCGGCAGTGCGGCGCTGGTGGCCGCGCGCGAGGTCGACATGGCGATCGGCGGCGATCAGGGCGGCTCGATTCGCATTCCGGCGAGCTGGTGCGGCGTGTACGGGCTCAAACCCACGCACGGCCTGGTGCCCTACACCGGCGCCTTTCCGATTGAGAGCACGCTTGATCATCTCGGGCCGATGGCCCGCACGACCGCCGATATTGCGTTGCTGCTCGAAGTCCTCGCCGGTGAAGACGGCATGGACCCACGCCAGTATCGCGTGCGCCCCGAGGCCTACACCAAAGCGCTGACCGGCAACATCGAGGGGCTGCGCATCGGCATCGTACCCGAGGGTTTCGAATGGCCGGGTCTGTCGCAGGCCGATGTCGACGACATGGTGCTGCGCGCCGCCGGCCGTTTCGAACAGCTCGGCGCGGTGGTGTCGACGATCTCGATTCCGATGCATCGCGACGGCATCCACATCTGGAACGCCATTTCCATCGAAGGCGCCACGGCGCTGATGCTCAAAGGCAATGCGATGGGCACGAACTGGAAGGGCTATTACACCACCAGCCTGCTCGACAGCTTCGCGCGCGGCTGGCGCACACGCGCGAACGATCTGTCCGAGACTACCAAGCTGGTGCTGCTGCTCGGCGAGTACATGCAGACGCGTTATCACGGCCGCTTCTACGCCAAAGCGCAGAATCTCTCGCTGAAACTGAAAGCTGCGTACGATGCCGCGTTCCAGCAGGTCGACGTGCTCGTGATGCCGACCTTGCCGATGAAGGCGACGCGCATCCCGGCGCCGGACGCGCCGCGCGAGGACTGCATCGCGCGCGCCCTCGAAATGCTCACGAACGCGTGCCCGTTCGATGTCACCGGCCATCCGGCGCTGAATGTGCCCTGCGGCATGTCGCAGGGGCTGCCGGTCGGCATGATGCTCGTCGGCAAGTCCTTCGGTGAGAGCACCATCCTGCGCGCGTCACATGCATTCGAACAATCATTTGACTGGCAAAAAGCCTGAGGAAACACCCATGGCCGCATCTGCACACAATCGTCCGCTCAGCGATGTCGAGATCAGGGTCAAGGCCCTGGAGTCGCTGCTCGTCGAGAAGGGCCTGATCGATCAGGCCGCCGTCGACGCGTTGATCGACACCTATGAACACAAGGTCGGCCCGCGCAACGGGGCGCGCGTCGTCGCCCGCGCGTGGGTCGATCCGGCCTATAAGCAGCGTCTGTTGACCGACGGCACATCCGCCATCCTGGAACTCGGCTATTCGGGTATCCAGGGTGAGGACATGGTGGTCGTCGAGAACACGCCGCAGGTGCATAACGTGCTCGTGTGCACCTTGTGCTCGTGCTATCCGTGGCCGACGCTTGGCCTGCCGCCGGTGTGGTTCAAGTCCGCGCCATATCGTTCGCGGGTGGTCAGCGACCCGCGCGGTGTGCTGCGCGAGTTCGGCACCGAGCTGGCGGCGGAAACGGAAGTCCGGGTGTGGGACAGCACCTCCGAAGTGCGTTTCATGGTGCTGCCGGAACGGCCGGCCGGCACCGACGGCATGAGTGAGGAAGCACTGGCGGCGCTGGTCACGCGCGACGCGATGATTGGCGTCACAACGCTCAAGGCATAGGAGGCAGCAAGCATGAACGGGGTACACGATCTGGGCGGCATGGACGGCATGGGGCCGATAGTCGTCGAAGAACACGAGCCGGTGTTTCATTCGGAATGGGAGCGCCGTGTGTTCGGCATGTTCCTGCCGATTTTCGCCTGCGGTTACTTCAACATCGACGAACTGCGCCACGCCATTGAGAAAATGGGCGCGCCGGCGTATCTGAACACGAGCTACTACGAGCACTGGCTGCATGCCTACGAAACGCTGCTCGTCGAGAAGGGCGCGATCTCCGCGCAGGAACTCGCCGCGCGTTGCGCGGCGATAGCGCAGGAGGCTGCCTGATGGCCATCAATGCAGAGCAGGCCCTGGGCGCCGCACTGGCCGGCGCCAGCGCGCGGGTGGATGTCGAGCTCGCGCCGCGCTTCAGGATTGGCCAGCACATCCGCATGCGGAACATCAACCCGCGCTCGCATACGCGCATGCCACGCTATCTGCGCGATAAGGTCGGCGTGATCGAACGCGACTACGGCGTGTTTGCGTTTCCCGACACGCATGCGCATGGCAAAGGCGAAACGCCCCAGCATGTCTACAGCGTGAAGTTCAGCGCCAGGGAAGTCTGGGGACGCGAAGGTGGCGAGCGGGATTTCCTCGTCGTCGATGTGTGGGACGACTACATGGATTCGACATCATGAGCGAACAGACATCCTGTCCCACCTTGCCCAACCTCGCCGCCGTTCCGGGCCTGCCGCGCGATGAGGAAGGTGTGGTGTTTGCCGCGCCGTGGGAGGCGAAAGCGTTTGCGCTCGTTATCCACCTGCATCAGCAGGGTCGCTTTGCGTGGCAGGAGTGGGTTGATGCGCTGAGTGGCGAAGTGGCGGCCGACAGCACGCGCACGCCGCACACGCCGTATTACGAGCTCTGGCTCAGTGCGGCGGAAAAGCTGATGAACGGGAAGGGTCTGGTGCCTGCCGCGCGGCTGGCTACCGAGCGGCAGGCCCTGCACGCCGCCCAGGCTCATCACGATCACGATCATGGGCATGACCATCACCACGGTCACGATCACGAGCACTGACTGGCTTTCGCTGCCGTCAGGCGACGGCGGCACTATCTTGCGGCGCGCCGGCGGCCCCGCCGGGCGGGGCACAGTTCGCGTGTCAGCCCGGGCCGCGTGCGGAGGTGCGGCGGCGGACGAGATGCAGTGGGATGAGCGGGGTCAAGCCGTGATTCAGTCAAGTCCCGTAGCGAATGCGGGTGCCGTGCTCGAGCGCCACGTGCAACTCCGCCGGACTCAGTGCCTTCGGAAAGTAGCAGCCTGACACGTGCGCCTGCGCGAAGCTCGAGCCCTCGAGGTTCGCTTCGCGGAAGTCGATGCCGCGCAGATCGGACATGCGGAAATAGCAGTCACGCAGATCGAGGCCGGCCGCGTCCATGCCCCGCAGGTCGAGGCGGCTCAGCTCCACGCCAATCAGATCGCAGGTTTCACCCTTGGCCCTGCGCTTGTTGAATTCGGCAATTTCGCCGACCCGCAGCAGGCCGTACAGCGGGCAGTCGGACATGCGGGGTTTGGCCATCGTTCACCTCTGGTGCGGATTGGGTCTGAGCCTGTTAGCGACGGTGGTGCGGCTTACTGTAACGCACGCCCGCCGGCGCGGCCCGGGCCGCGCCGGCGATGGTCAGCCGGGACGGCCCATGGAGAAGACCTCGCGCAGGGTGCCGTAGTTCATGTAGCCCAGGCGTGTCAGCGGCTGGAGCTTGCGTTCATCGACTATCCCGGCAGCGTCGATCAGGTCGTCGGCGAGATGGATGCCGATCACCTCGCCGATGACCACCCGGTTGACCCGGCCGTCGGCGACGGTCGGCAGCTCGACTATCTGGAACACCCGGCACTCGAGCGCCGCCTTCGCGCTCGCGACACGCGGTGGCCGCACCAGTTCACTCCGCAGCCGCGCGATGCCGCAGGCTTCGAATTCGTCGACGCCGGCCGGGTAGGGCTTCGAGGTGGCATTCATGGCGACGCCGTCGGCCTCGGACACCATGCTGACGACGAACTCCGGCACCGCGGTCAGGTTGCGGAAAGTGTCCTTGGTGCTACCCGGCGCCGGCGCATTGGCGGCGAACATCACGAACGGCGGTTCGGCGGACACCGCATTGAAATAGGAATAGGGCGCCAGATTCGCCACCCCGTTGGCGTCCAGTGTGCTGATCCAGGCGATCGGCCGCGGCATCACCAGCGCATTGAAGGGATTATGGGACAGCGGCGCGGGCCGCATGCCGGAGGCGGTGGCGAAGAACATGAGGTTTATTCACGGCTGGGGAGGAGCGGCAAGATAGTCAGCGTGCGAGGCTGCTGTCAAAGCCGCGATTGTCGCGCTACCGGCTTCCGGCTAACGTGCGGCATCCCGTCATCAGGATCAGGACTGCCCGTGTCCCCTCGTTTTTCATTGCTCGCGATCTGCGCGCTCGCGCTGACGGTGTCGGCCCAGGAGTCCGGGATTGCACTGCCGGATGTTTCACCCGGCGCGGCGGCGACCGTGGCCGCACAACCAGTGCCGCAAGCGGGCAGTTACCTGGTGTTCGACGGTCGCGTCGGCAGTGTCGACTGCCAGCGCTGGACCGTCGGGACGGTCAGTGTCGACGGCGAACTTCTGAGCACCTGTGGCCCATTCACCTCGCACCTCAGCGTCGACGGCCACTTCAACTTGCACAAGATCACCGCCGCCGGCAACGCACCGGTGGTGGTGTTCGAGCCCTGGTATCCGGTGGTGACGTTTCCGCTCGCCGTCGGCAAACGCTGGGAGTCGGCGTACACGGGTTATCTGGCGGTCGAGGGCTTGCGCTGGGAAGGCCGCATTCAGTGTGAAGTGGCCGACTTCGGCCGTATCGACATCGCGGCGGGGCCGATCGACGCCTTCCGGATCGAATGCTACGACAAGCAGAAGATCGGCCTGATGGAGACCGGCGCCACGCTGACGCTCTGGTACGCACCGGCGGTGCCGGCGATCGTCAAGACCATCCACTACGAGGACGCGCGCTGGAACAGTGAACTGGTGGACCATGGCCCGCGCTGAACCGCCCGTCGCGGCGCACCGCGACATCATCGACGACGTCCTCGAGACGCCGCCGGCCGCGGCTTCATTGCTCGACGCGCGCACCGCGTGGTGGCCGAGTTGCGCGCTGCTGCTGCTGCTCGCGCTGATCGTGGCGCTGCCGGGAATCGACCGCATTCCGCTCGATGCCCACGAGATTTTCGTCGCCCAGTCGACGCGTGAAATGAGCACGCGCGGTGACTGGCTCGTGCCTTACTTCAATGGGGTGCCGCGCCTGAACAAGCCACCGATGAATTACTGGCTGAGCGGTCTGGTGGCGGGCATCGCCGGCGCCCTGCCGGACGTTGCGCCGGCGCACGCGCGATTGGTATCAGTTTTTGCGGGCATCGGCCTGCTCGGCTGCACGCTCGCACTCGGCGCCGCGCTGTTCGATCGCCTGACCGCCCTGATCGCCGGTGGGCTCCTGGTCAGCAGCGCGGGCTTTTTCAGTTTCACGCATGACGCGCGTCCGGACATGCTCTATGCATGCTTCACGAGCGCCATGCTGTGGGCCGGTATCTGCGCGTTGCGCGCGCCGCCCGAACCTCCGGCACGACTGCGTGGCAGCGTCGGCCTGATGTGGCTGGCCTTCGCCTGCGCGACGCTGACCAAAGGCCCGCACCTGCCGGTGCTGGCGCTCAGCGGGCTGCTGGTGCAGGCGGCGTGGTGCGCACGCGGCCTGCGGGGGCCGTGGCGTGCGCTGTGTCCCTTGCCGGGGCTTGCGATCGTCGCCGTGCCGACGCTCGCCTGGTGGGGCTGGCTGCGCGTGCGGGTCGATCCGGCCAGCCTCGACAACAGCCAGCTCGCGGGCAGCCTGCTCACGCCAGCCTGGTCGCGGCTGGGCGATCCGTACTACCTTTATCGTCCGCTCGAACTGCTGCTGCCGTGGTTGCCGCTGATCGTGTTGGCCCTGGCCGGCATCGGCTTGATGCGCGCCGCGCGGCGCGACACAGGCTGGCTGTGGTGGCCGCTGCTGGTCGCCGCCGTCGGGCTGTCCTTCGGCAAGCAGTACCGGTACTTTTATCTGCTGCCGATGATGATGCCGCTCGTGCTCGTCGTCGCGCGCGCCATCGCCGTGGTGCTCGGTGCGGCATTACGCCCATGGCCCCGGCAATGGGTGCAGCTGGCGCTGCTGCTGCAGGCCCTGCTTGCGCTGGCCTGCGCCGGCTGGGTGCTCGTGGCCAGCGGGCGCATCGCGTATCTCACGCCGCCGATCCTCAGCGCTGTCGGCGGCGGGCTCGGTGCCTGGCTGATGTGGCGCGCCTTGCGGACGCGCGAGGCTGGCGACCCGGCGGCTCGCGGCCTGGCGCTGATCGCGGCCACCGCCGTGTTCACCGCCCTGATTTGGCCGGGTGCCGCCCTGACCGGCGTGCTGTGGAGTCGCGAACGCTTCGACGCGCAGATGCTCGCCGAACGCGCGGCCGCCGAAGTGCGCGCGGGTTGCCCGCTGGTGACACTGGGTGTGAGCCCGAGTCTGTATGTCTATGCCGCCAACCGGCGCGTGCGGGCTTTGAACGACGCGGGGCAGGTGCTGGCGCTGGCGCGCGAAGCGCACGATTTCGTCCTGGTGGCGCGTTCGGATCGGCTGCCCGAACTCGTGTCTCCGCTGGTCATCAGCGAACTCGCCCGCGCGCGGCGTGGCAGTCGCGACGACGTCCTCGTGCGGGTGCAGATGGCGGGGCCGTGATGCGTTAAAACGCGTCGCAGCATTTTCTGGCTGCCCCGCGCGGCGGCATGTTCGGCTGTTCAGTCGCCCCCGAGTCGTGCTAATCAGTCATCAACGACAACCAATGAAGAGGGGAAACGCGTGCGTGGAGTACAACTTGCGGCAGGGCTGTTCGGGCTTGCGCTGACGCTGACGGGCCCGCTGGCAGCGGCAGGTGAGACGGTGGACGGTGCGGCGATTGCTGACGAGCAGCAGACGGCCAACTGGCTGTCCTACGGACGCACCTACAGCGAACAGCGCTACAGCCCGCTGCACCAGATCGACATGGCGAACGTGGCCGGGCTCAAACTCGACTGGGCGCTCGAACTGGCCGGCGATCGCACGCTGCTGGCCACCCCGATCGTCGTCGACGGCGTGATGTACATCTCCGGCAGTTTCAGCGTGGTACGCGCGGTGGACGCCGCGAGCGGCGAGGTCCTGTGGACCTACGATCCCAAAACCCTCGAAGCGGCCGGCGATCGCCAGCGCATTTTCTGGGACTCCAACCGGGGAGTCGCCTACTGGAAGGGCCAGGTCTTCGTCGCGACCGGGGACGGCCGCCTGAACGCGATCGAGGCGGCAACGGGCAAAGAGGTCTGGAGCGCACAGACGTTCGATCCCAAACTCCCGATGTACATCAATGGCGCGCCGCGCGTGTTTCGCGACAAGGTGATCATCGGCAACGGCGGCACTGAAGTTGGCGCCACGCGTGGCTACGTCACGGCCTATGACACCGCAACCGGCAAGCAGGCCTGGCGTTTCTACGTGGTGCCTGGCAACCCGGCGGACGGCTTTGAAGACGAGACCCAGGCCATGGCGGCCAAGACCTGGACCGGTGAATGGTGGAAGCACGGCGGTGGCGGCAACACCTGGAACGGCTTCACCTACGATCCCGAATTCAACCGCATCTATATCGGCACCGGGAACGGCTCGCCGTGGAACCAGAAAATCAGAAGTCCCGGCGGCGGCGACAACCTGTTCCTGTGCTCGATCGTCGCGCTCGATGCCGACACCGGCGAATATGCGTGGCACTACCAGACGGTGCCGGGCGAGACCTGGGACTACAACTCGAACATGGACATGGTACTCGCCGATCTCGTGATCGGCGGCAAGCCTGTCAAGGCCATGATGCATGCGCCGAAGAACGGCTTCTTCTATATCATTGATCGCGCAACGGGCAAGCTGATCTCGGCGGATAAAATCGGCAAGAACGTCAACTGGGCGACGCATGTCGATCTCGAGACCGGGCGGCCGGTCGAGCGTGAAGGCGCGCGCTATGAAGACGGTGAAGAGCTGATTTGGCCGGGGCCGATCGGCGTCCACAACTGGCACGCGATGTCGTTCAATCCGGGCACCGGCCTCGTCTACATTCCAGTCCATGAGCTGCCGGGCTTGTTCACCGACAAGGGCATCGAGCCGGCCGGCTGGCAGTCACCGAATTTCTACATCGATCCCGGCGTCAAATTCCTGCACGACGACGTGCCGACGGATGCCGGCAGTGCCGCGCTGATGGCCTGGGATCCGGTGGCAAAGAAAGAGGTGTGGCGACACGAACTGCCGGGGTCCTGGAATGCCGGCACCCTGAGCACCGCCGGCAACCTCGTGTTCCAGGGGGGCGTCAACGGCGAGTTCGTTGCCTATGACGCCAAGACGGGCGCGCCGCTGTGGACCTTCGACGCCGGTCTCGGTATCTCGGCCCCACCGGTTACCTACACGGTCAACGGCGAACAGCACATTGCGCTGCTCGTCGGCTGGGGCGGCGCCGGGCCCGCCATCGGCGGTTCGATGAACCGTCAGCACGGGTGGGCCTACCGCGCACAGCCGCGGCATCTGCTGAGTTTCAGTCTGAAGGGCACGGCGAGCATGCCCACGATGCCGCCGCCGGTGTTTCCAACGCCGCTCAAGCAGGCGGACTTCGAAGTCGATGCGCTGCTCGCCGAGCAGGGCAATGTGCTGTGGGCCAGGCACTGTGTGCTGTGCCACGGCGCGGGGGCGGTGTCCGGTGGTTACGCGCCGGACCTGCGGGCGTCGACGATTCCGCTCTATGAAGACGCGCTCAACGACGTGCTCGGCGGCTCGCGCCAGATGGCCGGCATGCCGCGCTTCACCGAACTGACGGTCGCCGACCACAAGGCGCTTCAGCACTATATCCGGCGCGAGGCGCGGGCTGCCGCAGCCGCGCCTTAGCCGGACCAGCCGCGGGGTTTGATCCCGGCGGCGCGCTGACGCTCGATGCCGCCGAGCCTGAAGCGTTCGACGCACAGGGTGCCCTTGGCTTTATCGACTTCGGTCTTCATCGGCCCGGCGCGCAGCGGCGTTGCAATGATGACGTTGAATACCTCCGGCACGGCGGTGCCGAAATCGACGCGCGCGAGATTCAGCTTCGGGCGTCAGTCTCGAAAAATGCTTGCATCGCAGCTTTCTAAAGCGCTGAGCATCACTATCGGTCACGCAGGGAGTGCCACCCTCGGCGGCGATGCCGGACACCCCTGCGTCCATCCGCTCGAGCACGCATATCGCTCGAGTGCGCGCGGTTGCCGCCGCTGCTTCGGACACCGTCGCCCAGCCGCAGGCTGGTTCGTGGTAACGCATGTGCACGCACTTTTGATGCAGCGATACAGCGAATTCAATGAGTTGCCTCGCTTACCTCTGTCTTGATAAAGGTCTCTGAATCCGCTGCCGTTCTGTCCAGCATGCGAGCTGTCCGGTGCACATCAATGACCGACACGCAGGACGATCGGGGCTGTCGATTGCTCTCAGACGGCCGATAGGCGGGCAAGGGAAGCGCAAAATGCTTATGAAAAATCTGAAGTAGAATCTCTATAACAGCCATAAGTCCATGTTTTAGCCTTATTCACAGAAGAAGCTCAAGTGAACTCTGAACGTAGTAGTGCGCGCCCTCGGCTTCGGCGAATTCGGGTACCGGCGCATGCCGCTTGTCATCTCTTGTTGCGATGGCGCGGGAGTGTTTGATTCGGGCGAACATGTTCTCGACCAGATGCCGGTATTTGTACAGACACCAGTCCATCCCGTCGTTCCCCCGGGTATTGTTTTTGC
>Ga0163144_10006141_pt1 | contig 26567 bp, 25 predicted proteins | sample OliLak19BULKMAT1_FD_123175 | JGI IMG/M metagenome (GOLD analysis project Ga0163144, IMG submission 123175) | Freshwater microbial mat bacterial communities from Lake Vanda, McMurdo Dry Valleys, Antarctica - Oligotrophic Lake LV.19.BULKMAT1 | ecosystem: Environmental > Aquatic > Freshwater >...
AGCAGTGGGCCAAGTCCCGTTGACTCAGGTGAAACGGAAGCATGACGCCCCGCCCGTCGGCGATGCCGTGGTCTCTGACGAGCTCGGCCAGGAGGCGGGCGACCCGCTCCGCAGCGCTGCGAATCGCGAGGCGCGTCACGAGGCGCTGCAGCCGCGCGACGCGACCCGCCTGCAGATCGGCCAGAGCGCGGCCCACGGCCCGATGTTCGCCCGCGAGCTGCTCCAGCGTGGCGGCAGGAATCGCTATGACCGTCGAGCGTTCGTGCACCTGGGCGGCTTCGGCTGGAGTGCTCGCGCGTGCGGTGACATCCCCCAGCAGGTGTCCACGTCGCAGGAAGCCTGACGTCACGGCGTTGGGCGTGGCCGTGTACACGCGTACTACGCCGGATCGAATCAGGCAGAACAGACGCAGCGATGCGGTCGGCAAGTCGGCGCCGCGCCCGAGTTCCAGCCGTGTCGCGTCGTGACCCAGCTGCGCCCATTGCGTGGCGGACAGCGAGACGAACATGGCCGCGCGTCGCAGGTCGGCCATGGCCACATGCGTCAATGGCACCGCCGCGTCCCCCTGGTTGCTCCCTTCGCCGGCTGGCCTCCTGTGCGCGGCTTCGCTGTTCTCGCCACATCCTCGACCGAAGGGCTGCGCTCGTTCGAACGCCGGCCGAACGTTATGGTGCACGTCGTCACTGACAAAGGGAGCATCTCCGTGTCAAACGTCATCGGATCCACGACCCACGACCCACTCCAGTGCGGCGCACGGCCTCGATTCGGCCGTCACTCACCCGGCCCGTCGATGCAGACGCGCCGAAAGGCGTCCGCGCTCCGACAGAACGCCTCGACCACCGCCGGGTCGAAGTGTCGGCCGCTCTCGTTCACGATCAAGCGCATCGCGTCTTCGTGCGACCACGCGCGTTTGTAGACGCGGGGCGTTGTCAGCGCGTCGTAGACGTCCGCCAGGGCGACGATGCGGGCTGGCAGGGAAATGTCGCGGCCGCACAGGCCGTGGGGATATCCGGTGCCGTCCCACCACTCGTGATGGGATTCGGCAATTTCGCGGGCGGTCTTCAGGAAGTCGTCCTCACCGAGCTGCGCGCCAACGGCGCGCAGCGTGTTGCCGCCAATCACCGTATGCTGCTGCATCACCGTCCGCTCGTCGTCGGACAGCGGCCCGGGCTTCCACAGCACGTTGTCGGGCACGCCGACTTTGCCGACGTCGTGCAGCGCCGCGGCGCGGGTGACGACCGTGATACGCGCCCGGACGTCGTCGGCGTCGTGACCCGCGATCTGGTCGCACAGCAGTCGCACATAGGCCTGGATGCGCTGCAGATGTTGTCCGGTGTCTTCGTCGCGCGAATCCGCCAGCTTCGCCAGTCCGAAGATGACGGCCTCTTGAGTGCGAGTGAGCGCCCGCGTCCGCCGGTCTACGAGCGTCTCCAGGTTGGCGTTCAGACGGACGAGCGTGTTCTCATAGCGACCGACCACGAAGGCCGTGGATGCCGCCGTGACGCCCACGAGTCCGATCGCGATGAAGAGCCCCATGCGGACGCTCGTCGCCATGAGGCCAGCGACCGTGTGATCGATGCCCGACTGGCGCTGATGGGCCAGTACCGTGATGCCGAGATCCGGCAGGGCGGTGCCCCCGATCACGTAGGTCTCGTCGCCGACGTGACCGGTGTCCCCGAACGAGCCGGCGGCGGCCAAGTCGGCGCGGTTGTCCCGCAACACCTGATTGGTCACAGCCGTCGTCAGGTCGCGCCTGAGCCACTGCGCATATCCGACCAGGGCGGCCCCGAGGCACAGCAGCTGCGTGGCGGTCACGGCCAGAACGAGCGCGGTGCGACGCCGTATGGTGATCACCGGAACGGTAGTCACGCGCCCCCGACCCGGCGTTACACGCCGCGACGACCCCACAACGCTTGGGCTATTCCAACTCCAGTCGTTCGAGGGTGACGTCGAACGACGACTGGGTGTCGTCGCCGTCACTGCTCAGCCAGACGGCCAGGACGCGGCGCTCGGTCCCGAAGTCGTGGTCGATGTGGAAGGCGCCGGACGCATCGACGGCCGCCACCACCTGCTCGTGGAGCAGGTCGCTCAGAGGATGTTGTCGCATCGTCCCAATACTGCTCGTCGCGTTGGCCACGTTGTAGAAGGACACCTGGGAGATTCCGGTATGGGGCGGGGCCAGGGCGAACAGCCGCCGCACCCAGGCCGGCGCAGTCAGACGCTCGAAGCGGCCCAGCGTGCGGGAGCCGGCCTCGACCAGACCGATGCGCAGCACGTAGTCGTCGGCACCGCGCTGGCCCTGCCGTTGCCCCGGCTCGAGCCGCACTGCGCCGCGGACGCGGCCACTAGCCTGCACCCGTCGCACGAGCCGCGGCGCGGGCAACGGAAACACGAGCGGGCCGGCCGATCGGTCGACCCGGATATGCAGGCCCTCCTCGCTGAAGGTGACCTGGTTGGCCGGAATGCGTCCGAAGGCGAGTGTCTCCCAGCCGTCAGGCCGTTGCAGCGGTACCGCGAAGGCGGCGAGCAGCAGCGCCGAAGCGGCCCTGCTCACGCACCTCACCTTAGTGGTCGGTATCGGCATAGGCCGGGCTCTTGTCCGACAGGAGGCCGCCGAGTCGGCCAATGACGCCGCCGAGCGACCCCGCGCCGCGGCGCCACGCATGGAAGGCCGCGAGGAACCCCCACTGGCCCCTGGTGACAGTGCTCCGCTTCCAGACGCCCGCCGCATACTTATTGGCTTCGGCCAGTGTCGGGTAGGTGTGAATGGTGCCGAGGATCTTGTTCAGGCCCAGGCCGTGTGTCATGGCGAGCACGTACTCCGCCAGCAGGTCGCCGGCATGCTCCCCGACGATCGTCACTCCGAGGATCTGGTCGGTACCAGGCTTCGTGAGCACCTTGACGAAGCCGTGCGCGTCCTCGTCGGCGATCGCGCGGTCCAGGTCCTCGATCGGGTAGACCGAGACGACATGCGGCACCTGCGTCGCGCGGGCCTCCCCCTCGTTGAGGCCGACGCGCGCCACTTCCGGCTCGGTGAAGGTGGCCCGCGGAATGACGCGGTAGTCGGCCTTGAAACGACGAAACGTACCGAACAGCGCGTTCACGGCGGCATACCAGGCCTGGTGGGCGGCGGTGTGCGTGAACTGGAACGGCCCGGCCACGTCCCCGCAGGCGAAGATGTTCGGATAGATCGTCTGGAGATAGTCGTCGGTCTGCACCGTGCGGGCCGTGGTGGTGGCGATCCCTAGCTCCTCCAGACCGTAGCCGCTCGTGTTGGCGACGCGGCCGGCGGCGACGAGCACGGCATCGAACGGGATGCGCACCTCCTGGCCGTGGTGTTCGGCGTAGAGCACCTTCTCCCCCTGCTCGATCACCAGGCGAGCGGCCTTGTGCTCGACCAGGATACGGACGCCGTCCGCTTCGAACCGCCGTTGGACCAGCGCCGACACGTCTGGGTCTTCGCGCGAGAGGATGCGTGGCCGCATCTCGACCTGCGTGACCCGGCTGCCGAGTCGGGCGAAGGCCTGCGCCATCTCTGAGCCGATCGGACCACCGCCGAGCACCAGGAGCCGCGCCGGCCGCTCGCGCAGGTCCCAGAGGGTGTCAGACGTGAGGTACCCCACGTCGGTCAGGCCGGGGATCGGCGGCACGAACGGTCGGGCGCCGGCGGCGATGATGATGTTCTTCGTGCTCAACGTGCGCCGGCCGCTCGCGGTCTCGACATCGACGGTCCACGGCGACGTGATCCGCGCCTGGCCCAGCACGACGTCCACCCCGAGCCCGGTATACCGTTCGACCGAGTCGTGCGGCTCGATCGTCCTCACGACCCGGCCCACACGCTCCATCACATCGGCGAAGTCGAAGCGGGCGTCGGCTTCGGCGATGCCCATTTCTTTCGACCGCGCGATGTGCGAGAGCAGCTTGGCCGAACGAATCAACGCCTTGCTCGGCACGCAGCCAGTGTTCAGGCAGTCGCCGCCCATGCGATGGCGCTCGACCAGCGCCACGCGCGCCCTGGTCGCTGAGGCGATGTAGGCCGAGACCAACCCCGCTGATCCGGCGCCGATCACGACGACGTTGTAGTCGAAGGTCGAGGGGCGCAGATGCGCCCACGGGGCGTAGACCCGGCGGGCCGTGATCGCGTCGAGGCCACGCTTGGCGATCAAGGGGAAGACTCCCAGCAGCGTGAACGCGGCGACGAGGCCAGGCGACACGGCGAACTGCCCGAGCTGCGTGCCGGCATACACGTAGACGGCCGTGCCGGCGAGCATCCCCAGCTGGCTGACGCCATAGAACGTCGCCGTCCGAAGGGTCGTCAGGCCCATCGCGAGGTTGATGAGCCAGAACGGGAAGAGGGGCACGAGCCGCAGGGCGAACAGGTAGAACGCGCCTTCCCGCGCGATGCCGGCATTCAGGGCGCCGAGCCGCTCGCCGAAGCGGCGCTGCACCCAGTCGCGCAGCAGGAACCGGGCGGTCAGGAAGGCCAGTGTGGCCCCGATGGACGACGCGAACGACACCAGCACGGTGCCGGTGACGAAGCCGAAGACCGCGCCGCCGGCCAAGGTCATGATCGCCGCGCCCGGCAGCGACAAGGCGGTGACCGCCACGTAGGCGGACACGTAGATGGCGGCGCTCTGCCACGGATGGGCCGTGTGGTAGGCGTCGATCACCGCCCGCTGGGTCTCGAAGAACGCCAGCGAGAGGAACCGTCCGAGATCGAATGCGACAAACGCCGCAACCGCGGCGACAACGAGTGCAAGAACGCTCAGGCGAGATTTCGACATGCTGGCGCGGCTCCCCCAGGGACTGGCCGCGGCCTGCCGCGGCGACCCTCGGTAGTCCCTGCCAGGGAGTCTGCATTACAGATGGCCGTCTCGAGCACGCCGACTCCCTGGCAGGTCTGATGACCCTGTGCGCGCGTAACGCCACGGCGTCCATTCGAGACGGTAGTGGCAGCGCGGCTGGCCTCCGTGCGCGACACAGGTGCCAGCTCTGCCGTCATCGAGCCTGTCTCGGATTTCGGGGGAATGGATATGTGGACTTCGATTGTTTCGCTGTCGGTCGTGGCGCTGGTCACGATCGCCCTCACGCCCTATGAACGGCCCGCGCACGCGGCCACGCAGACTTCGCCAGCTGGGGACCGGCCGGTCGTCCAGTTCTATCAGAATCCGAAGGCGCTCCCTGACTTCGTGACGTCGACGATCGACGGGCAGCCGCTCCGAACCATCGATTTGCGAGGGAAGGTGGTCCTGGTCAATTTCTGGGCCACTTGGTGCCCCCCGTGTGTGACCGAGGTGCCTGATCTCGTCAAGCTCCAGGCCAAGTACGCGGGCCGGCTCGTCATCGTCGGCGTGTCCGACGATCATGGGGCCGTGGACATCGTCAAGAACTTCGCGGCCGCTCGCAAGGTGAACTATCCACTGGTCATGAACTCAACGGCCATCGCGGGGGCGTTCCCGGGCCTCGTGGGCCTGCCCACCACGTTCGTGGTCGATCAGCAGGGGCGCATCGTGCAGAAACATGTCGGCCAGCTCAACATGGTGCGAACGGAGGCGGAGGTGCGCGCGCTGCTGGGCGACCAGGGCGGCGTGGCGCCTGAGCCACGGTGATGAGCCCGGCGCCGACGTCAGCGAAGGACGTGCCAGGCGAGTCGTGATCGCTGAAGCGCCGACACCCCGAGCATGACAGCCCAGCCCCAGGCGATGGGCTCCGCGGCCGTCGGTATCAGCAGACAGACCAGATAGACAACCGTCGTCTCGCCGCCTTCCGCCAGTCCTCGGGTGAACTGGAACGTGCGATTGGTCAGGCTGGCCGTGCGCCCGGCTCGTTCGGCCGCCGCGGCCAGGGCCAGGGTAGTCGTGATGGCCAGAACGTAGCCTGTCAGGATCAGCGCCCACACGACGTGCAGATCGGGCCGCAGGTGGCCGAACGCCACGATCATGGCGCTGTAGGCCGCCATGTCGCAGGTGATGTCCAGGTAGCCACCCCAGGCGCTGGTGCGTCCGGTGGCTCGCGCCAGCACACCGTCGAGACCGTCGCCGATGCGGCTCACCAGCCAGAGGGCCACAGCCGTCCACCGCCAACCGGCGGAGGCGGTGGCTGCCGCGGCCAGCCCTACACCGAGCGTTGCGACGGTGACCACTGAGGGCGAGACGCCTCGTCGGCCGAGCCATCGAGCGCCCGGCAGGAGCAGGGGCGCCAGTCGCGCGCGTGCGAGTTCATCGAACACCGGCGCCGCTAGGCCGGCAGGGGCTTCAGGTCCTGCAGCATCGTCGGAATGAGTTCGCTGATCGTCGGGTGCACATGCACCGCACGGGAGATGGTCGTGTAGGGGGCGTTCGCGTACATGACGTCCAGGAGCGAATGGAGGATCTCGTCACCGCCGACGGCGAAGACGACGGCCCCGAGCAACTGCTGCGTGTCGGCGTCGACCAGCGCCCGCATGAATCCCTGGGTCTCGCTCATCTCCCGGGCCCGGCTCACCTTGGTCATCGGTCGGTAGCCGACCAGCACCCGACGTCCGGACGCTCGGGCCTCACGGATCGTCATCCCGACGCGGCCGACGGGTGGATCGGTATACAAGGCGTAGCAGGGGATCCGGTCGCTGATGCGCCGCTCATCGCCGTCCAGCAACGCGCCCGCGACGATCTCGAAGTCGTGATACGCCGTGTGCGTGAAGGCGCCGCGGCCGTTGCACTCACCCAGCGCCCAGATGCCCGGCACGGACGTGCGGCAGTGATCGTCGACGACGACGAAGCCGCGGGCATCGGTGGCGACGCCGGCGACCTCGAGTCCCAGGTCGTCGGTGTTGGGGCGCCGGCCGACAGCCATCAGCACGTGGGAACCCTCGACGACCGCCGGGCCCTGCGCGCAGTCCGCCGTGACCGCTACGCCTGGCGATGCCGGCGCCAGGGCCAGACACGTGGCCGACAGTCGCACGTCGATGCCCTCGGCCTGCAATATGCTCAGCAGGGTCTCGGAGACGTCGTCGTCTTCGCGGGGGATGATGCGGTCCCCCCGCTCGATGACCGTGACACGGCTCCCGAACCGCCGGTAGATCTGCGCGAATTCCAGACCGACATAGCTGCCGCCCACCACGATCAGATGCTCGGGGAGCGTGTCGAGCTCGATGATGCCGCGGTTTGTGAGGAGCGGCACGGCGGCCGCGCCCGGGATATCAGGCACGACGGCCCGCGCGCCGACGTTCAAGAAGATCTCGCCGGCCTCGAGTTCTGCGCCGTTCACGTCAACGCTGCGTGGCCCGGTGAGGCGCGCGTGACCCTCGTACACCGTCACCCCTGGCGTTTGCTTCATCCATCGCTCGACGCCGGTACTCGACTGTCCGGCGATCGCGTGCATGCGCGCCTTGACCCGTGCCATGTCCACGTGCACCGGTCCGCCGGTGGTGAAGCCGAACTCGTCACCACGACGCGCCATGTGAATCGCGCGTGCGCTGGCGACGAGCGTCTTGGTCGGAATGCACCCCGTGTTGACACACGTGCCGCCGAATCGGCCGCGTTCGACGACCGCGGTGCTGCGGCCGGCCTTGGCGAGCCGCGCGGCGAGAGACGGGCCGGCCTGGCCGGTGCCAATGACGATGGAGTCGTAACGCGTGGGCATAGATAAGGAGACGATACTGGATCTTGCGAGTACGCAGCACGGGCGATCGTGTCAGCGATCGTGCTGGATGCGCCTCGGGTCCCCAGCATCTGGAGCGATTGGCGGAGATTCCGGGCGAGCGTCGCTGTGTGAAAACGCCATGCGGTCACCGTCCATGGACCGTGAGAGGGGCACCCAACACCCTGGCGGTTCGTTGTAGAGCAGCCGAAACAACTCGGCCACGTGCCGTCTCAGTTCTCGAAAGGCCATGGTCTGGGGCCTCGCGCCGCCGCTGCGGCTGTCGTCGTCGGATCCGCGCCCGCCCACGAGAGGTCGGCCGTCGGGCGGTTCCGGCACGCCCAGGAACTCACCGAACAACCTACGCCCTGACTGAGTGTCGGTGTGCATCATTGGTTGTTGTTGTCGCCGGTGTTCAGCGGTGCAGCACGGTGTCTGGGTGCTGCGCCACCCATCCGAACCAGAACACACGGTGCGTCGGCACCGCGGCGAGCCGCTCGCCGGCAGGCCCGACCAGGGCGCCGGGCGTCACGGACCAGATTCCGCCGGCCGCGTCCTTCACATGACGCTCGTCGGCGCCGGCGCTGAAGGTCTGGCCGCCCCGCTCGTAGACGCGGTTGGTGCCGCCTCGGGTCGTGAGGGCGAGCAACGCCCGGCCCCCGGCCTCGAACGGGAAGAGCGGTGTCTTCTTCAGGCGCTCGACGGCGATGGCCACCGGCGCCGCGGCGCTGTTGCCGAGGACGTCCGCGCGCAGGACGAGCACCTCCGCCTTGTTCTTGAGGCGCGTGTCTGCCGTCGGCACTTCGAACATCAGCCGGTCGCTGCCGAAATACTCGCGATACGCCGCACCCTCCCCGTAGTCGCGGTCGAAGCCGGTGTCGAGCGACAGCACCGTCGTGTCCGGATGGTCGCGCTTCCACTCACTCCAGGTCGTCGTCACGACGCCGTGGAACACCAGTTGCAGACCGCTGCCAACCAGCGGTCCCACGACCGGCACGCCGTCCATCGCCGACCACAGCGTGGCCGACTCCTGATCGAACATCAGCTTGTTCGAGCGGTACAACAGCCCGCTGGTGCCGAACGACAAGCGCCGGCCGGCGACCGTGCTCTCGTACGGGATGACGGTGCCGCACAGCGTGCAGTACACGATCGTCAGATCGACGCCGCCCAGCCGGTCAATCGCCATCTCGTGCCAGGCGAGAATGCGCCGAGGGTAGGCGCGGGCTTCGCCGTTGACGGCCACGCCGAACACGATGTGACCGTCGCGCAGCCAGGTGGCCTCGGAGGCCCGTTCGACCTTGGGCGAGCGCAACGGCGGGATCCCGTTGACGGGCACGCCGCCCCAATCGATCTCGTCGAGGCGTATCGCCGATGCTACGCCCGGCGTGAAGAAGAGACGAAAACGCGGATCGATGCGCGCGTACAACTCCGCCTTGAAGTCGGCGTAGCGCGGGTGGGCGGCCGGTGGCAGAGACCACATCCAGCGGCGCCACGCGCGCAGGTCGTCGCCGAACTTCTGGCCAGTCCGCTTCTGCAGGAATTCCGTGAGGCGGCGCCGCACGTCGCTGCCGGGCGGCTGGCGGACGGCGGTCGGAATGTCACTGCCGCGCCCGCCGCCAGCACCGCCGTCGGTCGCGTCGTCCGTGTCGAGTCCGCCCGGCCCGTCCGACGCCTGCGGACCGCGCGGCGAGGGCAGGAACCGCGCGACGTCCACGATCATGGCGGTATACGCATCGCGCCACCCGGCGGCGATGACGTCCAGAGCCGTGACCGCCGTTCGGCGGTCCTGGCTCCCAGCGGCGATGAAGGCCTCCCACGGTGGCTCACCCGACTGGGCGGCGACCGCCGACGGGCCAACGACGCCCCACCAGAGCGGAGCCGTCAGCAGGGCGATGCGCAGCCGATGCGCGATCATCGCGCTCTGCCGCCAATGATCGTGGCGTCGGGGAAGAACGAGTGCCACGAGAACCAGTAGGAGAGGTGAGCCGGCACCGGTTCGAGCTGCGAGCCCGCCAGTGCGCCCGTCACGGCGGTGCCGGCGAAGGCGTCCCAGAACGTGAGCGTGGATGCGTCCTGCATGATGAGACGGGGGCTCGAGGGCGTTCCCACCGCGAAGCGGTGTTCTCGCGCGAGAAAGACGCGCGCGGTCTGGCGATCGGGCCCGAGCACCACCACGACGGGACGTCCGCCGGCGTCGGCCTGCACTACCCTCGGCGTGACGAGCGTTTCCATCGACACGGCAAACGCCCGGTCACCCAGCCGGAAGCCGAGCACGCGCGCCTTGGCGTCGAGGGCCCCGGCGCTGCGGGTGCGTCCCGTGACGCCGATCGCGCGGCCGTCGTGATACGTGCGGTAGCGGTCCGGCCCGGGACGTTCGCCGGTCGAGAGGACAGTGGTGCCTGGATGCAGGGCGCGCCATTCGTCGAAGCGCATGAGATCAGAGGGCAGCTGCACGAGTTGGGTGCCGCGTTTCGCGCCGCGAATCGCCTTGCCGTCGGCCTGCGACCACCACGAATCGGTCTGTCGGTCGTACATCACCAGATTCTCGCGCCACAACATTCCCGACACTCCGAAGGTGAGCTCCTGTCCGTTCACGTCTCGGGCATACACGATGCCCGTGTAGCAGAGCGGTCACCAGGTGACGGCGAACCGACGTGGCCCGATCGCGTCGTTGACGATCTCGTGGCCATTGAGCAGCCACGTCGGATAGGCCCGAGCCACGCCATCGATGACCACCCCAATCACCGGTTCGTCGTCGGCCACCGACGTCGCCTGCGCCGCCGAGACGAATGTCGGCCGGTCGATGGCGGGAATGACATCTTTGGGCAGGCCCCGGAAGACCGGATCGCCGTCGATGGTGACCTGTTCCCTCCAGGGCAGCTGGGCGGCGAGGCCGACCGAACTGAGCACGATCGCGACCATAACGAGGTGACGCATTTACCGCCTCCAGGCGTTCGGCGAGGCGCCGCCTGGGCGCCCTGCCGGGGTATTGTCCTGAGTGGTCCACTGAGGCCGCCGGACGTTACACCTGGTCCCACCGGTCAGCGCAGTGTCATGCGGCGGCCTGTCGCAGGCGCGCGAACGACGGTCCCGATCGCGGCCGCACGGAGGGCTCCGAGGGCATGGAGCCGCGCCAGCGCCGGTGCTACCGACCCCTGGGGCACGCCCAAGAGGAATCCGCCACAGCGACTCGAGGACGAGATCGGCGCCCACGTCGCTGGCGATCAGCATCTCCCTGAGGTGCCCCGCCAGTCCGAAGCCCGTGACATCGGTGACGCCGACCAGCGCGAACTCGTCCGCGCAGAGGGCGGCCGCCGCGTTCCCGGCGGTCATCGACGAGATCAGCTCGGCGAACCACTCGGCACGACACCGGCCCTGCATGTGCGCCGCGAGCAGCGCCCCGGTGCCGAGGGCTTTGGTCAGCACCAGGTCATCGCCGACGCGCAGTCGGCTCTTGCCACGGGGAGGCCAGGTCCGCTGGCCGGCGACGACGAAGAACCCCACGACGAGCTCCGGACCTTCGATGGTGTGCCCGCCGACGAGCGTCACGCCCGATCGGCGGAACTCGGCGACACCGCCGGCGAGCAGTTGGTAGAGCAGTTCCTCCTGTTGCACGGCAGGGCCCCGCGGCACCGTGATCATCGCGAGCGCCGATGACGGCGCCGCGCCGACGGCGAGCGCGTCGCTCATCGCGTCATCGGCGGCGTGCTGTAGTCCTGGTAGCGCGCGATGAAGGCCCGGTCGATATGGTCCTTGAGCCGCCACGCCAGGCGCCCTTCGAACGAGTGGCCGCGCCACTCGCCAATGGCGCGCCCGTCGCCGGTGTTCAACAGCTTGAGGAACGTCCGCTGCGGCGTGTATGGCTCGGGCGCCGTGCCGTCGAGTACCCGACCGATGTTGCGCCAGAGCACCGGTCCCTGCCGGACGGCGAAGACGCCGGCCTTCGGCAGTGGCGGTCCAGCAATCGTTCCCGAGTCGCCGACCGCGAAGACGGGCGCGCCGCTCGTGCTGCGAAGGGTCGCGTCGGTGAGCAGGAAACCGCGATCGTCGGTGGGCAGTCCGAGGGTGCGCAGTAGAGGCGGTGCCGACGCCCCGGTGACCCACACGACCACGTCCGCCTCGAGCGGCGTCGCGTCGTCGAGCCGCACCCGGTCTTCGTGTACCGCGACAACTCTGCGCTGGGCATGCACGGCGATACCGCGCTGTGACAGCGCCGCAAGCGCCCGCGTCGCCGTGACTGGGAGGCTGCCGGGCACCACCTCGGCGCTCGCGGTGACGAGCGTGGTCAGTACGTCGACGGTGCCGCCGCAGTGACGGCGCACGAAGGCCGGAAGGCAGAGCGCCAGCTCGACACCGGCCGCGCCGCCGCCGACGACTACGAGACGCAGCGCATGCGCGGGCCGCGCCTGCCGCACAGCGTCCATCCGTGCAGCCAGACGCGCCAGAAACGTCTGCATCGGCTTGGCCGTCACGACGACGTGGTCGTTGTCCAGGGTGACGCCGCGATACGACGGGACGGAGCCGACCCCGACCGACAGCACGTCGAAGGGCACCGGCGGCCGATCGCGCATCAGCACGCGACGGGACGGCAGGTCCAGGCCGTCAGCCTCGCTCGAGATGAGGCGAGCGCCGGCCGCGGCACAGAGCCGTACGAGGTCGATCTCCATCGCCGCCGGCGGGTAGTCCCCGGCCAGCACACCCGGCAGCATGCCGGAGTAGGTGGCGACCGGAAACGGCGAAATGCATGTCAGGCGTACGTCCGGCAGTGGCGACATCCGCCACATGGCCAGCACGTGCGCATTCGTGTGCCCGACCCCGAGCAGCACGATATCTCGTCGCGGCAACATACTCATAACGACCTTCGGATGCCCGGCTGCACGATGCGCGGCGCCGTCGCGTTGCTCACGAATCGTCCGAAGGCGCAGGTGTGGCGAGAGGCCGAGGTCGAGATGCCCTGGCACGAACACGGAGAACGAGATGAAGTCACGTGTCTCATGTTCAATGAAAGAGGCGGATGGCGGATGACGGCACGCCAATCCGCAGGATGGACGCGACTGCCGGTGTGCAGGCAAGCGGGCCGGTGGAGGTGAGTTCGAGGACGTGTCCGCCTGCGAGACGCGCACCGACACGACGTTCGTAACCGCGGTCGACGACGTAGGTCACGACGCCGTCGATGCCGCACCCGTCAGCGCCCGAGTCGGCGGGACCAATCGTGACGGACGATGGGTGGAAGGCCGCCCATCTGGCGCCCGACATCGCGCCGGCCGGCAACGGCAGGTGCCCGCCAGGGACGGCCAGACGCGTCGATTCGAGGTCGCAGGGGATGACACACCAGCCGAAGAAGCGGGCCACGTCGGCTGACGCGGGATTCGTGTAGAACGCTCGTGGTGGGCCGCTCTGGGCGATCCGGCCATCGAGGACGAGCGCCACCTGCGAAGCCAGCAGCGCCGCTTCGTGCTGGTCGTGCGTCACCAAGAGCGTGGTGATGCCGAGCGTGCGCTGCAGTCCGACGAGGAGCGCTCGCATCTCCGCACGCAGGTGCTCATCGAGGGCCGTCAGGGGTTCATCGAGGAGCAACACCCGCGGTTCGGTCACGAGGGCGCGGGCGATGGAGACGCGCTGCTCCTGTCCTCCCGACAGCTCTCGAGGCCGCCGCGACTCGAAGCCGTCGAGCTGCACGAGGTGCAGCGCCGAGTGCACGGCCGCCCGGATGCGTGCGGCGGGCACGCCGCGTACCGCGAGACCGAAGGCCACGTTGCCGGCGACCGTCAGGTGCGGAAACAGGAGCGGCTTCTGGAATACGACACCGATACCACGGCGTTCGGCGGGGACGCCGGTCAGCCGTGTCTCGCCCAGCCATACGTCGCCCGAGGTCGGCGCGACCAGACCGGCGACGACCTTGAGCGCCGTGGTCTTGCCGCATCCCGAAGGGCCGAGCAGCGCCGTCAGGCTGCCAGCAGGTACCGTGAGCGACAGCGCTTCGAGCACGGGCGTCGCGCCGTAGGCCGCCGAGACGGCGTCGAGGGTCAGGGCCGCGGTCACTGCTGCAGCACCTCGCGGCGCCAGTCGCGTTCGAACTGGAGCAGGTAGTGCACGTCCGCCTCGGGGATGCGATGTGCAGCCAGCACCTCGAATGACAGCGTCGCCGCCGCTGCCGGTATCGCGAGATACCGCGCGCGGTCGGACGCGCTCAGCCGGTCGGGGGCGATCGGCAGTATCCCGCCTAGCGCGACCAGCTTGTCGAGGGCATGCTGCGGCGACAGCAGGGCGTTGATCAGCACCGCGGCGCCTCCAGGATTGGGCGCGTCGAAGGGAATCGCCAGGAAGCTGTAGTTCGCGATGGTGCCCTCGTCGAGGACGAACGTCCTGGTGGTGTCGGGGAACTCACCGCGCGCGATACGCTCGGACGCGAAGCCCGGGCCGTAGCTCATCGTGAAGTCCACCTCGCCGTTGGCGAAGAGGCGATTGAGGTCAGCCGGCGTCGCCGGATAGGTCTCGCCACGGCGCCAGAGCGACGGCCGGACTCTCCGCAGCCAGGCAAGGGCGCCTGCCGACCCGGTGGCATATACCTGCTCGTCGAACGGCCCGGCAAAGCGTTGCGCGCCCACACCGGGCTGGTGGAAGAGGACGTGACGGATGAACGCCGAGCCCGTGAAGTCGGGGATGGCGGGATACGTGAACCGGCCCGGGTGGTGCGCCATCCAGTCTTCCAGGGCCGCGAGCGTGCGAGGCGGTTCGGACACCCGCCGCGTGTCGTAGGCGAACACGAACTGCGCGGCCTCCCAGGGTGCCTCATAGCCTTCGGTCGGCGTTCCGAAATCCGTGGCCCGTGCGTCGTCGGCGTAGAGGCGGCTGTTCGGTAGGGCATCGGCGAACGGTCCCCACAGCACGTCGCCCTGGCGCGCCGTTCGGAAGTTCTCGCCATTCACCCAGAGGACGTCGATGGATCCCCTGGCGCCCGCGGTCCTCTCCGTGAGCAACTTGTTCACGATGTCAGCGACATCGGCGACGGGAACGATCCGGAGCGCGAGTCCCAACTGCTGCTCGACCGTCCGTGCGACGGCGTCGCGAAAGAACCGGTTGCGCGCCTCGTCTCCGGCCCACATGGCCATGGTCACGGTGGTGCCGCGGGCCTGCCGCTCGACCTCGGTCCAGGGCGCGGCCGCCAGCGCGGCCGGCGCCAGCGGTGGCGGCACCGCGCGCGACTCGCAGGCCGCCAGCGTGGCCAGGAGGGCGGCGGCGTACCAGGGCGTCCGGTGGATCACGTCAGTAGCTCCGCAAGAATCGGGCGACGCTGCCGAAGATGACGAGCGTCGGCGCAATGAACACAAGTGAGAGCGCGGCCGCGACGGCGTCGTCGCCGCCGCGCACGAATCCGACGACGAGGAGGGGCAGCGTCTGCACCTGTCCCCCGCCGATGAAGAGCGTCAGTAAGTATTGGCTCCAGGAAATCACGAACGCGAAGGCGGCAGCGACCGCGATGCCGGGAGCGAGCGCCGGCAGCGTCACGCGCAGCCAGACCGTGCGCGGCGATGCGCCGAGCGTGCGAGCCTGCCACTCGAGGTCGGTGTCGAAGCGCGCGAAACTGCCGGCCAGCATCAACGTCGCGTAGGGCACGGCGGGCACGAGATGGACAATCGCCACGCCCATCCAGGTATCCGTCAGGCCGAGCCACAGAAAGACCGTGTGCAGGCCCATTGCGGCGGCGATCGGTGGCGTGAGCACCGGCAGGAGCAAGGCGAGCATCAAGGGACCGCGGCCGCGGAATCGGTGGAGCGCCAGAGCCCGCGCCGCCGGAAAGCCGATAACGACGGCGGCGACTGACACCAACGACGCGACGACCGCGCTCCTGACGAAGGCGCCGCCGATGCCCGCTCCCGGCGCGGCGAGGGCAGCCCAGGCGCGGGGGGACCACGCCTGCGGCAGCAGATCGGGCCAGAACCACTGGCGCCCCGCGCTGGTCACGCCCATGAGCGCGAGCGGGCCCAGGGCGAGGGCGGCCGTCGCCGCCACGGCCAGGACGGCCCGGAGCGACTGGCGCTCGACAGGCGGCATCAGAACACCATCGGCCGTTCGTCGCCGGCGCATGCCGCTGACCCGCGTTGGTAGGCCCAGACGATCAGGCCGGACAGCGCCGTCATAATCAGTGCGAACGCCACCGCCGCGGGTCGGTCGGCGAGATCGAGGCTGAGGTAGCGCTGTTGCGCCACCACCGCGAGCATCGCCGGGTACGGTCGCCCCAGCAGAAAGGGCGTCTCGAACGCCGCGAACACGAAGGCAAAGACCATCAGCGCGGCCGAGACGACACCAGGGGCAATCAGCGGCCACGTGACCAGCCGCAGGCGTTGCCACGGCGACGCGCCGAGCGTGCGCGCGACGGCGTCGTGCCCGGCGTCGAGCCGCACGAGCAGCGCCGTGGCTACGACGGCGAGGAACGGCACCTCCTTGGCGATGTAGGCGAGGATGATCCCCAGCCCCCAACGGTCGTAGACGAGCGCCGGCACGTCGGCCGGCCCTGCGACCAGTCCAGCCACGTGCGCCACGCGCGCGAGCCAGCCGCTCGGGGCGAGCAGCGTCAGGAAAACCGCAGCGATCGCCAGATGGGGCACGCCGAGCGGCACCTGCAGCAGCGCGTACATCACCCGGCGGCCGGTGACGATCCGACGCAGGGCCAGCGCGAGGCCGACGCCCAGCGCTGTCGAGATCGCCGTGCTCGCCGTAGCCACCCAGAGCGTCAGAGCGAGCGACGCGCGGAACTCCGGGTCAGCGAGGACGCGCGCATAGTGCTCTGCGGTGAGCGTGCCGCCCGCGCCGGCACCGTAGAGCCCGAGGCTCTGCGCCAGGGCCGCGACCAGGCCCGTGCCGAGCAGGCCGACGATGACGATCAGTGCCGGCGCCACCATGAGCCGGACCCGCCACCGCGCACGCTCCGCGTCGTCTCCGCTCACGCGCGCACTCCGCGGTCGTACACCGGGAGCGGGGCCAACCCCTCGGTGCACACACGGCACGGGTGGAGTTGTCGGCGTTCGGCCTCCGGCTCGAGCACGTCGCCGATCCAGTCGAGGAACTGTTGATACCGGTCGAGCACGACCTCGCCCGGATCATCGACCGTGCCCAGATGAAAGTGCGCGCTTCGCGACTCGATGGCAAACGGGCAGGCGCGGTGGCGTCCATCGCTCGTCACTACCGGCCGGCACCGTGGGCAGATCCGGTAGTTGCGCGTGGCCGCGCTACGAGCCGCCTCTTGTGTGACGTAGCCCGCGTCGACCTTCTTGGCAAGCGATGCCGTCATGCGAGCGTCCACGTGTGCCTGTCCGACGTCGTCGGCGAAGCGGGCGCCGGGGCCAAACGGGAAGACGCCCGCGTGTGAAGAGTAGATACGCCCGGGGTGCGACTCGGCGTAGGTGCGCAACTTCGCGAGTGCCGTCGCCGGCAGCGGTTCCGCGTCGATGCCGTGCAGGATCGAGTAGTTGAGCACTGCGCCGGTGTGCGGGTCGGCCTCGAGGGCGGCAATGACGCGATCGGCCTGCACGCCATTCGTGAAGATCGTGAACCAGCCGTCGAAGCCGGTGGAGCGCAGGTACTGCATGGCCCAGATCACGTTGGCGATATCCAGCGTAGGCTCGCCACCGTAGAACTTAATCGTGCCGTCGGCCGGCACGAGCTGACGCACCGCGTCGAGCGCACTGACGGTAAGAGGCTGCGACCAACCCTCGGGCCGGCCATCGACGATGCAGAACGCGCATCGGCGATTGCACCGTGAGCCGTTGTAGAGATGCACGTCGGACAGGCGCGGCATCGCGCGGTCGTAGACGTGATGGTCGGAGAACAGCGGAAAGATCCAGTCGGTCGGTGCGTGCATGGTACGGGTGTCCTCAGACAGAGGCTGCGACAGTCGCGGTCCCGGCGCGCGCCCGACGGACGTGCGCAGGTGCGGCGGGATGCGGACGAAGCTAGGCGGAGGCGTGCGTGGGCGGGCCGCGCTGGTCGGCGTTCGCGCCGCGTGGCTCGGACCAAGGCGTCGGCATCGCGCGCCGAATCAGGTCGGGGCGGGACGACGTGGCCAGGAGGCGAAGGCGGCGTGCGGAGGATGCGTCGCAGTGCGGGCAAGGAGGATGCCGGGGCGACGACGGCGAGCCCCTTCGCTTTGGCCTCGACCTCCGGGGCTCGACAGAACAGCACGATGGATCGCTGGGAACTCGCCTGCATCGACACGACGCTCCAGAGTCCGGGTACTACCTCGATTCGTTACACCTCCCGGGCGCAGTCGTCTCTCGTGAAGCGGCGTGGAACCACGACAACGCCGCGGCCCGCTGGCGGTGGCGCGAATGTTCGGTGGTATCGTAGGCCCGGCCGAGGCGTCTTACAGGCGCCGGCCATACCGATGTCTGCGGCTCGTGAAATGGAACAGTCCGAACACACGCTGGTCGATGCGCTGCTCGCCGGGGATGAGGGGACCTTCGAAAAGGTCGTCTCACAGTATCAGCACCGCCTCGTCCGCGTGGCGCGCCTCTACGTCCGGACCGACGCGCAGGCCCACGACGTGGTGCAAGAAACTTGGCTTGCCGTGCTGCGGGGCCTCTCGAAATTTGAACGGCGATCGAGCCTGCGGACGTGGCTGTTCCACATCGTGGCCAATCGAGCTCGTACCCACGCGGTGCGGGAGGGACGGCTCGTGCCGTTCGGCGACGGCGAGGCCGACGGTCGCGATCACAGCGCTGAGGCGGCGTGGTTCGACGCGCAGGGCAGTTGGGCCCAGCCTCCGGCGGGGTGGCCCAGCCTGGACCCGGAGGCCCTGCTGCTTGGCGCCGAAACGCGCGCCACGCTACTTCGGGCGATCGACGCCTTGCCGGACGGACAGCGGGCGGTGGTGGTGCTGCGCGACGTCGACGGACTCGACGCCGCCGAGGTGTGTAACGTCCTCGAGATTTCCGAGACCAATCAGCGAGTGCTGCTGCACCGCGGCCGAACCAAAGTCCGCGCCGCGCTGGCCGGGACGCTGAAGCGGCCCGGACGATGACAGTGCCAAACTGACGACTATGTTGAGCTGCAAAGACGTCTCCGAGCGCTGCACGGACTACCTCGAACGGGAGTTGACGTGGCGCGATCGCGTCCAGTACTGGATGCACCTGGCGATGTGCGCCGTGTGCCGCCGGTACGTGGGCCAGATGCGGACGACGGCGGCGTTGCTCAAGCGCGTCGGCGACGACGTTCCGCTACACGCGCCGCTGGATCCGGCGCTGCGCGAAGCGTTCCGGGCTACACGCGAGGGGCGGCCGCCGTCCTGACCGCTCGCGCCCACGCCCGCGTTCGGCGCGCCGCGCTCGACCTGCGCCGCACGACTCGCGCGATATCCGCGTGCGTGTCCACGTCGGCCCAGGGCGCCAGTTGCACGACGTCGAGACCCGCTTCCTTCGCTCGGATCACGGTTTGCGACAGCACGCGGTCCGTTCCCCACTCGATATTCCTGAACAACTCCGGATGGCATGCCCGCTGGCCGATCAGGTAATAACCACCGTCCTCGGCCGGACCGACCACTATGCGATGCTGCCCGGCCGTAAGGTGTTGTACAGCTTCCCTGGGCGGCGGTCAGGCCGTCGGCCAGGCGACTCTTGCGCGGTGCCGACGGGGCTCTGGCCATCATCGCCACGACGACGCGCCCCGCCGGGAACGCCCGAAGCCCGCGCATCATCGCCGCGGCGCGGACGTGTCGTTCAGCGACCAGTCGTAGTCGAGGTAGGCGATCCGCGCCTGCGCATTCTGCGCGACCTTCTGCGCCGCCGGCGGCCCATAACGGGCAACCACCGCCAGGAGCGCCCGGTCAGTGGCGGCGCGGCCGGCGGGTCCGTTCGCGGCGAATCTGGCCTCGAAGTCGCTCCCGAACCACTTGAAGATGCTCGACAACCGCAGGGTGCCATTCTCGACCACGAGGCCGCTCGGGCCCCCGAGGTAGCGCACGGCCGCCGCATCGAGTTGGGCCTCGAGCTGGTCCGGGCGGTAGGGTTCGCTCGCCAGCGGCGGGCAGCCGATCGACGCGCAGTTGATTGCGAAGTGCACGCGGGGATCCTGAAACTCCGGCCGGAGCAGTTTGTGTTCGAGGTCGTCGAGTGTCATCGACCGGCCACCCGCCTGCCACGTCAGGCGCGTCCACACCCCGTCGATCTGGCGGATGCTGTTCTTGGGATACAGGCTCAACCAGCTGCCCTGAATCGGGTAGTGGTCCACAATGGCCCGCAATGTGAAGAGATTGTAGGCGTTGATCCAGTAGGCCATGCGCTGCGGCCGGGTCCATGTCGCCTCCTGTGCGCGCGACACGGCGCCAAACGCCGCGACGACCCGATCCAGCGACGCCCGGTGGGCCTCGAGCGTGGCGTAGTCGATGCGGTCACCCGCGACGTGCGCCGACAGGAGCGCGGCATACTCGCGGTAGGTGTGATCGAAGGGATCGGCGGCGGCCGAGGCCGCCGAAGTGATCAAGCTTGCGGTAAGAGCCATGACGCAGGCGCGAATCAACATTTTCGTTCTTGTGGGTGGGGAAACGGCCGGACGCGACTACGGGCTGACCACGCCCGACCCACGATGCGGGCCGGGACCGCTGATCGCTTGTCTCGCGAAGGCCCCAAGCGTTACACACCCTCGCGTCTTTCGCCTCACCGCGGCCTGAGTATCACCGTCACGTCCACGCCTTCTGCCCGGACGACGCAGAGGGCCTCCGACACACGGTAATCCGGATGCTCGATGCGGACGGCGTAAGTACCGGCCGGCACACCATCGAGTCGGAATCGACCGGCGCCATCGCTGACGGCGATGCGGCGTACCGAGCGATCGTCGCTACTCTCGAGCGACACCGTGGCACCCGGCACTTCATGGCCGTGCCGGTCGGCAATGCGTCCAGAGGCCGTGTGCGTCAACGGCGCCGGCGACGACCCGGCGGCGTCCACCAGGCAGGCGAGTAACAACAGCGTGCGCATGCCGGCTGGTCTCTGGAACGCGCGCTGTGTTACAGGCCGTCACGCGTAACGGATTGACCCGTGCCGAGACTGACAGCCATGCTCCAGCCCCTTGGCTCACGAGGCGACCGCGCCCTGGCGCCGCCCGCGCCCATCGCATGCTCGGCGTCAGCGGCCGATCGGGCGACATTCGTTGCCCGTCTGACGCAGGGCGACCCGGGTGGCGAGTCGAGCCTCGACACGTGGCTGCGCCGCATCGCCGTGAGCCGCGCCCTGATGACGATTCGGAGCCGGCGCCGTCAGCCCGCGCTGCTCCCGGCGGAGGGCGACGAGGTCGTGACCCTGCGGCGTGACGACAATCTCCCGATAGCAGAAACGGCAGACCGCCTGGGCGTATCCCTCTACGCGCTGAAGATCCGCGTGCTGCGGGCGCGGCACGTACTGAAGGATGCGCTCTGCCCGACGCTCGCGTCTCGCGCGGCCGGTCATGTATCCCGAAACGCAACGACATCCAAAGAGAGGTGAGAGTCATGGCCTGGATCGAAACCATCGCCCCCGAGCACGCGACCGGAGACCTGGCGGAGATGTACCGAGAGATCGCCGGTGCCCGGGGTGGCGTGGCCGACATTCACCGCGTGCAGTCGTTGAACCCCCGCGTGCTGATGGCGCATTTCGAGCACTACAAGGCCGTGATGTTTCAGCCCTCGCCGCTCTCGCGCACGCAGCGCGAGGCGATCGCCGTCGCCGTGTCGAGAGCCAACGAGTGCGCCTACTGCGTGGGCCACCACACGACAGCCCTGGCGCAGCTGCCGGGCGAGGTCGTCGATCCCCGTCTACTGGCGTGGGCGGCCCGCACGGCTCGCACGCCGGAGCGGAGCAGTCAGGCCGATGTCGAGGAGCTCCGGGAGCTCGGCCTGAGCGATCGCGCGATCCTCGACGCAATTCTGACCGTGGCCTACTTCAGTTACGTGAACCGGCTCGTGCTGGCCACCGGGCTCGCTCTCGAGGACGGATTCGAGGCCACCTGCCGGCCCGAGTGAGCGCTGCGACCTGGGCCGCGACCGGCGCGCTGTTCCTGATGTCTGCCAGCTTCGTACTGGCAAAGACCGGCCGAGATGTGCTGTTCTTCGGCAGCGGTGGACTGCGCGACTTGCCGCTGATGTACGTAGGGATGGCCATGCTGTCGATGCCAGTCGGGCTCGGCACCCTCAGCGTCATGCGCCGCCTGGGCAGTCGGCGGACCTGTGTCGTCGCCATCGCCGCGACCGCGCTCGGACTGTGCGTGCTGGCCGGCACGCTGCATCCAGGGCCTCGGGCAGGGCTCTCGCTGGCCTTCATCTCGATTCCCCTCGCATTCGGCGTGCTCTTTTCCATGACGTGGTTGCTGGTCCCCGCAACGGTGACGGCGCACGATGCCCGAATCGGAGGCCTCCTCGCCCGCGCCGGCACTGGAGCCCTGGCCGGGGGCTTGGCCGGAGGGCTGCTGGCCCGTGGGCTCGCCTCGAGCGTGTCGCCGCAGGGGCTCATGGTGGTGGCCGCGGTGGTCCTGGCCCCGGCGGCGGCGCTGGTCGAATTCGCGCAGCGGCCTGACCGCGAGGTCCGGAGGCAGCCAGCGGTCCTGCCGCAGCGGGCAGAGGCCGCTGCCGAGCCCGGTATGCGCGGTGCGCCTGCCGTGTGGCTCCTCATGACGTTCGGCGCGTTGGCCGGCATCGTCGGGGTGCTGGTGGAGTTTCAGTTCTACGCCGCGGTCAGCGGGGCGGCGGGCGATGCCGTCACCGCCGATCGCTTCGCGAACCTGTATCTCGGCATGAACGGCGCTGCCCTCGTCGCGCTGGCGGCCACGCCGGTGCTGCAGCGTCTGGTGGGTCTCGGCGGCACGGTCATGTTGCTCCCGGCCGCGGTCTCGGTCGTGTCGTCCCTGGTCTGGCTTGGCGCCGGGGCCGGGGGGCGCAGCGCGCTGCGGCTGGCCGAAGGGGGCCTGAAGGCGTCGACGCACCGCGTCGGGTGGGAGCAGGTGTTCGCGCGCGTGACGCCAGAGCGGCGGACTCGTCTGAAGCTGATGGTGGACGGCATGGCCACACGGCTGGCCGAGGGTGCCACCGGGGCCGCCCTCCTGCTGGTCGGGCGCACGGACCTGGCGCCGAGGGCCGCCTACCTCGCGCTCCTCGTCGCCGCGGGTGCATGGGTGCTCGTCACGGCGAAGCTCTGGGGGGCGCATCTCCGGACCGGCGGCGATGCGGTTGCGACGGCCGCGGGCGCCCGGCTGCCCGACTCGTGACCGGTGGTGGCGACCCTCGGTGAGGGTCTCGACGAGTAGCTCACGCCACGGTATCGCACCGACCACGCGACCCTTCGGTGGCAGAGGCGCCGACAGAGATGTATGCCTTGTACTGCCGCAGATCACCCTTCAGCCGACTGCGGATGCGCCGCCCGGCGCTGAAGCGCTTCAACCAGGCGAATCGTCCTCGCAGCGAGGCAATCCGCGACCGGTGCAGGAGCATCATGTAGAACCCAGGTTGCGCCGGGTGACTGGTGACCATCGTGGCAACCGTCTGCGCGACCGAGCCTTCGAAGTAGTGCGTCGCATACAGCTGTGTCGAGACCGCGACGACGACACTGGCGTGGGCGCCAGCGGCGCCGGGGCGACGGCCGCGCCAGGCTGCCGGACTCGTGACCGGTGGTGGCGACCCTCAATGATGGTTTCGACGAGCAGCTACGGGCAATCGGCGCACAGGCCGCGATAGGACCGGAGCGCCAGCACACCAAGTCCCAGCCACGCGACCACGATCGCCAGATTGAGGCGAGCAAAGCCCGCGCTGTCCCACTGGAACCACGTGGCCGCGACGAATACGACGCCCGCGGCCACGAGGTCGCCCGCGCGCACGAAGAACGTATCCATGGCCTGCTTGGCCTTGTACTTCTGCTCTCGGGACGTTGGCAGCCAGAGTAGCTGACGGCCGGTGTTCATGAGGGAATAATCGGTGGCGTTCTCGAGCGTCTTCGCCCACCGAAGGGTCGAGAACCCGACGCCCATCGCCACCAGCCCGTAGACGCCGAACGCGACGATGGGAAGCGCCAGCACCGCGCCGGCCGCGCCGGCGATCTTCACGACGCGCGCCGCCAGCAGGCTCTGCATGCCGACCGCCAGGATGTTCACCCAGAAAAAATAGGTGCCGTAGAACGACCCCACGTAGGCCGAGACGCTCGCGGCGCGCCCATCGGCCACGGCAGCGCTCGCCGCCTCGAGCACGCTGCGACTCACGATGTACTCGCCCAGCGTATTCACCACGTTCAGGGCGAGGAGGAAGAACGCGACCCAGCACAGAAACGGACTCGACCAGACCAGCCCGAACCCGCCGGCGCTGCCTCCTGGGGGGCCGACGGGTAGCTCCTGGCGGTCGCGGTGGACGAGCCCACGCTCAACCAGCCAGTACAAGGCCAGATGCGCCATCAGGAGTCCGGCGGCCAGATGCAGCATCACGGTCGGCGAGACACCGGCGGCGAACAGCACCTGCGCCAGCTTGGCGCCCGCCGGGCTTCCCACCGTCGCGCCGATGGCGATGATTGGAAACAGGCGCTCGCCATTCTCGCGGGTGAAGACGTCGGCGGCGTACGACCAGAACTGCGCGATCGCCGACAGACTGAAGATGCCGACCCACACGTAAAAGGCGAATCCGAGGTAGGGGAGCTGCGCATCGAGGCCAAGCGCGAACAGTTCGATCTGGACGCCGAACGCAATCGCGAGTCCGGTGACCAGGGTCAGCCGGCCGACCCTTGCGGCGACCCAGCTGTACGCGGGAACGAAGACCAGCAGGGCGAGGGCCTGGGCCCCCGCCGCGTACGATTTCATCTCGGCGCCGCCCGCACTGAGCACGAGCGGCTCGCGAATGGTCTTGAGCACGTAGTAACTGGTCAGCAACAGGAACAGGCTGCCGAGCATCGCGAGCACCACGCGCGTCTCGCTCGGGCGCACGTCGCCGAAGGTGCGGAGCAGGGCGTGCGGGACGGCACGCAATGGCCATCGTCTGGCCGCCCTGACGGCACTGGACGGGGAAGCGGCGAGCGTGCCTGGCATGAACGAGAGTCCCGTGGCGTTCAGCACCGTTACAGTCGACCTCTGCCGCAGATTGTCGTCATGTATCGGTGCCTTGCCAAAACCTCGTGACGGGCGTCGGTGGTGTATTCGGGCGACTCGGAGCCCCGGGTGCCGGTCAGCGGCCGAAAGGTCGCGAGTTCACCGGCGGCCTGGGCGTGGACGAGGATCCGAGACCGACGTCGTTCAGGGGGCGGCGGGTGCACCGCGCAACGCAGTCGCATCCATGAGGCGCAGCCTGACCGCGGCGTCAGCCCTCAACTCGTCCGGTCGGTTCTTGTCCGAGACGGACAGTACGCCAGGCACGCGTGACATGATTCATCACACGGCCGTCGCTGGCCGGATGTGGACCTTCGGAGGACGACAATGGCACCGGTGAATCGTCGCGATTGGTTGCAGGCGGCGACGGCCCTCGCGCTGACGCCCATGATGGCACGGGCTGCCTCGGCCCAGACGGCGAGCCGGCCCTGGCGCGAGCAGAAGAAGAAAGCCAGGGTGCGCGGTCTCGACATGGCCTACTTCGAAGCGGGCCAGGGACATCCCATCGTCTTTCTTCACGGCAACCCCACCTCGTCCTACCTGTGGCGCAACGTCATTCCGCACGTGCAGCACCTTGGCCGCTGTATCGCCCCGGACCTGATCGGGATGGGCGACTCCGACCGCCTGCCCGACAGCGGCCCCCATCGATACACCTTCAAGGACCACCAGGAGTACCTGTTCGGGCTGTTCGACGCGCTCAACCTGGGCAACTCCGTCACGCTGGTGATCCACGACTGGGGATCCGCCCTGGGCACCACCTGGGCCCAGCGCAACCCGACGCGCGTGACAGGCATCGCCTACATGGAGGCGATCATCGAGCCGCCTGGCGCGCCACGCCCCGCCCCCGCGCCCGGCACGGCGTTCGCCATGTATCGATCTCCTGCAGGCGAACAGGCGGTCCTGCAGGAGAACCGGTTCGTCGAGAGTCTGATCAGCGGGCTCGAGTACTACCTCACCCCGGAGGACGCCGCCGAATATCGGCGTCCCTACCTCGTGCCCGGGGAGAGTCGAAGACCGACCCTGACCTGGCCGCGGGAACTGCCGCTTGGGGGCGAACCGACGGAGACCTACAACCTCGTTCGGGAGTACTCGGACTGGCTGGCGGCGGATAGTAAAATCCCGAAGCTGTTCGTGCGCGTGCAGCCGGGCGCCCTGCTGGCCCGCCCTGAAGTGCTGGCCTTCGTGCGGGGATTCAAGCATCAGACGGAGGCGACCGTGTTCGGGCCCCACTTCGTGCAGGAGGTCTCGCCCGACGCGATCGGCCGCGCCCTGGAGAAGTGGATCCTGTCGATCCGGTAGCGCCTTGTGCCACTGGCGCACGCGGATTCCCCGACGTGCAGTACTTCGCCGCCGTCACCGCCGCTGGCTAGCGACTCGACGCGGCCGCTGCCAAGGGTCGAGATCACCGCCAGGAATAAACGGTGCGGGGTGACCGTCCGCAAGTGTGGTACCCCAGCATGAGACCCTCGCGCTAACGATTCTGCCTAAGAACGGCGACTACGTCCAAGGTCATTGCCAACCGCGGACGCCGGTGGCACGCTTGCCGCATGGCTCACTTGCCCATGCCCCCTCTTGGCCTCGTGTCGTGCGCGCTCGTCGGCCTCTCGTTCGTGTCCATCGTCGCGGGCGCCCAGGCTCCAGGCGGCGCCGGCGACGCCGTGGTGCGGCACCTCGCGGCGCTGAACGCGGACTACATCCGGTTCGTCCAGCACTCGGACGTAGCCGGGTTCGAGACGCTCCTCGCGCCCGACTTCCTGTGCAGCAATCCCGACGGGTCGCTCATCGATCGGGCGGCGTTCCTGGCCCAGACGGCCCGCCCCGTGACGATCAGGGACCTCGAGGCGAAAGACGTCCGCATCCGCGTCTTC
>Ga0163144_10006142_pt1 | contig 26566 bp, 17 predicted proteins | sample OliLak19BULKMAT1_FD_123175 | JGI IMG/M metagenome (GOLD analysis project Ga0163144, IMG submission 123175) | Freshwater microbial mat bacterial communities from Lake Vanda, McMurdo Dry Valleys, Antarctica - Oligotrophic Lake LV.19.BULKMAT1 | ecosystem: Environmental > Aquatic > Freshwater >...
AGATCGAGCCGCCCCTTCGAATAGCGTGCACCAACCGCGACCCGGTCGATGTTGAACGGCGCATCAGTGACCGACGGCAGCACGAGCGTGCCAGCACTTCCCTCGAACGCGATCGCAGCTGCCGACACCGCGCCATCGGCTAAGACGTCGATCCGGATATCGCCCGACACGGGAAGATCCAGCGGCTGGAGCATGGCCAGTTGCGGCATCGCCAGCCCGAGCACGCGAGGATTCACATCGCGTACCGTGGTGACAATCGACACGTCCTGCCGTCCCGTTGCCGCACCCGTCGCACCCGCCCCCGTTGCTCCTGCCGTCCCCGTCACCTCGAAGGCAACGGTCCACGGCCCTCGGCTCGACGCAACGCGGGCCCGGCCAGATGCGAGGCGGGCAGCGGTCGACCTGTCGAGGTCGATACTGCCTTCGGCGATCCGCCACTCGCTGAGTGCTCCGCGATTGTCGACGCTGACGAACGCATCTTTGATGGCAATCTCGCGTAAGTACGTTGGCCCGTCGGACTTGCGCTGCGATCGGTCCGTCGCCGACGCGATAAGCGCAGCAAGGTCGAATTGATCTCCGCCTCCGGTTGCCACGCCCACCGGCGATCCCGCTCCCCCGGCGGAGCTGGCACCATCGACGGCCGAGGCGCGTCCGATGCGGCCATCCGGTTTGCGATCGCGGGCGTCGAGCATCAGTTTGAAGCCGCCAGCATCGGTGTAGGCCACCGACACCCTCGGTTCGATAAGCTCGATCCGCGACGGCACCAACCGCGCCGAGCGCAATGCGAGACCGGACAACTCGATCGCTGCAGATGGAACGGACGCGACCGTGTCACCCGATTTGGTCGCCAACCGTAGGTTCGCCAAGCGCATTTCGACGCCGCGGCCGTCGTCGCTCATTGCGATCTGGGCATCGTCGACCTGAGCCACGAGCCCCGACAATTCCGCATTGATCTCAGCTTCGATCAGACCGGCAAGCGGCTTCAAGGAGATCGGGCCGTATTGAATGCGGACGTACGCCATTCCGATCGCGGCAGCGGCTACGACGGCAATCGACACCATGACCAAGCTGGCAGCAGCAATCCCGCGCGCGACAAGCGAGGGGCGGCGGCCGACGCCCGCACGCGGCTTGCGCCGTGTGGTCCCCGAGCTCGTCTCCCAATCGGCCAATACTGCGTCCTCCTTGATCGACTTTGCCGGTCCAAACGGAGCCGATGACCGTCTGGCCTCCCGACATCCAAACCAAAACATTACGCGCGAAAGCTGGCCGTCGATCGAGCATTTTACCGACTGGTGCCCGAACGCCCCTTGCTGGCGCGAACCTCTTCTCCACCGGCGCCGTAGACGCATCGCCTATAATATCCGACATCACAGGTTCAAATTCGTCAAAAGAAAGGCTCTGCTATGGTTCAAGACGGCGATAAAGCCCCCGATTTTAAGCTGCCCGCAGACGATGGCACAACGCTGCAGCTGTCGAAGCTCAAGGGCTCACCGGTCGTGCTCTACTTCTACCCTAAGGACGACACACCGGGCTGCACATCGGAGGCCAAAGATTTCTCCTGCCTCGTCGACCAGTTCGCTGCCGCTGGCGCCACCGTCATCGGAATTTCACCCGACTCGGCCGAGAGCCACAAGAAATTCAAATCGAAATATGAACTGCGCGTCCCCCTGGCCGCAGATACGGCCCAGGAGGCGTCGAACGCGTATGGCGTGTGGGTCGAGAAATCGATGTATGGCAAGAAATACATGGGCGTCGAGCGGGCCACATTCCTGATCGACGCGAAGGGCAAGGTCGTCAAATCGTGGCGCAAGGTGAAGGTCCCGGGGCACGCCGAACAGGTGCTCGACGCCGTCCAGACTTTGGCGAAATAGCGGCGACTTTCAACTCCGCCGACGATGCGAGACTGCTTGCAGCGCGTGCAATCGCTGCATCGCGGCCACACGCTGCAACTATGCCCACGACGCGTGACGTAATCTGGAGACTATGTTAGGTTGATGCTTCGCGGGCGGGCTAAGAATGCACTGTCCACTTGCAACATGGGGCACCGGATCAACATGGTGTTCGAGCGGACCGGTGCGGCGTCGTCCCGAGATGGGGCGGGCCCATTGGACGCGAGCCGGTGGACGATCATCGAGGGGGTTGAACATGTTGCCTAATTTCAAGAAGCCAGAGACCGATCTCGGTAAGATTCCGATGGGGCCGGGTGCCACGTCGATGCCACCGCCGGTCGCTCCGATCATGCAGGCGTCGTCCACTGGTCGTGCTGGCACACCGTCGATCATCGGCCCCGATCTCGTGGTCGTCGGCAACCTCGTCTCCAAGGGCGACGTCCAGATCGACGGCGAAGTCCAGGGCGATGTCCACTCGGGCTATGTGATGATCGGCGAGAAGGCGCGTTTGACCGGCAGCATCATCGCCGATGAAGTCGTGGTTCGCGGCCAAGTCATGGGCTCGATCCGTAGCAAGCGCGTCCAGCTCCAAGCTTCGAGCCATGTCGAAGGCGACATCCATCACTCCGCACTCGCGATCGAGCAAGGCGCCTTCTTCGAAGGCAAGTCGCGCCGTTCGGAAGATCCGACCGCTGGCGTTCAGCGACCCGAGATCGGCACCATGGGCGGAACGTCCATCACTGGATAACCGGGCGGAACGTCCATCACTGGATAACCGGGCGGAACGTCCATCCCGGTAGCGCCGCCAAGGGTTCGAGACCTCCCAATGTGGTTCACGCGGCTGGCCCCTCCCATGGCGTCAGCCGCAGTCGTTTGCCCGGTAGCGCCGCGAACCGGCTGTCCTGACATGACAATACCAGCACTTGATGGTGCCGCGCTGCCGTCGTGAGGCACCGGAAGATGGCGGCCAGCCGCGCGTCATCGGTATAGACGAGCGCGTCATCGAGAATGACCGGCGTCGGCTGCCCGTTCTCAGCCAATACCCGCCCATACGCGAGGCGCACGAGAATGGCGATCTGCTCCGCCGTTCCGCCTGAGAATTTCATCGGCGCCAGTCGCTGCCCGCCGCGAGCCAGTGCCGTCACCGATAGCTCCCGGTCGAGATCGAGCGCCGCATCCGGGAATACATCGGCGAGATATGGTTCGAGACGCCGCATCACGGGCTCGAGCAGCCGATCCTGCGCCCCTCCGATCGCCTCGTCGAGCAGGCCGCGCAGCAACGCAAGTCCGCCCGCTTCGTCCTCGTAGGTCGCAACCGAGGCCTCAGCCCCCGCAAGGTCGCCCGCCAGCCGCTCGATGTCACCGGCGGTGAGCTCGCCACCAGCACCTTCCTGCATGCCGAGAAGCCGCTGGAGTTCAAGATCGACCTCCTGCTGCTCGCGCTCTAAGGCGGCCAGCGTCGCAGCCCTTGTTGTGCGGTTGGCTAGTAGCGCCGCCATCGCCTGCGCGCTCGGCAACGTGTCGCGGAAGGCGACTTCCTCACGCACCCGGTCACGGAGTGCGGCTGCAAGATCTCCCATCCGTTCTTTGAACGTGTCGGCGCTGAGTGCAGCGCAGCCGACATCGCTGTCGGCTTGAACGCTCCCAACGACGCGCGCATCGCCTCCACCACCCTCAGTCCTGGCGCTCTCGATCTTGAGCCGCGCATGGGCCGCTTCGAGCGTACCGGTCAGCCGTGCGACCACGAGTGCGGCCTCGTCGGTCGCCGCGCGCAACCGTTCGCCCTCACGCATCGCCACTGCCAGTTGAGCGCGAACGTCAGCCAGCGCAGCCGCATGTCCCAACGCAGCCCCGTCTGCGATGCTCTCATCGGCAGCACCTCGGCCCCCAATCGCGTCGCCCGCTCCAGCCAGCACCGCCATCGGTTGACCGTTCGACCCGTCAGCCGCAACATCATCGCGCACGGTAGCGACATGGCTGAAGAGATCTGGCGCCAGCGCAGCCCCCGGTGCCACCCCCGTCCGCATTGAACGAGCCGTCGAACGTACCGCCGCAGCAGCGCCAGACGGCGCGCCCCGACGCGATGCTTTTGGAGCCCCCGCATCGTCTCGACCCGCATCGTCTCGACCCGCATCGTCTGGACCCGCAGCCTCTCGTCCCACATCCTCTCGCCGCTGCCCTTCCCGTTCCGCAGCGGCCGCAACTTCGGCTGCAAGCGCCGCCAACCCATCTGGCGCGATCCCAGCCAGCCGCGCTTGGCTGTCTGCCAGTTGACGCTCGATCTCAGCTCGCCGCTTAGCCGCCGCCTCGGCATCATCGACCGACGCGAGCCCCGCCGACGCGAGCCCTGCACCGATGTCGTCGCGAGCCCGGGCCAGCGCGGCTTCCAGCGCGACGCGGTTCGACCCCGCTGGCACGTCGACGACGATCCGGCCAATACCGGGAATATCGAGCTCGATCGGCCACGCACGATCACCCGTGGCAACCGTGATCTCGCCATCTGCCAACGGCTGCCCATCGCGCAGGATACGGCCGCCTGCGCCAGCCTCGTAGCCGATCGTGACCCGAGGCAGCGCCCCAGCCAACGCATCTTCGGCGCGCTCGCGGCGGCGAACGGCATCGCGCAGCGCGTCGATGGTAGACGTCGTCGCCAAGTTCGCAGCGCGTTCGCGGGCCAGCCGGTCGATCCCATCGGATAACCCCCGCGCATCGCTAAGCCGTTGGACCAGAGAACGATACCGCCGCGCCGCCTCATTGGCTTCGAGCCTCGCCTGTTCCGCCGACAGCGTCTCGACGCGGTTGGCGATGATCGAATGGGCCTCGCGGCGAGACGATACATCCGTGTTCGCGGTGTGGCGTTCAGCTTCGAGGCGAGCAACGTCGGCCGCCAGTGCCACCAGTTCCTCGGCCTTCCGCAACGCAGCCTCAGCCGCCTGGCGTGCGGCGACGGCCTCCCGGTGACGGCGCGTCGCGTCGTCGGCAGCCGTCACTGCAGCCTCGGCGTGACGCCACGCCTTGCGAGCCTCTTCGATCCCCGCTGACCCAGCGCCTACGACGCCTCCCTCAGTGCCGACTTTCCCGGACGCTTGCCCCGTCGCTGGCGCAGACAGTACCATCCGCCGCTCGCTCAACGCGGTGATCCTCGCCACCCGCTTGGCAGCCGCGTCTTGAGACGCCTTGGCATCGGCAAGCATGCGGGCCGCATCGTCCCGGCGACGGATCGCCTCGAGCCACGGACCGCGCGGCTGGCTCTTGGATGCCGTGACCAGCGTTTGCAGTTCGCCTGCCACGCTGTCGCGGACCTGCTGCAACCGTTTCGTCCCCGACAGGCTCGCCACCTCGCGTTCGACGATGTCCTTGAGCGCCGAGCGCGCAGCGACTTCGGGCGACAGCTGCGTGTCGTCGATAGCGCCGCGTTGCCCGACCCACAGGAACCCGTGCGGACCATGCGTGCCGCCGCCATCGCGGTCAGCGAGCCCGATCAAGCCGGCGAGCCGCGTCTCGGCTTCAGGCCCCGTCCACGCATGACGAGCCCCGCCACCATCCAAGGCTTCGAGCCGCGCCGACTTTTTCCGCCCGAACGTTTTTGTGATTCGCCATTGTCCGCCTCCGGCTTCGAATTCGGCTTCGAGAACGGCGGTACCGCCCTCCTCCGACGCCATCGACCGCAGCTCCCCCGATGTCCCCGTGTGCTTGGCGAAGAATACCGTTTCGACCGCGCGAAACATCGTCGATTTGCCAGCCTCGTTGGGCGCGATCAGAACGTCGAGACCGCCCGACAGGCCTTCGACCGCCAGACCATCGCGGAATGGTCCCACGTCGCGGAGCCGGATGGCCGACAATCTCATTCGGCCGCCTCGCGGAACCGCCGTTCGTGTTCGACGAGCTTGCGGATGGCCGCCGCTGCCGTACGCGCTTCCGGCGTTCCAGCCCCGCCCTCGATCAGCCGCAAGCGCGCCGTGATCGGGCCGAGGTGGGGATCACACTCCAGTCGGCTGATCGCGCCCGCCCCGGTTTCTCGCACCACGCCTGCGGTATTGATCGCTGTATAGCGCAGCGTCGCCTCCGTCTGGGCACGCCACGTGTCGAGCGCTGCGGCCATGTCTGCATCGATCCGACCGGTCAGCGTCAGCCGCAGCAGTTGGCGCGATGGCGGCACGACGCTTGCCAATGTGCCTGTTTCGGCGGTGGGGCCACGTTTCAGTATCGTATCGAACACCGCAGGCTCGGCCCGCGTCAGATCGTGTTCCATTTCGCGCCAGTCGAACCAAGCGGTTTTCACCGGCGTCACCTCGGACGGCAGCCCGGCGCCAGGGATCCGCACGACGAGCGCATACCCCTGGCCATTGTCATCGAAGCCGTCGGGCTCGGGCGTGCCCGAATACCACGCGCTCGGCCCGACCTCGCGCACCCCATGCCAGTCGCCCAGCGCCAGATAATCGAGGCGGTGGCGCACCACACCTTGGGGATCGATCGGCACGTTGGCACCCGCACTGCCGAAATCGAGCTTGGTCGATCCATGGGCGAGCCCGATCCGGATTGTTCCATGTGGCGTCGGACAGCCGCCGAACCACGCCGTCGGATCGACCGGCGATGTCCGCGCATGGAGCGGCGCTGGCAGTACCATGACGCCCGGCTCGATCTCGACGGGGCATGCCTCCGTCAACAGACGCACATTTCCGGCACCGGAACTACCGGCCGCCCCGACTGCCATGCGCCCGTCTCCCATGCGCCCGTCTCCCATGCGCCCGTCTCCCATGCACCCGTCTGGCATGAGATCGAGCACACGCTGCCACACGCTGCCCTGACGGGCCGGATCGTGGTTGCCCGGCAACAGCCACCAGGTCACCTGAGCCTGCCGCCGCATCCGCTCCAGCGCCTGACGGACGAGCTTGTCGGCCACCGCCGGACTATCGAAGACGTCGCCCGCAATCAGTGCATGCCGCGCCCCGGCATCGGCCGCAATGGCACCCAGCCGGTCGATAATATCGAGCCGCGCCTCTTCGAGCGGTCGCGCCACGTCGGGCTCGAACCCCTTGAACCGGCGGCCGATGTGCCAGTCAGCAGAATGGATGAAAGTGATTCCCATTCCGCCACTATGTTCATTTTTTGTTCTTTTACAAGCCGCCTTCTGACGGAATGTGTGGACGGCGTTAGAGGCCTTCCGCTTTAAATGGACCCGCTGGAGGACCCTAACCTATTGGTTCGTCGTGCTTCTTTTCGGAAAACCCGCTCCCACTTTTCCCGAAGCACTCACCCGAACGCCAACGGCAATTGTCCCCGCGCCGCATCGCAGCCGAGGGTCGCAGGTCACAAAAGGGGTCCGGCGGAGCAGGCTGGCCCTTTGGCCGAAAAATCGGGTTGGTGGGATGTGGGCCAGGTGTGCTGTGCCGCCTCGACAGCGAGTTGGCTGCACGCCCGCTCCGCCCTCCCGCCGGTGATGTGGGTGCCAGCCAGACCATCCCGGATCCAGCCGTTCGGCCATTACCGACCCAATGCGGATCGGAGCGGCCACACCCGCATCCAGGCCCAGCTGATGGGTGCCCGAACGCCGGCGACAGGCCCCGTCCCAGATCGCCCAGCTCGCGAACCGGACCCCATGGACGGGTTCTTTGCACATTACGCGCTCCCCGAGGGGCGGGGATAACTTCCAACGTCGATTTTGGACGTCGCGGAACAAAAATCGGGGAATCGGGAATAGGGAATAGGGAATAGGGAATAGACTTTCGGAGACGGTCACGTGCCCTACTCGCTACTCGCTACTCGCTATTCGCTATTCGCTACTCACTACTCACTACTCACTACTCACTACTCACTACTCACTACTCACTACTCACTACTCACTACTCACTACTCACTACTCGCTACTCGCTACTCGCTACTCGCTACTCGCTACTCGCTATCCGCTACTCGCTACTCGCTATTCGCTATTCGCTATTCGCCACTCCCTACTCGCCCCTCCCTACTCGCCACTCGCCACTCCCTACTCCCTACTCCCTTCCAAAACTACCCAAGCCGCTTGGCCGCCGCCGACAGCCGCTTGACCTGCCCGAGCAATTCCGCTTTGCGCGCCTGCGACTCCTCGATCGCCTCTGGCTTGGCACGCGCCATGAAGTTTGGATTGTCGAGCTTGGCGTCCATCTTCGCGATGTCCGCCTCGGCCGATGCGATCTCTTTCTCCAGCCGCTTCTTTTCCGCGTCGAAGTCGATCAGCCCCTTGAGCGGGATCGCCGCCGTGGTCTCGCCGACCACCAGCACGGCGGCCTCCTTCGGTGCCGTCTTGGCGAACGTGATGCCCTCCAGCCGGGCCAGCCGCGAGATCGTCTCCTCGTGGCGCGTTGCGCGGTCGCGGACACTGGCCTCGGCGGCAACGACCACCAGCGGCACTTTGGTACCAGCCGAAATGTTCATCTCCTGGCGCACCGAACGCACCTCGCTGACCAGCGCAACGACGAAGCCAACCTCGGCATCGATCTTAGCGTCGGCCAGACCTTCGAACACCGGCCACGTCGACCGGCACAACAGGTCGTCGCGCGCCACGCCGTATTCGACCATGTGCGCCCACAGTTCTTCCGTGATGAACGGCATGAACGGGTGCAACAGCTTCAGGCACTGGTCGAGCGTCCACGCCACAGTCGCCCGCGTCTCGTTCTTCACCGCCTCGTCGTCGCCCATCAGGTGCGACTTCACCAGTTCGAGATACCAGTCGCAGAACGTTCCCCAGATAAACTCGTAGACGGCAATCGCAGCGTCGTTGGTGCGGTGCGCCTCCAGCGCGTCTGTGACTTCGCGCGCCGCCCGCTCGGTCTCGCCCGCGATCCAGCGGTTCAACGGGTCCTGTACGCCAGCCGGGTCGAAATCCTTAGCGCGCACGCATTCGTTCATCTCGGCAAAACGCGCCGCATTCCACAGCTTGGTTGCGAAGTTGCGGTAACCTTCCACACGCTGCTTCGAGAACCGAATGTCGCGCCCTTGCGTCGACAATGCCGCCATCGTGAAGCGCAGCGCATCCGCGCCGTACTCGTCCATCAGCCCGAGCGGATCTTCGACGTTGCCCTTCGATTTGCTCATCTTCTGGCCCTTCTCGTCGAGGACGAGGCCATGGATGGCAACTTTCTTGAACGGCACCTCGCCCCGGAACGCGAGGCCCATCATCATCATCCGCGCGACCCAGAAGAAGATGATGTCGCGGCCCGTCACCAATAGCGCGGTCGGATAATACCGCGCGAGTTCGGGCGTCTCATCGGGCCATCCGAGCGTCGAGAACGGCCATAAGGCGGCGGAAAACCACGTGTCGAGCACGTCGGGATCGCGCGTCAGCGGCGTCGGCTTGCCGTAGTGCGCCGTGGCCGCAGCCGTCGCGTCCGCCTCGGCTGCAGCAACAAACACCTGACCATCCGGCCCATACCACGCCGGGATCTGGTGGCCCCACCACAATTGCCGCGAGATACACCACGGCTGAATGTTGTGCATCCACTCGAAATACGTCTTCTCCCAGTTCTTCGGCACGAACTCGGTCCGGCCGTCCTCCACAGCGCGGATCGCTTCCTTCGCCAGTTCCCCCGCGTTGCAATACCACTGGTCCGTCAGCCACGGCTCGATGACCACGCCCGATCGATCGCCATGCGGCACGGTGTGCGTCGTCGGCTCGATCTTGGCGAGTAGCCCCAACGCATGGAGATCGGCCACGACCCGCACCCGCGCCTCGAACCGGTCGAGACCCCGATAGGCCTCGGGCACCTCGCCGTTGAGTTTACCTTGCGCGTCCAGAATGTTGATCTGCGCAAGCCCGTGCCGCTTACCGACCTCGAAGTCGTTGAAATCGTGCGCGGGCGTTATCTTGACAGCCCCCGTCCCCTTTTCTGGGTCCGAGTACTCGTCCGCCACAATCGGGATATCTCGCCCCACCAATGGCAGCTGCACGGTCTGGCCAACGAGGCCCGTGTACCGCTCGTCGGTTGGATGCACCGCCACCGCGCTATCGCCAAGCATCGTCTCCGGCCGCGTCGTCGCCACGACAACGAACCGCGACGGGTCGGCGCTGAGTGGATAGCGGAAATGATACATATGCCCAGACGGATCGCGCGCTAGCGCTTTGCGCAACGCCTCGACGTCGAACGGCTTTTCAGCATCGCCATCGGCCCAAACAATCGAGCCGCGCTTTTCTTCGGCCACAACTTCGAGATCGGAAATCGCGGTCTGGAATTTCGGGTCCCAATTGACCAGCCGCTTATCCTTGTAGATCAGCCCACGGCCGTGCAATTCGACGAACACTTTGACCACGGCCGCCGACAGCCCAGGGTCCATCGTGAACCGCTCGCGGCTCCAATCACACGAACACCCAAGCCGTTTCAACTGGTTGACGATCGTGCCGCCGCTCTCGGCCTTCCACGCCCACACCTTTTCCACGAACGCATCGCGGCCCATCTCGCGCCGTCCCGGCAGCTTGGCGGCCGCCAGCTGGCGCTCGACCACCATCTGCGTCGCGATGCCCGCGTGGTCCGTCCCCGGCTGCCACAGCACGTCCTTGCCGCGCATGCGCTCGAACCGGACGTAGACGTCCTGCAGCGTATTGTTGAGCGCGTGTCCGAGGTGGAGCGAACCGGTCACGTTGGGGGGCGGAATAACTACGCAGAACGGCTCGCCATTGCCGCTCGCTGCGGCTGCCCCGCGTCCGGCTGCCCCGCGTCCGGCTGCCCCGCGTCCGGCTGCCCCGCGTCCGGCTGCCCCGCGTCCTGGGGCCTTCGCCGAACCGGCTTGGAACGCCTCGGCCTTGTTCCACTCGTTGGCAATGCGCGGCTCGATCTCGGCCGGCTGGAACGTCTTCTCGAGCATCTGCGGGTCGTTTCTCTCGGGTGATGATACAGCGGCCGGGCGATCTGCCCGACGTTCTGCCTGGCGATCCGCCCGACACAATCCACACGACGGGCGTCGCGACAACCGGCCTCTCGGGTCGGCAGCACTGGTTTGGCCGCTAGGCGCGAACTTGGCAAGGATCGGCAAACGGCGCTTTAGCCAATCGCGGCCGGACGACCCGCAAATATCGGCCACGTTCCCGCTGTCGGCCACGTATTCCAGCGACCAAGCGACGGCTCAATCGGCCTTATCGTCATCCCGGTCGGAACGGGCAGCCATTGGCGGGTTCTCGGCAAGCTCCCGGCGCAACGCCTTTTCGACGATGCGCGGCATATTACTATCGAGCCACTGACGCAGCATTGGTCGCAACAGTTCCGCTGCGGTCTCCTCGAACGCGTCTGACATACCGTCGACGTTGACAGGGCTCGCCCCGCGCTCCGTCACGACCAGGGCTGTCGATGGGACAGGCGGGTTGGCGCCGGGGGAGCCAACGGGGGCCGCAAGTGCCGCAGGTTTGACGCCAACCGCCGCCGATATAGCCTGTGCCCCGTTCAACGTCACCACGTTTGGCTTGGCTACGTCTGGCGTTGCGCCAGCAGGCTTGGCCGGGTCCGGCTGAGAAGCCGCCATTGTTGCTTCGGTCTGAGCGGCCTCGGGCTTGGCCGCCGCTGGCTTGGGCGTATCTGGACCGACGCTGGCCGGCTGCGCAACGGTCGTGGGGGCAGCCGCTTTTGTCGCTTCCGGCGCGCTGACAGACGCTGCAGCCGGTGCGACAGTCTGCGCTGAACTTGGCGTTTGCGCGGTTGCAGCACCCGGCGGATTTCCGTTGCCCTCGCGTGGTCTCGCGGCCGCTGGAGCTGCGATCGCCATCTCCGCGACCGGGGCAGAAGCTTCCGCCTTGACCGGTGTGGCGGGTCGAGGTCCGCCCGCTGCGACCGGCACCTCGGCCGACGGAACGCTATGCGTGACCGCCGCTGCAACCGTTGCCGCGCCCTGAGATTCCGCCGGGCTGATTGCCGCCAAAGACGGAAGCCCCGTTGTGCCAACGACGGCTCCAGCCGCAGCGCCACGCGACGGCCCCTCAGCTAATCCGTCAGCTTGCTTGGCTGATGCTGCGGGCATCCCCGACGAACCGTCCGAAGCCTTCGACGCACTCTCTACGGGTCCAACGGCGCGCAGCGAAGCGAGTACCGGTTGGGCCTCGATGACCTCGGACGCCGGAGGAGCGATGGAGCCAACCGACAATATCGGCGGCAGAGTTGAAGCACCGTCCGCCGCCCCCGTTAGTGGCGCACCGGACGGCGACGCGGCGGGCGGCTTTCCGAGATCCATTCGTAACGTCGGTTCGGGTCGCGGCGATGCCTCGCCCCCGGACAGCCGGTTTGCTGGCGCCAATGAACTGAGGTCGAACGCGCGAGCGACCGGCGGAGCATTCGGCATCGACGCGATGACGACGGGAGCAGGCATCACGGGAGCAGGCATCACGGGCGAAGACATCTCAGGCGCCGTCAAACCGAGACCCGAGGCCGGCATCGCCGCCGTTGCGGGCATGGTGGCGATCGGCTGAGCGGATGCCGGGATCGAGCGAGCCGCAGCAGTCTGCGTTGCTGCGAACGCTAGAGCCGGGGGCACGGGTCCGGGTTGTGGCACTGCCGGACCCGTCGCAATGACCGTCGGCGGCGGTCGCGGTGCCAACGGCACCAACCCTGGTTTCGCCATGGGAACGACCAGTCCGCCCAGGTCGTCCTCGAACGGGTCCCTGACCGCCAGCGTCGGCATTTGGCTCGGCTGCGCGTGGGGTGCGCCTAACCCGTTGGGTCTGCCATTTGCGCCCGGTGCTGCACCAAAGACATCGTTCAGCCGTGCCGACAGCAAACTGGGTGCTGCGTCTGCCACGGGCAGAACCGGTGGGGCCTCTCGGACAGGATCCTCAGCGATGATCCGGCGGATCGACGCGAGAATGTCGTCCATGCTCGGTTCGGCCTGAGACTTCTGTGTCATACTGCCCTCGACCTGCCCTCGATAATCGAACGGCGATGCCGCCCCGCTATAACGCGGCTGTGGGCCAGACTGTACCGCCGGTTACAAAGCCGTCCACATGCGTCTGACGAGAGGCGTAATTGGGCGTGGCGGCAGTTGTGTGGCGCGACACCGGACTGTTCCATCGTTCGCGTTTGGCAAAGACAGAGCGTTAGCCCGAGGCAACTGCAGTCAGCACCGGAAACCGAGCCCGGCACTGACCCATCGCTCACATCACGGCAGGCCCACCCAACAAAACGAGGGAAGTCGACGCGCTACTTTGTCGGCTTGTGCCGTTCGCCGTGGGTTTCCCACAAGTCCCGCCGCTCATAGCGCCCGTCGGCGTGCGTGATGTCGAGACCCCACCACTTGCGCCGGACTTCCTGGTAATGGACGGTCGGATCGTACACCTCCGCGACTGCGGCCAGCTCTTGCATGTTGAGCCGACCGATCGCCTGCAGCAGGCTGTAGTCGTTGACGACCAGATTCCGCTTGGTCGATACGAGATTGACCTGCGAGTTGAGAAACGCCTGCTCGGCATCGAGAACGTCGATCTTGGTTCTCTGACCGACCTTTTCTTCCTCACGGACGCCTGCAAGCGCGACCCGATTGGCCTCGACCGCCGCATTATCGGACACGATTTGCGCCCGTGACGCCTGCAATTGCGACCACGCTGCAACCACCGCAGATTGCGCCTCGTTCTTCGCCCTCTGGATTTCTTGCAAAGCGGCGACGTGTGAATGCTTGGCTTGGCGAACACGCGAATAGACGGCGCCGCCTTGGTCATAAATCGGGATCTGCACTTGCCCGGTGACGGTGGTCGTCCGCGACTCGTCGATCGAGCGCGACGAGTCGAGGTTCTCTTGATACTCGCCACGGACGCTGACGGTCGGCAGCAATTCACCGCGGATCAAATCGACGTTCCAACGCGATGCCTGCTCCTGATAGAGCGCCGCAACCACCGACGGAAATTCCTGCTGCGAAATCGAGATCGCGCCTTGAAGGGTCTTCGGCACCATCTTGCCGAGCGAGCGCGGTTCCACGAGCGTTCCAGGTGGCCGCCCGACGAACTGTTCAAAATTGGCCCGGCTCGACTTCAAGTTGGCCTTGGCCAATTCGATGGCCGAACCCGCTCCGGCGAGGCTGGCTTCGGCCTGCGCAACGTCGGTGCGCGTGACTTCGCCAACGGCGAACTGCTCTCGCGTCGACCGTAGCGTATCTGCAAGCACGCGCTGGTTGTTCTCGCGCAGTTTCAAGATCGCCTGATCGCGAATGACGTCCATGTATGCCGTCACGACGCCGATGAGCACCGCCTGTTCGGTCGTGCGTAGAATTTCGCGCCCGGCGCGCACGTTGGCTTCGGCTACGTTGACCCCGTTGATCGACCGGAAGCCCCGGAAAATAGGCTGGTCGATCGATACGTTCCACTGCTTGGGATAAAGACGCCCCTCACCGAACGACGCCGGGCGCGTGTCGGTATTTTGAAACGACGACGAAGCCCCGGCGTTGATCGATGGGCGGAATGCGGCGTTTGCCTGTGACACGCCTTCGTCTGTCGCGCGAAGGCGCGCACGTTCGGCGTCGAGCTGTGGATTGTACTGGTAAGCGGCGGCCAGCGCATCACGCAAGGATTCCGATGACGCCGGTTGAGACAGGCCAAGCGCCGCCAGTAACAGCACAACAAGGCCAAACACTGATACCAATGCCGACCAGACCCGACCGTTGGCTCCTGGTCCCGAGGCTCCTGGTCCCGAGGCTCCTGGTCCCGAGGCTCCAGGTCCTGCGCGGCGGGCTGTTCCCACCGCGAAGACGCCAAGATGTTTTGCCGCTGAAGCGCGCATTAAATCTATCCCGGCTAGTTCGACCCGCAAGAGGCGGGGCCCCGTTCATGAACGACGGATGCACCGATTCGAGTGGCGCTTCACGTGCGTCACGACACTACCTGTGTAAGAGCAAACTCGCAGTACCCGATTTCCCACACCATCCAGCCAAACGACCGGGATCCGCGCGACCCAGACGATCGCAAACCCACCGTTCACCAAAACGTTCGTTGAACCTGCTGAATCGCCGATTCTTCACATCAAACGGTTAACGGCTCGCGCGTACCTGCCGCCTAAGCGGAGGGGTGAGCCAGAGGGCGATCCAAAAGTAGCGGGTTCGGATGAACACAGAGTGTCATTGCCGCAACGCTGCGGTCTGATTCATCAAGACGATGCCCGATTGCTATTCCTCTTGCCGTCACGATCTGATTAGTTTTTCAGCGGATGTATTCGATACGCGTTCGGTCGCCAGCATTGCTTGCCCGGCAGACGCCTTTGACTTAGGCATCACGACGTTGGGCTGCGAATGCGGCCGGTGAAGAAGTGTCGGGACCGGGCGGCACGGTGTGCCAACCTAATAAGAAGTAACGAGCAGACGGGAGTAGGTAGCATGAAGTATCTGAGCCTTAGCGCCCTCATTGCAGCTGGCGCGCTTGCCAGCAGCGTATCGATGGCCAACGCCGCCGACCTTGGCGGCAACTGCTGCGCCGATCTCGAAGAGCGCATCGCCGAACTCGAAGTGACAACCGCTCGTAAGGGCAACCGCAAGGTGTCGCTGACGGTCTCGGGTTGGGTTGCCGAGCAAGTCATCGCTTGGGATGACGGCGTCGAAACCAACGTCTACCAGACCGGCGTTGGCGGCACGCTCGACAGCAATTTCCGCTTCACAGGTTCCGCCAAGATCTCTCCGGACCTATCGGCAGGCTTCGTGCTTCACATTGAAGCTTCGAGCGCGGCCAATCTTGCAGTTAATCAACGGCAGGATGACCCAGCAGGTGCGGGCCTCTCCATCCTTCAGTCGTTCTGGTTCTTGAAGAGCGAGTCGCTTGGTCGCCTCTCGGTTGGTCAGCAGTCGTCTGCGTACGATAACGTGGCCGTGCTTCCGGACGGTTCGGGGTCGCTGATCCAAGCCAACTTCATTATGTACGACGTGAACGGCTTCTTTGTGCGCCGCAATGGTGTCCTCAGTAACACAGTAAACTGGGGCTCGCTCGCGACCTGTGGTTCGCAAGCTGAAACAGCGAACGCAGGCGCCGGCCTAGCCGCTGACTGCGACGGGGCGCCGAACAATAACGTACGTTACGACACACCGACGTTTATGGGCTTCTCCGCCTCGGCCTCGTGGGGCGAAGACGATGTCTGGGGCGTCGCCGGTCGGTATGCCGGTGAATTTTCGGGCTTCAAACTTGCCGCAGCCGTCGGCTACTATGAGAACTCCGATGACAATGGAAACCCGTTGGTCGTTTTGCGTGGCGGTAAGGACTCTGCAGCTTTCCAAGCCGGTGCTTACATCCAGCACATCCCGACCGGCCTGTTCGTTTATGGCGCCTATGGTCGCGATTTCAACGACGTCACAGGCGCTACGTTCGGCGGCGGCGGCCTAACCGGTCAGCAGCAGATCGATGGCGATAACTACTACGTCAAGGCCGGTATCCGGCAGAAGTTCACCCCCTACGGTGCGACGGTCCTGTTCGGCGAGTACGGGCAGAACAACGACAAGATGTCGAACGCTCTCTGGTCCGCTGGCGTGAACAGCTCGAACCTCGAGCAGTATGGCTTGGGCCTTGTTCAGGAAATTGATGCAGCCGCAATGTCGCTCTTCGTCGTTTACCGTCACTACGAAGGTGACGTGAACTGTCGCGGCAACGCTAATCGGTGCGGCACTGAGGGCCTCGCCCTTGGCAACAACAGCTTCGACGAGCATCAGCTGGTCAAGATGGGCGCGATCATCAACTTCTGATCGTCAGTTCAACAAGACGAATATCGCAACGACAAATCCAACGGGTCGCCCAAATACCGGGCGGCCCGTTTTGCTGTTCGGGGACATGTGTCGAAATCAGACGGCCAACCAAGGGCAACACTGCGCAGCGCTCCGCGTCAACCCGTTCGATCTATTGGCGAAATGCGCCGTTATACCGGTTCGCCGCGCGAAGCTGCCGCAGTCTGAGGCACGCCATTCTGGCGGCCGTCGGTGCGAACGCCCTCGGCCCCCACCACGCCCCGACCTTCGCCTTTACCAGGGCCCTCGCCTTTACCCCGACCCTCGCCTTTACCCGGGCCCTCGCCTTTACCCGCCGCCGTCGCCGCCACAGCCCGCCGCCCGCGCCCTGCCACCGGCTCGGCCAGAAACCGCGCTTTGAGATCGACCGACGACCGCCGTCCGACGCTGCGCCATTGCGTATCGAGCCACAGATGCGTCTCCTGTCGACCAGCACTGCGCAGATTTTGAAACATGCCCCAGTCGGGCTTCATCTTGCTATCGGCGGACAACACGCGCGTATGCCGCCCGGCCTCGATCAAGTGGAACCGGTGACGCGCCAGCGGCGACACTCGCGACTTCGGCGCAAGCGCACGCCGCAACCATCCCTGCTCGCTTTCGCGAACCGCCTCGATCACCGCGACATCGCGCAACAGCGGCGCGTTGAACGTCAACAGGTTCTGGTGCGCCACGATCTCTTTGGCCGACACCGGCAGCGCCGTCTGCACGCTGGGGTTCAACAGCACGATCAGCGTATCCTCGACCGCGCTCGTCATCGCCAGATTGACCAAATCGGGGTTGGCCGAAAATCCACCATCCCAATACGCCCGCCCGTCGATCTCGGCCGCGTGATGCAGCGTCGGCAGGCATGCCGAGGCCAGAACCATATCGACCGTCAGTTCCTCGCGAGCAAAAAACCGCGCTCGCCCGGTCGCGACATCGGTCGCCACGATCTCGAGCTCCACGGGGGCCCGCCGCACCGCCTCGAAGTCGATCGTCTGCGTCAACAATTGACGTAACGGATCGATGCCCAGCGGATTGAGATCATAGGGCGAAAACAGCCGTGACATGCCCGCCATCGGCACCGCTGACAAGCTCCACATCAGCGGGTTCATCCATACAAGATCAGGCACGCCAGCCTTGTAGATGGCCGTCCACACCTCATCGAGCTTGGCCCGCGCGCCCGCTCGCCCGCCGTCGGCAAGCCCGGCAGCCAGCGCCACCGCGTTCAGCGCCCCAGCGCTCGTCCCGCCAATCGTGCCGAAGCCGACCTCCTCGCGCTCCAGCAACAGGTCGAGTACGCCCCATGTGAACGCACCGTGCGCGCCGCCGCCTTGTAGCGCCAAATTGATCGACTTGTGTTTTGTCACGGTCGTCTCCGCCAACACCGGCTACAAAATGCGACGTCGCGATTTGCTCGGTCTCAATGCGACGTGTCGAACTGGGCCGTCTCGGCAATGCGCCGGGCCAGGCTGAAGAGATAGCATTTCTCATCGCCATTGTTCGCGCTGATCGGCCAGTCCGGCATCGAACTGTCATCGGGACGTTGTATCGAGCAACGCGGGACGGACTGCTCTGAAAACTGACAGTGGCACATGCCCTCGCTGCGCAGCGCCGTGAGGTTCAAAACCACGATCCGGCCGACCGCCACAGCCACCGCAGTGCCGAACGCGGCGCTATCCCAAACGCCCGGTGAAAATTCGCTGCCGAAGCTGCTCGCCGATTTCGACGCCCAGCTAGCCCCCCAAGACTAACCCTACTCCCTACTCCCTACTCCCTACTCCCTACTCCCTACTCCCTACTCCCTACTCCCACATCCCCTTACGTCCGCCGCACCATGTAGCCGATGATCGCGCCGATCACGGAATAGTAGTCGCGCGGGATCTTCAGCGGCACGGCCGCCATCAGACCGGGGACCAGCGTCAATCCGGCGCCGATCAGACCACCGACGAGCGTCGCGCCGAGCGTGCGCGCCGACGGCACGTTGACATCCTTGAGCGCAAACGCGCCAACCAGGGAAACGATCCATGCAATCACCCCGTGCATCGCGCCGAGCGCCAGCACCGCGAGGTCGCCCTTGATCGGCACCAACTTCATCAGAAACGGCGCGCCAACCAACGCGATCGCAAACTGCAACGCGACGAGAATGACAAGTCCCAACATTCTCTCAACTCCCGAAGACTGCATCGCACTGCTGCCCAGCACGCAATGCAGCATGAACCTACTGGCCGGCCTGGATCACGCAAGTGCAAACCCGCCACGCAACAATCAGGAACAACGGAATGCGTTCCACTGCAGCACAGCCTCGAACGGGTTTCTTCCAGTTCAACGGTAACGCAAGCGTCACCTCGCACGAACTCCCTCCAGAAGCGTCGTACGAACCACGTGCTGGAACGGCGTGCCCTCAAAAAACTCAGGACCAAGCCATGCCGTCGCGGACGCAGACGCGGACGAGGGCAGCCTTACCCAACGTCAAGATGCGCACCATCGTCCGGTGCTGGGCATGGATGACCACAACGACCCGTGCTGGCGCCCATGATGCCGAAAATTGGATCACCCCATGACCGATAGCTCGAACCTCAATATCAACGGCCTCGTTCCGTCCCATGCGCACAGCCCATCCAGCGCATCAGATCGCGCGGAGCCTCGCGGCCATCAGCACCCGCCCCATGGCGGAACCGGCAAAGGCCGCATTCCAGGAACGGTCCGGCCCAACGGCCGCTACAGCGCCTGCACGACCGAGCAGATCGCCGAGCGCGGCAATCGCAAGCCGGTCAACATCGCGCTGCAAGGCGGCGGCTCACATGGTGCGTTCACCTGGGGCGTCCTCGACCGCCTCCTCGAGGACGATCGCTTAGCGCTCGACGCCATCAGCGCCACGAGCGCTGGCGCGATGAATGCGGTCGTGATGGCCTACGGCATTTCGCTCGACGGCCGTAATGGTGGCCGCCAAGCACTGGAACAGTTCTGGCGGGCCGTCAGCGACGCTGGCGAAAAGTGGAGCCCGATCAAGGCAATGCCGTGGGAGCAGTTCGTGCCCGTCGGCATCCCCGGCTTTCAATCGCCGTCGTATTTGATGTTCCAGATGATGACGCACGTGTGGTCGCCATATCAGCTCAACCCGTTGGGCCTAAACCCGCTGCGCGACATCCTGGAAAAAGTTATTGATTTTGATCGTATCCAATACTGTCCGTTCGCATCGCGATTGTTCGTATCGGCGACCAACGTCCGGACCGGCAAAATCCGCGTCTTTGAAAACCACGAACTGACATCCGATGTCATCATGGCTTCGGCCTGCCTTCCCTATCTGTTCCAGGCGGTCGAGATCGACGGCGAGGCCTACTGGGATGGCGGATTCATGGGCAACCCGGCGATCTTCCCGCTGATCTACGAGGGTGCCTCCGACGACGTCGTCATCGTCCACATCAACCCAATTGAACGCAACACGGTGCCGACCACGGCGCCCGAGATTTTCGACCGTATGAACGAAATCAGCTTCAACTCGACGCTGATGCGCGAGATGCGGGCCATCGCGTTCGTCAGCCGCCTCGTCGACCAGCACGCCGTCGACGACACGCGCTACGCCAAAATGCTGATCCACGCAATCAGCGACGACATCGAAATGAACAAACACAGCGTCGCGACCAAGATGTCGCCCGACTGGGATTTCCTCTGCCAGCTCCGCGACGCCGGGCGGGCGGCGGCCCAAACTTGGCTCGACCGCCACCACGATGACGTCGGACAACGCTCGTCCGTTGACGTTGCCGCCCAGTATCTCTGACGGCCAATCCGCAATAAAGCGCAGACACCGGTTCAAACCGTTAAGCGCGGAGCAGACGTCGATGCCCCACGAGCCTGATCTCGAAAGCCACCGGTCAACTCTGTCTTAGCCGCTGTCCAAGGGCTGCAAACGCTTCAGCTTCGCCGACCGTTTTACCAGCAGCTACGGCACGGTCGGCTTCGTCAAGATAGGGTACCGCCCAGCTCAGTTCGCCCAACTTTTCATCAGCCATGGGCGCGCCGTAAACAGCCGCAGCGAGCGCTTGTTCGATCGTGTCGAAATGCCCGGCAGCAACCTGGCTGCGAAGCAAAGCTTCAACGTCCCGGCTCAATTCAATTTGCATCGTCGCCTTCCGCACGTTGCGCTTAATGTCAAATATGTCCGCCACAAGCACGCGACATGTCAACGCCCACTACGCCGCCTCGGCCGCCGCCGCCAGCGCGACCGGATCGTAATTGAGCACCGGCGCCAGCCAACGCTCGCACTCCGCAACGGTCCAGCCCTTGCGCCGCGCGTAATCCTCGACCTGATCGCGCTCGATCCGCCCAACACCAAAATAGTGGCTGTCGGGATGCGCGAAATACATCCCCGAGACCGATGAGCCCGGCCACATCGCGTAGCTCTCGGTCAGCGTCATGCCGATCTTGGCTTGCGTGTCCATCAGCGACCACAGCGTCGATTTCTCGGTGTGGTCGGGCTGGGCGGGATAGCCCGGTGCTGGACGAATACCGCGATACCGCTCCAAGATCAGGTCGTCCGTCGACAGCGTCTCGTCCTTGGCATAGCCCCATAATTCGCGGCGGACCTTGGCGTGCATCGCTTCGGCAAACGCTTCCGCGAGGCGGTCGCACAGCGCTTTTGCCATGATGCGATTGTAGTCGTCCGTCTTCGACACATACTTTTCGATCGCCTCATCTTCGCCCAGGCCCGTCGTCACCGCAAATCCACCAATGTAGTCGGCAACGCCGCTGTCCTTGGGCGCGATGAAGTCCGCCAGCGCCGTGTGCGCGCGGTTGCGCGTCGCATCCCGTGCGATCTGCTGGCGCAACGTGTGCAACGTGGCGAGCCGCTGCCCCCGCGCCGCATCGGTGTACAGCTCGATGTCGTCGCCAATGCTGTTGGCTGGCCAGAACCCGACGATGCCGCGCGCCTCGACCCAGCGCTCGGACACCATCCGCTCCAACAGCGCCTTGGCGTCAGCGAACAGTTTCTTCGCCTCGGGGCCAACCACGTTATCGTCGAGAATTTGTGGATACCGGCCGGCCAGTTCCCAGGTCTGGAAGAACGGGGTCCAGTCGATGTAGGGCACCAGCGACCGCAGGTCCCAGTTGGCATAAACCCGCGTGCCAGTGAACGATGGCTTTGGCGCCGCATAATTCGCCCAGTCGATCGCGTACCGGTTGCCCCGCGCCGTGGCGAGCGTAATGCGCGCCTTGCGCGCCTCACCGGCCAGATGCGCCTCGCGCGCCTTGGCGTAATCTGCACGGATGCCGTCGACATAGGACACGGCGTCCGTCGGCGACAGTAGCTTCGACACGACGCCAACCGCACGGCTCGCGTCATTGACGTGGATCACCTGATTGCGCCGGTAGTTCGGGCTGATCTTGACCGCCGTGTGCACGCGCGAGGTCGTTGCCCCGCCGATCAGCAGCGGCACGCCAAAGCCTTCGCGCTCCATCTCGGCGGCCAAGAAGCACATCTCGTCGAGTGACGGCGTGATCAGCCCCGACAGGCCAATGACGTCGACGTTGTGCTCGCGCGCCGCCGCTAAAATCTTTGCGGCTGGCACCATCACGCCGAGGTCGATCACCTCGTAGTTATTACACTGCAGTACGACGCCGACGATATTCTTCCCGATATCGTGCACGTCGCCCTTGACGGTCGCCATCAGGATTTTGCCGGCCGCCGGCTTCTCCTCCAGCCCCGACGCCTTCTTCTCCGCTTCGAGATAGGGTTGCAGATAGGCCACCGCTTGCTTCATCACGCGCGCAGATTTCACCACCTGCGGCAGGAACATCTTGCCCGCGCCGAACAAGTCGCCAACCACATTCATGCCCGCCATCAGCGGGCCTTCGATGACATGCAGCGGCTTGGCAGCTTTCTGTCGCGCGTCCTCGGTGTCGGTCTCGATGAAGTCCGTGATGCCGTGGACGAGACTGTGCGTCAGCCGGTCTTCCACTGGCAGATCGCGCCACTTCAAATCCTTCTCGACGCGCTTCGCACCATCGCCCTTGAACCGGGGCGCGGCCTCTAGCAGCCGGTCGGTCGAATCCGGGCGGCGATTGAAGATCACGTCTTCGGACAGTTCGCGCAGCTCGGCTGGGATATCGTCATAGATCGCGAGCTGCCCGGCGTTGACGATCCCCATGTCCATGCCGGCCTGGATCGCGTGATATAGGAACACCGAGTGCATCGCTTCTCGCACCGGCTCATTGCCGCGGAACGAGAACGACAGGTTCGATACACCTCCAGAAATATGGACCAGCGGATGCCGCCGCTTGATTTCGCGCGTGGCTTCGATGAAGGCGACGCCGTACGCGTTGTGTTCTTCGATGCCAGTTCCGACAGCAAAGATGTTCGGGTCGAATATGATGTCCTCAGGCGAAAACCCGATCTTTTCCGTCAGCAAGTTGTAAGCGCGTGTGCAAATCTCGACCTTGCGCTCGACCGTGTCGGCCTGACCCTGCTCATCGAACGCCATCACGACCACGGCGGCGCCATAACGCTGCACCTTGCGCGCCTGCTCGAGGAACTGGCCTTCGCCCTCTTTCATCGAGATCGAGTTGACGATCGCCTTGCCCTGGACGCACTTGAGACCCGCCTCGATCACGTTCCATTTGGAACTGTCGATCATCACCGGCACGCGCGAAATATCTGGCTCGGCCGCAATCAGGTTGAGGAACGTGACCATCGCCTTTTCGCTGTCGAGTAGGCCCTCGTCCATGTTGACGTCGATGACCTGCGCGCCAGCTTCGACCTGCTGGCGCGCAACCGAGACCGCCGCCGTATAGTCGCCAGCCTCGATCAACTTGCGAAACTTGGCCGAGCCGGTGACGTTGGTGCGCTCACCAACGTTGACGAAAATCTGTGCGGCGGACGTGGTGGTCATGGTGCTATTGATCCAAAGCTGGCGCTTGTTGCAACTCGTTAGAATGAGACAAGCCGCGTTCAAAGACGTTCCAAAAGTCTTCAACGACTTCTCGACGCTTATTCATTTCGCCGTCTAGTCCCGACGCGTGACCTAGAAAGAGCAACGACGCCGCCCTCGCGACCTGACGGGAGAGGTCAACTGCATCTCGAATGTCATCATAAGTCGGCGCGTCGATCAGGCTTTCTAGTGGGTGCGCAATGGATGTATTTCGAAGTTCGCGCAGCTTTTGGCGGGACAGTTTGAGGTCAAAAACTTCAGGAGCTTGATCCGATTTGCTCCAACCCATTGGCACTCGCTGATTGAACCAACGTAGTCGTTGAGGCTGTCTCTCACGTTCCACAACTAATAGCTGCGATGAGGTTGGCAGGATTCCGGAGGCAAGCCATTCATCCGATATTAGAACGCTGACCACTTCGTCATTCGCTAAAATGCCGCGAAGCAAACAGGCCGTTAAGCTGTTGTTTGAAGAGGCATGGTCAGTGACCTTCAATGTCGATAATACCGTGCCCTCGACTAAAAGAAACCTTATCCGAACAAGACCTCGCGCATCAGCAAAACGAACATGTTCTGCGAACGCCGATCCTTCGACCAACTTTTCATTCAATTCTTCCCATAGCGCCCAGCGATCCAGAGCTTGATCAGCATTAGCGACCATGCGCTTGGTTATCTGTTGACCGCGCAGCAACGTGTTTTGGATGGACGGTGGCAACTTGGCGAACCGTCGTTGATAATCAGCAAGATACCGTTCCATCCCACTACCCCACCACGAACGGCTCGAGCCCGGACAAGCGCATCTTCGGCTCCGTGCGTGGCACCTTGCGCGGCGGTGACTTTGCAACGTACTGCGCGATGCAATGGATGTGCTCGGGCGTCGAACCACAGCAGCCGCCGACGACATTCAGCAAGCCATCGCCTGCCCACGGCCCAACCTTGCCCGCCATTTCCTCGGCCGTTTCGTCGTATTCGCCCATCACGTTCGGCAATCCCGCGTTCGGGTAGGCCGACACCCGCGTATCGGCCAGCTTCGACAATTCGGCGATGTAGGGCCGCATGGCCTCCGCACCCAGCGCGCAATTGAGCCCGATCGACCACGGCTTCAAGTGCCGCATCGAATACCAGAACGCCTCACCGGTCTGGCCCGACAACGTCCGCCCGGACGCATCCGTAATCGTGCCCGAAATCATGATCGGCAATTCGAGGCCAATCTCGTCGAACGCTTCGAGCGTGGCGAAACCAGCTGCCTTGGCATTGAGCGTATCAAACACCGTCTCGATGATGATGATGTCGGAGCCGCCTTCGATGAGGCCGAGCACCTGTTCCTTATAGGCCTCGCGCAATTCATCAAAACTCGTCGCGCGGTAACCTGGATTATTGACGTCGGGTGATAGCGACGCCGTCCGATTGGTCGGCCCGACCGCGCCTGCCACGAAACGCGGCTTGCCCGGCGTCTTGGCCATCGCCGCATCACACGCCTCGCGCGCCAGCCGGGCTGACGCCACATTCATCTCGCGCGACAGATCTTCCATGTCGTAATCGGCCATGGAAATACGCTGCGCACCGAACGTGTTGGTCTCGACGATGTCGGCGCCGGCCTCAAGATATTGCTCGTGGATGCCCTTGATGATGTCGGGCCGCGTCAGCGACAGCAATTCGTTGTTGCCTTTGACGTCCTTGTGCCAAGACTTGAACCGCTCGCCGCGATAACCCTCTTCCGACGGCTTGTGCCGCTGGATCATCGTGCCCATCGCGCCATCGATGATGAGCACGCGCGCGTTGGCGGCGGCATCGAGCGCGGCATAACTTGGCAATCGCTTCATGACGAACACTTTCTGTATAAATCAGGCCGCAGCCGCCGAATGAGTGGCCGTCGAAGTCATACCCGTTTCTGCCGGGCGCAGTCCTAGCGAGTGGCAGATCGCATAAACCAGGCTCGCCCGGTTCAGCGTGTAGAAGTGGAAATGGCGGATGCCTTCTTCGACCAATTCCAGCACCTGATCTGTCGCAACGGCGGCCGCCACATAATGGCTCGTCTCGACATCGCCATCGAGGCCCTCGAACCGGCGCTCCAACCATGACGGAACGGTCGCGCCCGCCCGCCGCGCAAAGCTTGCAACTTGGGTATAGTTGTGAATCGGCACGATGCCCGGCGTGATCGGGATCCAGATACCGGCCGCACGCGCCCGCTCCAGGTAGCGCAGGAAATGGCTGTTATCGAAGCCAAATTGGGTGATCACACGGTCAGCACCAGCGTCGACCTTGGCTTTGAGGTTATCGATGCAATCGTCGAGGCTGGCACTCTCGGGATGCTTCTCGGGATAACCCGCCACCGAAATCTCGAATGCGCCGATCTTCTTAAGCCCAGCCGTCAGTTCGGCAGCGTTGGCATAACCTCCCGGAAACGGCACGTAGGCGCTACCGACACCACCGGGCGGGTCGCCGCGCAACGCCACGATATGGCGCACACCAGCAGCCCAATAGGCGCGCGCGACCTCATCGACCTCGTCGCGGGTCGCGTTCACACATGTCAGATGCGCGGCCGGCTTGAGCCCGGTCTCGCCCACGATCCGCGACACGGTCGCGTGGGTCCGCTCGCGCGTCGACCCACCAGCGCCGTACGTCACGGCGACGAACTCCGGCCGCAGAGGCGCAAGCCGCGTGATCGCCGCCCACAGCGTCTCCTCCATCTTCTCCGTCTTCGGCGGGAAGAATTCGACGGAAACGGAAATATCGCCAGCGCCAAGCAGGCGGCTTTTTCGTTGGGTCGGTGCAGACATTTGCGCGAGTGACATCAGCGGGCCTCCTGGATGGATCTCGGTATCGTCATGGGCGACGGCACTAACGCGCGCATCACACCGGGGGTCGCGACCCACAAGGTCACGGTCAACTTATCGCCTGCGCCCGGCGGCGGCAGGAGGTCGATGGCCGACAGCCGTCGCAACCCGGTCTCGCCCAGCCACTGGCTCATTTGGCCATGGCTGAAGCCGAGCCGTTCGTGAGCTTGGGCCTCGCGCAGTTCCTCGAAATCATGCGGCGCAAAATCAACAATCAGCAATCGGCCACCTGGCGCCAGCA
>Ga0163144_10006143_pt1 | contig 26564 bp, 23 predicted proteins | sample OliLak19BULKMAT1_FD_123175 | JGI IMG/M metagenome (GOLD analysis project Ga0163144, IMG submission 123175) | Freshwater microbial mat bacterial communities from Lake Vanda, McMurdo Dry Valleys, Antarctica - Oligotrophic Lake LV.19.BULKMAT1 | ecosystem: Environmental > Aquatic > Freshwater >...
ACAGACAGGAATGTCTGTATCACTCCGGATCAGCGTGAAGAGGCGGTTGCTACTTCGCGCTTCGTCTTCGCGGCCGGCCCGGCGCTTGATCCCTTGAAGCTGCGCCACGCGGTGAGCGGCACCAGGCCGATGCCGATGATGGCGAGCTGAGTCAGCGCGAAGGATGCCAAGGCCCCGAAGGCGCCCTCGGTAAAGCCATAGCTGTGCAAGCCGACGCCCAGCATGTTGGTGCCAAACCAGCTCCAGGCGGTGATAATATTACCGCCGATGGCGAGAGTCATGAGGCCGCGCTGTTTGATCATGCCGCCCCAGCGAGCGTGGAGGATGATCACGTTCCACATGACGATCATGAGCGCGCCGTTTTCCTTCGGATCCCAGCCCCAGAACCGGCCCCAGGATTGATCGGCCCAAATGCCGCCGAGGACCGTGCCGGTGAAGCTGAATAGCGTCGCGAAACACACGATGCCGTAGACCATCCGGGAGAGCGAGTCGGCGGTGCCCTTGTCAAGTGTGCGCGTGAAGACTCCGCGGAGAATGTAGATCGTTGCGAGGAATCCGGCGAGGAACGTGGCGGAGTAACCGGCGGTCACGACGATGACGTGGGTCGCGAGCCAGAAGTTGGAGTCGAGCACGGCGCGCATCATTTCCATCGTGTCGCCCGAGAGGGAAAGGTGATGGGCGACAATGAGGGTCATGAAACCGATGACACCGGCGGCGGCGCTGCCCACCGCGTTCTTGTAGATCGCTTCGAGGATCAGACACAGTCCCGCTGAGCCCCAGCCGACGAATAAGGCCGATGAGTAAAGGTTGGTGACGGGAGGGCGGCCTTCGATCCACATCCGCGCGGCGATGCCGATGGTCGAGAGGGTCCAGGCGATGGCGACGAGCCAGAAGGCGGATTTGCCGAGGGCGACGGGCCAGACGAGCCAGGCGAAGATGGCGAGGAAGAAGGCGAACGCGTAAAGCGTCATGCTCGTGTAGAACGGCTGGGCGGCGTTGAAGCGGGTTTCCGCCTTCACCTTGCTCAGCTGCGGCGCGAAACGTTTCTCCAAATCAGCGTTGAAGAGCTGGAGGAGCTTGTTGAACTGCTCGGGTTGATTGTTCCGCCAGGCATGGGCGAATCCGGCGTAGGCGAGGGCACTTGCATCCACGCGGCCGGAGCGAAACGTTTCCAGCAAGGCGGCTCCGGCTGGCTTCCAAGCGGTGAGGTCGGGGTTGTCGGTGGCCGGCGGAACGACGAGCAAGTTCGTTGATTCGGCCATGATCATGAACTGGTCGCCGATCTCGGCGATGGCCGCGACCAGGGTTTCGTCGTGGGGCTCACCCCGTTGTTTCGCGAGAAAAGCAGCCACGCCCGGTCCGACCTGGTCCTGGAACTTGAGCAAGTCGCCGAGGAAGTCGGTCCGGTTCGGAGCGACCAACGCGTGTCGCAGGCGTTGATAATGCACCAGGCTCGAGTAGAGCTGAAGCACTGAACGCTGGAACGGTGTGCGCAGAGCGGACTCGATCGGGTCGGCAAGTCGTGCCTGATCCTGGATCACCTTGATATGCGGGGTGAGCTCCTGAAGCGAAAAACGGCGATGGCGACTGGGAACGAAGCCCGCCACGGAAAGCACCTTCAGGGCGGTGCTGTCGTAGGTAATTTTGAGGTTGTCCTCCGTCTTGCCGATGAGGGCGAGCAAGTCGGGGTTGTTGATCGCGAAGGTGGGAAACGTATCCGCCTTCTCGGGACGAAAGACCACCTCGATCAGCCATTCGGAGGGCGAGGACACGAGCTCGCCGGTGAGCGGCGAACTCACGCGCTGGCGTTCCTGCAGTTGCAGCAGGGAGGTGCGTGCGACTGTATCCAAAGGCTTGATGCGACCGTTGACGAGGACCGGCAGTTCGCCGAATCCCTTGATATTGAAGTCCCCGGGATTTTGCGCGGGAATGAGCGTGCGCGCCACGAACCCGAGGGCGGCCACCAAGGCAAGAATCGGGAGGAGCTTTTTCATGCGAGAGAGGGTCGGAGGATGCGGCGCTTGGCGAAGAACGCGAACAGATGGATGCCGAATTGCACAAGGAGTCCGAGCGTCATCAACGTGCAAGCGATATAAGGGATGAGCCAGCTGGGGTTTCTGACAACTTGCAGGATGGTGACGCGGTCATTGCCGGGCTCGAAACTAGCCTGGTAGAACGTAAATCCAGCGTAGCGCAGCGGATTGTTCATGTAGATGAGAACCTCGCGGTCGTCCTGACCATCGGGGGTTTTCAGGCGAATGTTGCTGGAGAAATTCTTCGGAATCTCCGTACCGGCATAACGGTCATGGCTGAATTTTTGCAGCGTCAACTCGAACGGTTTGTAGGAGCGGGTAAACCGCATCGCGACGGTGTAGGTGCGGCCACCGTAGTCGACCCGTTGCGGGTCGAGCCGGGGATCGGCGGAGACGAGCCAGGTGCCGATGGACCCCTCGGTGCCAACCAGCTCGATGAAGGCCGCGGGAATATTGCGTTCATTCTGCTTGTACGTCATGGGCAGCGGTATCGCGATCACCCGCGGGCCAATCCCCTGGGTGGCTTTGGACGGAGCTTCGGCGGCCCGGGCGGCCGGTGCTTCGCCCTCAGGCGTGCGCGGACGAAGGGCGGAGTTTGGGAAATACTCCCGAACGATCACGCGGAAAGGCAGTTTCGGGTGTTGGATGGTTTCACCCCGGGCCACGGCTTGTTCGGGAATCGCGACCACTTCGTCAATCAGAGGATCGGTCGTGTCGACGATGGCGACTTCATTGTCGCGGAAGCTTTCCGAGTAGTTCTTTGTCTTACCCTGTTCCAGCCGCATGCTGAAGTCTTCCTGCCACAGGCCGGTGAACAGCTCGCCAATTAGCAACAGGATCAGTCCCACGTGAATGAGAAAAATGCCCGACTTCTTCCACGAAAGCTTGAAGCGATAGACATGGGCCGAGACGAGATTTGCGAGGAAAAGCGCGCCCAGCAAGTAGCCGCCGGGATAGACCGGGACCGGGACATCACCCACCCGCCACAGCACGAATAGGGTGCGGAAATATTTTTCCTGCACGGCCCAGATGCCGAGGTTCACCTGGTCGAGCGTGGCCGCAAAAACCAGGATAATGCCGAGGACCAGCAACGCCACGGTGAGCTTCAGCGAAACGAAAAAGTCGCGGAACTGACGAAGAGTGTCGTTCATGAGGTGGGATCCTTGCCCCGGGGCAAGGGGCGTCTGGGGGTGGCGGAGCGACGTGGAAACATGAAAGGCGCATTACTCGCCTCGATCGTGCACAAGTTCAAATCAAACCGGGTGGAGTTTTTAGGAGAAATTCCGATGCGTTTACGACGTTCGAAGGGCGGTGCTGTGGCGGGCGGAGGGCGCCGCGACTCTCGCTAACGGTCTTCTGGTCACGGCATCTCCGCGGCTATGTGACGGTTGGCTCTGTTCGTCACTTAGCAGTCTGCTCAATTCCGACCAAGTCGTTACCTTTCGAAACGTGCCTTGTCCAAGGACTCGATTACGATCTTTTATTCTTATGAAAATCGCCCTGCACGGTGGATTGATGTTGGTCGGCGCGATCTGCGCCTCGCTTGCCCCGGTCTCTGCTCAAGTCATTGAACTGCGCGCGACGCTCAGCCCAACGCAGGAAGTCCCGGCGACTTCCTCGCCGGCGCGAGGCAGCGCCATCATGCTCTATGATTTGGCCAGCAATACCTTTGATCTGATTGTCTCGATCGAGAGCATGGCCAATCTCGCCACTGGCTCGCATCTGCATGAGGCGCCCGCCGGGACGAATGGCTCCGTCGTGACGAACTTGGGTGGCGATGCCGTTTACACCCGCACCGGGTCGAACCTCCGGGCTACCCTTCGCGGTATCACGTACGGCGGCGATCGGATCAAGCTGCTCCAGAGTGGCGCTTATTATAACATTCACTCGGCGCAGTTTCCGGGTGGAGAAATTCGCGGTCAGTTGATGGCGCAGCCGAAACGACTGGTGGCGAATATGGACGTGGCGCAGGAGCAGGCGGCGTTTCCCAACGTGAATTTTTCGGCTCTGAACGACTTCGGGGCCGCGGTCATGTACTACAACCCGGCGACCCATTCGGTGCGCTTGCGGATGTCCCTGTTCAATTTTAACAACCCGTTCAGCAATTCACACTTCCACGTTGGCGCTCCCGGCGTGAGTGGTCCGGTGTCCGTGAATCTCGGCAATAACGCCAATGCTGGCGGTTACACGAGTGCCAACGGGCATATCTCCGGCAGCTTCGATATTCCCATGGGCAATGCCGACCCGATCGCGCTGTTGAGCGGTAATTTGTATCTCAACTTCCATAGCACGGCGTTCGCCGGCGGGGAACTTCGCGGCCAGGTCCGCGCCTCGGATGAAATTCCGGGCACGCGTCTCGCCAATCTCTCGGTTCGTGGTTTCGCCGGTACGGGCGATCAAGTCTTGATCCAAGGCCTGACCGTCAACGGCCCCGACCCCATCCGCGTTTTAATCGCCGCCAAGGGGCCTTCACTGGCAACGTTCGGAGTCAGCGGTGTTCTCGCCAATCCTCGGGTCCAGCTCTTTGATGCCAAAGGCCTGCAGATCGCAATCAACGAGGACGTCGGCGCAATCGCTGCGGGATCCGAGCTGGCGGCGATTCCAGGCGTGCCGACGAACCCCGTGGAAGCGGCGCTGGTGCTGGTGCTTCCTCCGGGAAACTACACCGCGATTGTTTCCTCCACGAGTGGCACCGGGATTGCCCTGCTCGAAATCAGTGATCTGCGGAACTTGGGCGGCACCGTAGTACCCGCTTCGGTCATGCCGGGCGAAGTCGTGGTGGCCGCACCCGTGCGTGCGTTGCCCGGCGCAGCCAAAGCCGCGCTTGAGCTTTGCGTCGGGGTGCCGCTTGTGGCCACCGTCGCCATCCGCTGACTGAATCCGGCTGCACGGCTCGTTCGGTCAATAGGATGTACGTTGCCCGGGCGTTAAGACGCGCCCGGGTTTTTTGTTTTGCGGAGCGTCCGGGCTTCAGGACATTGGCCGTATGCTGATTACTCCCCTGGGTGATTCGGCGGTCGTGATCCGTTTGGGCGAGGGCGTGGATGCGAAAACGTCCGCGGTCGTGCGGACCGTGGTTCGTGAACTCGAACGTGATCCCTTGGTGGGAATGTCGGACGTGTTTCCGGCGTATTCGAGTGTTGCGATCTTTTTTCAGCAGCCGCGCGAATCCTTTGCCGAGGTGCAGCGAGAGCTTGAGGTCCGCGTGCGGCGTGTAACGGGTGGCGGGGAGGCTGCGATGCCGGCGGTACCCGGGCGAAACGTCGAAATTCCCATTTGTTATGGCGGAGCGTTCGGGCCGGATCTGGACGCGGTGGCTCAGCACACCCGGTTGACCTCGGACGAAGTGATCGCGGCCCACCGGGGCGGAAATTACCTCGTGCACGCGATTGGTTTTTTGCCGGGCTTTCCGTATTTGGGCGGTTTACCGCCCCAGCTGGCGACGCCGCGACGCTCGACGCCGCGGGAAAAGGTACCCGCGGGTGCGGTGGGAATCGGCGGCGCCCAGACGGGCGTGTATCCGATCGCGAGTCCGGGCGGATGGAATCTCATTGGGCAGACCCCGTTGCGTCTCTTCGACGTGGCTCGGGCCGAGCCAGCGCGGTTGCAGGCGGGCGATCGGGTGACGTTTCGCGAGATTTCGGCGGAGGACTTCGCGCGGCTCAGCGTGGAAGCACAGACGATTCCGCCGGAGATGTCGGTGGATGCGGAGCGCGCGGCAGTGGCGGACGGAATCGAAGTCATCAAAGCGGGCATGATGACCACGGTGCAGGATTTGGGTCGGGTGGGGCATCGCCGGGAAGGAGTGCCGATAAGTGGCGCGGTTGATTCGCTGGCGATGCGGGTGGCGAATCTGCTGGTCGGCAATGAGGAGAACGCGGCCGGGATTGAGTTCACGCTGGTCGGGCCGGAGTTGACCTTTCGGACCGATACGCTGGTGGCGTTGGGTGGGGCGGATTTCGGGGTGCCGCGGTGGAAACCCCTTCGTATTCGAGCTGGAGATACGCTTTCCCTGGGCCCGGCGCGGTCGGGCTGTCGTGGATACCTGGCCGTCGCCGGTGGAATCAATGTCGAGCCCGTGCTGGGCAGTCGGAGTACCTATGTGCGGGCGCAGCTCGGCGGTTGGGACGGGCGGGCTCTGCGGGCCGGCGATGTCCTGCCGGTGGCACGCGTGACGCGGCGCGTCCATGGTCGCTGGCGCATTGATCCGCGGATTATCCCGGCGTACGGCGCGGATGTGGTTTTGCGGGTGAGTGCGGGCGCGCATGCAGCCGAGTTTGATCCGGCGTGGCAAACGACGGCTTTTCGGGTGAGCCCGCAATCGGATCGAATGGGAATACGCCTGCAAGGGGGGCACGGCCTGGTCCGAGCGGGCGAAGCTGAGTTGGTTTCGATGCCCATTGCGCCCGGGACCGTGCAAGTGCCTCCTGACGGGCAGCCGATCGTTTTGTTGGCGGATGCTCAGACCATTGGAGGCTATCCGCAGCTGGCGCAGGTTGCCACGATTGACTTGCCGCTCGTCGCGCAATTGCGGCCTGGCGACATCGTGCGGTTTCAAGAAGTTGCGCTGGAGGAAACCTACCACCTGCTGAACGTGCGGGAGCGGGCGCTACGGCTTTTGCGGCAAGGTCTGGCGCAGAAACTTGCGTGAACCTGCGAAGGTGATTCAGTCGGAAGATTACCGTATGGGAGCACCTGCGCAGGCGATATCTATGAAGCGGATTGATCTTAATTGTGACTTGGGCGAAGGCGGCGAGTTGGACGCCGAATTGATGCCGTTGATCACGTCCGCCAATATCGCCTGTGGAGCGCACGCCGGTGACCTCGAGACGATGATTGAAGCGGTCAAATGTGCCGTGGCGCATAATGTGATGGTCGGCGCTCATCCCGGATATCTCGACCTGCAGAATTTCGGACGGACGGAGCGCGAGATTTCGGCGTCGGAAGCGGGTCGGCTCGTCCTGATGCAGATTGAACAACTCTACGAAGTGGCGGGTTCGCAGTTGCGCCATGTGAAGCTGCACGGGGCGCTCTACAATCAGGTGTCGCGTGATCCTTACCTGGCGGATGGGGTGAGTTCTGATCTGGGCCGGTTGTGGCCGGACTTGATCGTGTTCGCGCTGGCGGGGAGCTATTTTGCGCAAGCGGCCCGATCGCGCGGGCTGCGCGTGGCGGAGGAAGTGTTTGCCGATCGCACGTATCAGCGGGACGGATCGCTGACGCCGCGCACCCAGCCGGGTGCGATGATTTACGATCCGGATGCGGCGGTGGCGCAGGTGATTCAAGTTGTGAAGCATGGAACGTTGCGCGCGACCGACGGAGCGGATATTTTTCTGACGGTCGATACCGTGTGCGTGCACGGGGACTCCGTGAATGCACTGGCTTTTGCGAAGCGGCTACGTCGTGACCTTGCGACCGCGGGCGTGGCGGTGCAGGCGTTTGGGACCTGAATTATGATGGCCCTTTCGCGATGAGACCGGTTTTGATTACCGGGTTTGAGCCCTTTGGCAGCGACCAGCGAAATCCTTCCCAGGAAATTGCCGGCCAGCTGGATGGACGTGTCATCGGCCGGCGGCGAGTGATTGGACGCGTGTTGCCGTGCGTGTTTGGCGCTTCGGTTACGACTTTAAAGCGGATGGTTCGCCAGGAACGGCCGGAGCTGGTGATCTGCGTTGGGGTGGCGGGCGGTCGAAGGGACATCACGCCCGAGCGCGTGGCGATCAATCTGGATGATGCCCGAATCCCGGATAATGCGGGTCGGCAGCCGTTGGATCGGCCGGTGGTGGGAAACGGCCCGACCGCTTATTTCACGACGTTGCCCATCAAGGCGATCGTCGCGGGTTTGCGGGAGCGCAAGGTGCCGGCGAGTGTCTCGCCGACGGCGGGGACCTTTGTGTGCAATCATGTGTTTTATGGTTTGATGCATCTGCTGAGAGACCAGCGGAGCGTACGGGGCGGGTTTATCCATGTGCCCTTTCTGCCTGATCAAGCCCATCGCGGAGAACCGAGCCTGGCCCTCGAGGTGATGGTCGAAGCGATCACGTTTGCGATCGAGATGAGTCTGCGAACGAAGCGCGATTTCCGCACCGCAGGCGGGGAGATTGGTTGACCTTACAAAGCGGGATTTTTTGCGGAAAACGCGGGCTGAAGTGTCACGGATTGAGTGACGTTGTCGCGAGATCGCCGGCGGGGAACGGCCGACCGGAAGTCGTGCTTACGGATTGGATACGGCGACGAATTGAGCCGGGGTTAGCGCGCGGCTTCGATTGCGACGAGGCAGACGTCGTCTTCAAAGACCGCCTGGCCGCTGTGGTTTTGCACCTGAAGGAGCAGTTCGTCGCTGATCTCGGCGCCGGATCGCCCGCTGCAGCGTTCGAGGAGTTCGCGCATCCGGTCCTCTCCGAACATGTTTCCTTCGGCGTCGGTCGCCTCGAGCACGCCGTCGGTGTAGCCGAGGAAAAGGTCACCGGGATGGAATTCGCAGCGTCGTGCAGTGTAACAGAAGTCGCCCAGGAGTCCGGCCGCCGGTTCCGGATCCGCGGCCACCAATCGTTCAACCGAAGACGACGTGCCGCGCATGACAAAGGGCGCCGGGTGGCCGGCGTTGCCAAACGAGAGCGTCCGCTCCTCCAGATCAATCACCCCAAAAAACACGGTGGCAAACACGGGCTGGCCCGTCTGCTCGACGATGGGCATCAGGCTGTGGTTAACTTCACCGAGCACGTGCGCGGGATCGTTGGCGCGTTCGCCCATTTCTTCCACCACGCCGCGGATGAGCGCGGTTAAGAGTCCGGCGCGAACGCCGTGGCCCATCACGTCACACAGGAGCACGCCGCAGCGGTTGTCGGAGAGCTGCAGGATGGCGAAAAAATCACCTCCGAGCGTGGTGGTGGGAATATAGCGATGGGTGAAGCGCAGGGCGGTGGCGTCCCGCCCGGCTCCGCGAGGGAAGATGGGATAAGCCCGGTTGAGAAACGCCTCCTGAACCTGACGGGCCATTCTGAGATCCGTCTCCATCTCGGTCGTGCGGCGGCGGAGTTCCTGTTCCGCCTTTTTCCGGCGCGTAATGTCGTGGCTGATACCGACGAGCCCGACCAGCTGGTTGTGAATGTCATGCAGCGGGACCTTGGTGACGAGCGACCAGTGGACGTCGCCTTCGGGGCCGAAATCGGACTTCTCGTGATTGAGAATGGGGGTGCCGGAATGAAGGACTTCCCGATCGTCGGCCAAAGCCTGTTCCCCGCGTTCCCCTGGAAAAAAATGCACCGTGGTGCGACCGAGCGCGGCCTCTTGCGAGGGGGCCCCGAGCATCGTGAGATGCGCTTTGTTGTTCAGGACGTAGCGGTAATTCAGGTCCTTCAGGTAAAGCCGGCTTGGAAGGTGGTCGATGATCGTGCGGAGGAGGTTGCGCTCTTCGGTCAGTTTCTCTTCCGCCTCCTTTGTCGCCGTGACATCGCGGGTGAGGCCGAACGTGCCGATGATTTTGCCGAGGTCGTCGCGCCACGGCATCTTCGTGGCGGACGCCCAGGTCTTCCGGCCGTCGCGCATGATCAGACGCTCGAGTTGCGAGATGATGGGCGTGCCGGTGCGGATGATGTCGTGTTCGTCTTTGAAGGCGCGTTCGGCGTGCTCCTGCGAAAAGAAATCGAAGTCCGTTTTGCCCACGCATTCCTCGGGGGAATGAGCTCCGAGTGAGCGGGCGTGCGCGGCATTGTTACGGACAAATCGGCTCTGGAGGTCTTTGAAATAGATCCGGTCGGGACTCGTATCCATCAAGACGCGCAAAATGGACGAGTCGAGGGACTCGGGTGCGAGATCTGGAAAGGTGTACGGGCGGGTCGGGCTGGCGGGCACGTCGCTCATGGATTTAGAAACGATGACGAGCGTCTGCGGTGGCGCAATAACGCTCTTTAACCTGGACAATGCAGTTGAAGCCACAGATTTCACCGCTGGACAAAGATGACCAAGGCATTCTGCGTTTCGAGTCCTTCACCTTGCGGGTTGATGGCAGTCAGGTGCTCCTTGATCTGCAATTCGCTGTATCCGTGTCATCGGTATCATCCGTGGTTAATCTGAACGGCCGAATTTAGGTTCAATCGTTCGCGGTGACCGCTCGCCGGAAGGCATTAGCGTGGCGGGAAGATCAGCCGGCGGAGGGGGAAGAGGGAGGCGGGTTGACGATGACCATTCGCAGGCACTGGGAATCAGGTGTTGAAACGGAAGAGGGCGACGTCGCCGTCAGCGAAGGTGTAGTCTTTGCCTTCGAGGCGATACTTGCCGGCTTCACGGGCGGCCGCGACGCTGCCCAAAGTCGTGAGGTCCTGATAGGACACGATTTCCGCTTTAATAAAACCCTTCTCGAAGTCGGTGTGGATGACGCCGGCAGCTTGCGGTGCTTTCCAGCCGCGCTTGATCGTCCACGCACGGACTTCCTTTTCGCCTGCCGTGAAGTAGGTTTGCAGTCCCAGGAGATCGTACGTGCCACGGATCAGGGACGACACTCCGGAATCGTCAACGCCGAGATCCTTGAGAAAGGCCATGGCTTCTTCCGCCGGCAGGTCGATCAGTTCGGATTCGATTTTTGCGCTGATCGGCACGTAGGCGGCGTCGTGATGGGTGCGAACGAATTCGGCGACCTGTTTGACGAAGAGATTTTGCTCGGCGGTGGCGAGGTCGTTCTCGGCGACGTTGCACGCGAAGAGGACGGGTTTGGCGGTGAGAAGCTGAAACAGCTTCATCATCGACTTCTCATCATCGGTGGCGACGAGCGTGTTGGCCGTCTTGCCCGAGTTGAGATGCGGTTCCAGTTTCTGCAGCAACGCCACCTCGGCCTGGGCGTCCTTGTCACCGGATTTCGCTTTCTTCTGAGTTTTCTCGATCCGTTTGGAAACGGCATCGAGGTCAGCGAGTACAAGCTCGGTCGTGATCACCTCGATATCGCGAATGGGATCGATTCCGCCCATGGTGTGGACGATGTCGTTGTCCTCGAAGCAGCGAACGACCTGCACGATGGCGTCGACCTCCCGGATATTGGCGAGGAACTGGTTGCCCAAGCCTTCGCCTTTGCTGGCGCCGGCGACGAGACCGGCGATGTCGACAAACTCGATGGCCGCCGGGACCACGACTTTCGTCCTGGCGATTTTCTGGAGAACGTAGGCCCGTTCGTCAGGAACGATCACAACGCCGATGTTGGGATCGATGGTGCAAAACGGGTAGTTCGCAGCCTCGGCCTTCCGCGAGCGGGTGAGCGCATTGAAGAGAGTGGATTTGCCCACGTTGGGTAGACCGACGATACCTGCTTTCAGCATAGAATCGCGCACCGTCTCTGCCTGGCCGGTGTCGGTCAACGGAAAATCCATGAGGAAACCGGGATGTTTCCAACCAAAAGGAAAGAAACGAGCGTGTCGGTGTCTCGACATTCCTGTTGGGACGGCTACTGCTGTGGCTCAAAACCGATGTCAGAGCCCGGCCCGATCAAGTTCCCCGCCCCGCGTCCTCCTGTTCAGCAGCCCACGTTGAGCTTGCGGCGGCGCACCATTCCAGCGCGCGATCCTTTTGGTGTATCTGAAGCGTCGGCGGCGGCGCGTGAGTCGATTCGTGCCATCGTTTCGGCCACGCGGCCACCGTTTGGGGGGAGTTCGGAAGGGGAGACGGCGCGTATTTCGGAGCTTGAACGCACGCTGCGTCAGCTGGAGCTGACGTTGGCGGAACGCGAGCGCCTTGCCGGCGAGAGCGAAGCCCGGTTGAGTGATCGCGAGCGCGACCTGGCGGAAGTCGAGGCCCTGCTTGAGGTCCGCGAAAAGATGTTGGCGGCAGCGCAGCGCTCAGATGCCGGGGGCGACATGATCTCGCCGGAAGAAAAGGAAGCGTTTAAACTCGTCCGGGCCGAGCTGGAGCGGCAGGAGCTGAGCTTGAAGGAGACGCGGGAATCGCTGCGCGAGCGGGAGCAGTTTCTGGACGCCTCGGAAGAGAAGCTTTTCGAAAAAGTTCAGTCGCAACAAGAGAAGGAAATCGAGCTGGAGCAGCGCGAAGAGGATCTCCGGGCGAGGGAGCGGCGGCTGCGGGAGCGGGAGGGCGCGCTTGATCCCGAAGCGGCCGCGAAGCTCAAGGCCGAGGATGAGGCGGCGAAGAAGCGCGACGAATTTAGGGAATAGGCCGCGCCGAGTGAGCGATTAAAGAGCGTGACCGGGCGCAGAACAAAGCGTTGTGGGCGCTAACGGCGGACGGCGTGACTGACGACGGCGCGACCGGAAAGCCCGCGCTGCCGGCGAGCTTCCGGATGAGAATGGCTTAGACCACTTGCGCGATCGCCTGCATGGTTTCCGGGGCGACGACACGGTCGATGTCGAGCAGCGTTTTCACCGCGCCTTTGACCTTGGCCATGCCGAGGAGGTAAGCGGTGTCGATGCGGGCGCCAAATTCGGGGGTGGGCTCGATCTCGGAGCCTTGGAGGGTCACCACTTCTTCGACGCTATCGACGATGAGACCCATCTGTACCGACACTTCGGACTGAAGTTTCACCTGAACGACCACGATGCACGTCCGTTCGGCGAATTCCGCCTTGAGACCGAATTTAACCCGCAGATCAACGATGGGGATCACCCGCCCGCGGAGATTGATCACGCCCTTCACGAAGGTGGGCATCTGCGGCACCGGCGTGATTTTCTGCATCCGGATTATTTCCCGGACTTTGAGAACACCAATACCGTACGCCTCATTTTCGAGGACGACGGTGAGATATTTGCCGGCGAGCGAGGCGGTGGCGGAGGCGGCTGGAGCAGTTGAAGTGGCCATGGTTGTGGTATCAATTCGGTCCAAGGCCCGCGGCGGTTGAATGAATTCTGCCAGGTAGGTATTTCCTGCCCGGCGACTGGTTTCGCAATAACGGTAAACTTCCGATCCCGCAGACCGATCGGTTATTCAAAACCCAACCCGGGCACTGCATGCCAATCTCACTCGCCACTCACTCCGCCATCGAGGATACTTTGAACCGCATCGCCGCCGAATCGATCCTGGCGCAAGTCGGACGGGACGAAGGCCTCGTGCCAGCATTCAGCCTATTGGGAGATCTGATGGATTATTGCGCGGAGGACACCGCCATCCAGCTCCGCGTCGCTGCCACCCGGGCGGCACTTGAGGCGCTCCTGGATTCCCGACAACCCTTCGACGAGGAAACGCTGCAGACGCTCCGTGCCTTGATCCAGTGGTTGCCCCCGCTACTGACGCTGTCGACGTCCGACCTCGCAGCGGCGGGCGCGGACTCCCAGGTGAGCGCGCCGGAGCAGGGAATGACATCGTCTTCGCCTGCGAACGTTTCTCATGAGGAAGCCGAATCTGCGGATGTGATGATGGCGCTCAATCTGGAGGAGAATCGGGAACTCCTGGTCGAGTTTTACGCCGAGACGGTCGATCATCTCCAGCAAATCGAAGCGGCCCTGCTCGCGCTCGATCATGAGCCGGGAGATCCGGAGGCGCTGAGTTCCATTTTCCGTTCCTTTCATACGATCAAGGGCAACGCCGGATTTCTCGGGCTCATGCCCATGCATATTCTCGCCCATGAAGTGGAGTCGTTGCTCGACTTGGCGCGCAATCATAAGCTGCAACTGAACGCTGCCATCATCACGGAGATATTGCGCAGCCGCGACGCGTTGCAGACGCTCACCAACCAAGTGGGCGCCGCTTTGGAAAAGGGGCAACTTCCAAACCAGATTGTGCCGGTTGGCCATCTGACTGCGGCAGTGAAGGCGCTGGCCAGCGGAGTCCCGGTTCCCCCGGCCAAGGAGCCACGTCGAGAAGCAGTCCGTTCCACCACGCCTGTCGTAGCTTCTCTGCCGCCTGAAGGTGTTCTCGCTCCCGTCATCCCACTGCCGGTCCCGCATGCGGTGCCGGAGTCGGGGGGGCCGACGGACCCCGCTTCCGCTCAGAAGAAGGCAGCCCATGTCGGTGCCCCCGCGAAAACCGGCTCTGCCACCGTTCGCGTTAATACCGAGAAGCTGGACTCCCTGATGGATGTCGTCGGCGAACTCGTGATTGTGCAAAGTCAGCTGATCGAGAGTTCGCGGGTGAGCGTCAACGACAACGCCCTCATGCAGCGCAATGTGGCGCAGCTTAGCCGAATCACGAAAGAGTTGCAGTCGACAGCGATGGCGCTGCGGATGATTCCAATCAAGTCGACCTTTCAGAAAATGGAGCGCCTGGCGCGCGACCTCGCCCGGGACTTTAATAAGAAGGTCATGTTTACGACCGACGGCGAAGACACGGAGCTGGATCGTACCGTAGTGGAGGAGATCGGAGATCCGCTCGTGCACATGGTGCGGAACTCTCTCGATCACGGGCTCGAAACACCGGAGGGCCGGATCAAGGCCGGCAAATCGGAGAACGGTTCGCTGCATCTGCGCGCGTATCATCAAGGCAGCAATATCGTGGTGGAATTGCAGGATGACGGCCGGGGCATCGATCCGGACAAAATCTATGGCAAAGCGGTGGAAAAGGGCGTGATCCCGGCGGGCGCTGTACTCTCGCGCGATGAGATCCTGGCGCTGATTTTCGCTCCGGGGTTTTCCACGGCCGAAAAGGTCACTGCCGTCTCCGGCCGTGGCGTTGGCATGGACGTGGTGAAGCGTAACATCGAAAAACTGCGCGGCAAAATCGAGATCTCGTCCGAAGTGGGGCAAGGCTCGGTTTTCAAAATCAAGCTGCCGCTCACCATGGCCATCATCGATGGCTTGGTCGTTCGCGTGGGCGCCGATCGTTTTATCCTTCCGAGCACCTCGGTGCAGATGGCGCTGCGGCCCACCCGCGACAGCATCACCACGGTGCATGGTCAGGGTGAAGTGCTTGATCTTCGGGGACGATTTATTCCCGTTCACCGGCTCAATCGCCGTTTCGGCATTCCGGGCGATGCGGTTAATCCATGGGATGGGATTGTGGTCATTGTGGAGACCTCCGGAAAAGTTTCGGGACTGCTCGTTGACGAGATGGTCAGTAAGCAGGAAGTGGTGATCAAGAACCTGGGTGCATTCATGCAAAACCTTCCCGGTGTGTCCGGTGGAGCCATCCTCGGAGATGGGAACATCGCCCTGATTCTCGACCCAGGTTCATTGCTGGGCGCGGCCGCCTGATTGCGATCCTTCCATGGCTGGCCTCGACATCCCCACACTTGATTCAGTTTGTGAACGGGCGCTCAAGCTGCCCTGCTCGCCGGCGATTTTGCCGCGTCTAACGGCGGTACTCGTTTCGGCCGACAGTACCGCGGACGACATCGCGGAGATCATCAAGATTGATCCGTCGCTGGCCGCGGCGACGCTGCGACTGGCCAACTCGGCTTATTTTTCCGCGGGCCGGCCGTCGGAGACCGTATCAGATGCCGTGATACGGCTCGGACAGCGGGAGCTTTACCGGCTCGCCGCCCTTGCGCTGGTGAGCCGGTGGGAAGGCGGTGTTTCGCGCGGCGATCCCGGCGATTTTTGCCGTCATGCCCTCTGCACCGCGTTGGCGGCGGAAGCCCTGGCGGAAACGACCGAGCGGGTTGATCCGCAGACCGCCTACACTGCCGGGTTGGTGTGCGACATTGGAAAGCTCGCGCTGGCGCACGCCTGCGCGCCTTTGTTCCCGGCCATCCGGGAGCATTGCAGCACCCGGGGAGGAACGTGGTCGGACGCAGAGAAAGCTGTACTCGGTTACTCGCACGCCGATGTCAGTGCGCGGTTGCTTGAGCTCTGGAGTTTTCCGCCGGTCCTTGCGATCGCCGCCCAATATTGCGAATGTCCGGCCGATGCACCTGAGGAGGGAGCGGCGCTCGTGGCGCATCTGCATGCGGCCAAGTACATCGCGACGTCGTTTGGTCCGGGCGTCATGGAAGACGGCTTTCTTTTCGAGTTAAACACCCCGTTTTTGATGGAGTGGGGTTTCACGCCCGAGCTGCTTCAGGAAACCATGGCCGTCGTGCATGATCGTGCGAAGCTCCGTTTACAGGAGAAACTCACTCACGGAGCGGTTGGTTTTTGATCCGAGTCGGAAAGGCAACCAGCCGGGGTGGCGAGCAACTCGTGCTCCCAGGATATCGGGCGCTCAGGACCGGCTGTACGACGCGGTCGCGCGGCGACCTCGCCGGCCATTAAGCGGGACGTCGGAGCCGTGCGGTTTAGCCGGAATATTTCACACTGTGGCGTAAACGCTCTACCCGCGGTGTACGTCGATTGTTACCTTGTCATGGCGAGAAGCGCAGCGACGAAGCAATCCATCCAGCTGGATCTCCACGCCCTCGTTCCCCGGGCTCGCGATGACAAATCAGAGGGTGAAATAACCGGTTTAGCCGGCGAGCGAAAACGAATCGTCGCCGTTGGGCGTCTTCATTGTGATGCCCCCGGTGCCGATGTTGAGGTGCACGGTGCGATTAATCGTGCCCCCGAGCGCGGTGTAGCGAACGGGCAGGCGCATCCGCGCGAGATAGTCGTTGGTGGCTTTGATATTTCGTTCGCCAATTTTAAAGCTATCACTGCCTCCCAGGACGGACGCTCCACCTAGAAGGAAGAGGCGCAAGCGGGCGGGGTCTCCCTTGATGCCGGTGAGGGCGCGGAACAGCATGGGCAGGCCGGTATCGGCAAACATGGCCGGTTGCGACAGGGCCTTGGCTGGCGAGATGGAGGAGTCGGGGAGCATCAAATGCAGCAACCCGCCCGCCTGCGTGACGGGATCGTAGGCGATTACGCCGATACACGAGCCCAAGGCGTACGTGCTGAGGGTGATCGATGGGTTATTGGATACGCCCATTTCTCCCACTCCGATGACCACGCGTTGGGTAAACAACGCGCTGACCGATGGTGCTCCCATTTGGTTTTAACCCTTAAAGGTTTTGATCGTCACTCGATGCGCGAGCGCGCATTTGAGATTTGCCCCAGACGAGGTCAGGCATGTGGGCGGGACGACCGGCCGCGGGTGAGTGTGGGCTGCATGGCTGATCAGCTGAAGACCAGTAAGCGCTGGGCAATCGGAGTCACCTGGTTGTGACTACGGATCTTGGTGATGGTGCCGGGACTCAGGGCCTGACCCTCGCCGATCAGCAACAAGCCATGGGGCGAATAGATTCCGTTCGCCAGGATCATACCGGGCTCGAGCTCATGGAGCATGATCTCGCGGACTTGCTTGGGCAGCTGCACGAGATTGCTCACCTTGAGGAACAGTCGAACCGCCTCGGGATCGTAAGCGGTGCCGGAGCGGGTGAGGATGGAATCGATGGCGGCCGTTTTGGCCAGGCCCGACTCCACAAACCCAACGGCCACGGCGAGGCAGCGCGCCGGCCACGGGATCGATTCGCCTCCGATTCCGTCGGGGTATCCGCTACTATCATACCGCTCGTGATGGGACCGGATGACTTCACCGACGTCGGTCCGGGCATCGACCAGCGAGGCGAGAGTCTGTCCGTAAATCGGGTGGCTGTGGAGCATGCCGATCTCACGTTCCGTAAGCTGCTCGGGCTTGGAACGGAATGCGCGCATCATCTCTCGCGGCATTCCGATGAGGCCGAGGTCGCAGAGCCAGGCGGCGGTGCGCAACGCGTGTCGTTCGCTGTCGTTGAACTTGTCGGTCGCAGCCATCTGGTTGGCAAATTCGACCAGCGCCTTCGCCTGTCCGCCCAGCACTGGATCGTAAGTGGTGAGAATACGGCGGCAGAGTTCGAGGGAGTTTTCGTAGCTTGCGGCCAGATCACGATTGGCGGCATCGAGGCGTTTTTTCTGCTGCTCCAGATCCTTGACCTGGATTTCCAACGAGCCGTTCGCATCACGCAACTGGGCATTGAGGCGCTGGGTTTCCGCCTGCAGGACGTCGTTATGGGTGATCAAATCATGGCGTTGGACCGCATTCCGGACTGTCGCCAGGAGCTCCTCGCGGAGCCACGGTTTCGCCACAAACCGGAATATCTCTCCTTTGTTGATCGCATCGACAATCGTCGGCAGGGCGAGGACGGCCGTGATCAGGATGCGGGAGCACAACGGCCGGATGCGACGGCTTTCGATCAGAAAATCGAGGCCCATCATTTCCGGCATCCGTTGATCCGAAATAATGACGGCGAAGTCGCGTTCCTGGAGAATCGCCAGCGCTTTCGTCGGACTCGTGCACGCCACGACATGAAATCCCTCGCGTTCCAGCGTAAACTGGAGCGCGGTGAGTACGATCGGTTCATCATCGACCACGAGAATCGTGGCCGGAGGGGACTTCGGGGCGGGGGGAGTCGCAGGGACGGCCGGGGCGCCCGTTGGAAGCACGGGAAAATTCATGAGGATAGGGCCGGGTGCTGTGCGGAAAAGGAAGCGGGCGCTTCGTGGTGGCGCGTGATATAATCCGCAACCTGATCGAGGCGGAGTTGGCGCTGAGCAGCACCGTTCTCCCACGCTGCGCGCGGCATGCCATAGACGATGCTGGTGGCCGCGTCCTGGGCAAACGTGGTCGCTCCCCGTTCACGAAGCCGCAGCAAGCCTTCGGCTCCGTCCCGTCCCATTCCGGTCAATACGCCCGCCACCACGTGCGGCGCAATGGCGGGGTCGGCGGCGGACTTAAACAGCAGATCCACGGCGGGGCGCTGGTGCCAGACTGGCGGCCCGTCCACGACTCGAACCCGGTAGTGGTCGTGAGTCCATTGTACCAGCAGGTGAAAATTGCCGGGCGCAACGAGTGCGGTGCCGGCCCGCAAGGGTTCGCCGTCAACGGCCTCGTGAACATCGAACGCGCACAATTGATTGAGGCGATCAGCAAAAGCTTTCGAGAAAACAGGCGGGATATGCTGGACGATGGCGATGGGCGGAAGCCCCGCGGGAAGACGAGTCAGGACTTCCCGCAACGCCTCGGTCCCGCCCGTTGAGGCGCCGAGCAGAATCAGACTGCGCGAGGAATGGGCGCGCATCGGGCTGCGACGAATCGGTCCGGCAGCCACTGGCGCGGCGGGAATGGCTGGACGAGCCGCCGCGCGCCCGAAGCGAGCTCCGGCTGTGGCTTTGATCCGGGCGATTAACTGCGGACCGAGATCGCCGAACGAGTAGGAACCGCTGGGCTTGGCGAGAACGTCGAACGCGCCCAGGCGCAGGGCTTCCAGTGCGAAATCCGAGCCCCGCTGCGTCAACGAACTCATAATGATCACGGGCAGCGGATGCTGCTCCATGATGATCTTCAGAAACGTGAGGCCGTCCATGCGGGGCATTTCCAGATCCAGCGTGAGCACGTCGGGATTCAGCGCCTTGATCTTGTCACGGGCGGCATAAGGGTCGACGGCGGTGCCGACGACCTCGATCTCAGGATCACTCTTGAGTGTATCACTGACGAGTTTTCGGACGACAGCGGAGTCGTCCACGATAAGGACGCGAATGCGGCGGGCCGTCATAGCTTAAGAGGAGAGCGGTTTTTGATAAACCGCCGGCCGGATGGCGCGCATGGTTTGCGACAGGTGAGTCAGGCTTTCGGAGTGGCCGACGAAGAGGAAGCCTCCCGGAACCAACCGGCGCCAAAGACGGGTTACCAGTTCCTCCTGGGTCTTACGATCAAAGTAGATCATGACGTTTCGGCAGAAAATGACATGGAAGGGCTCTGTGAAGGGAATTTCCCCCTCGATCAAATTCAGTTGGCTAAAACTCACGCGCTCACGCAGGGCGGACTTGACCCGGTAAAAGCCTTCCTGGGGCCCGAACCCACGTTGAAAGTGCGCGCGGAGGAGATCAGGCGGGAGGCGCTGGACGGTTTCATCCGGATAAATGGCGGCGGCGGCTTTTTCGAGGATTCGTCCGGAAATATCCGTGGCGGCGATTTGCCAGGGCCATTGGGGAAGGCAGCCAGCGAGGGTCATCGCCAGCGTATAAGGCTCTTCGCCTGATGAGCACGCCGCACTCCAGATTCGAAACGTCGACCATCGCTCCGCCCGGGATCGAGCATGGAGTTCCGGCACAGCGGAATTTTTCAGGAAATCGAAATGCGCGCTCTCCCGGAAGAAGAATGTATGATTCGTGGAAATCGCATCGATCAAATGGCCGAGTTCTTTTTCCGCGTCCGGTTGCTGCAACAGTCGGCAATAATCGGCGAGCGTGGGGACGTTGGTCGCGCGCAGCCGCTTCCCCAGTCGGGCCATCACAAGCTGACGCTTGTCGGGGCCTAGACTGATGCGGCTACGTTCGTAAACGAGGCTGCGGATAAATTCGTACTCGCTGTCCCTCATGAGCAGTAAATTCGTCCTTCGGCACCTTTGGTTTAATATAAAGGCCCCTCTGTAAGAGAATTGTTACCGCGGCAAAATCTGCCGCCGGCCATGGCGTCTTATTCATAATCACAACCGGGAGAGGGAAAGATAAATTATATCAAGCTTAAGAGCATTGATTTAGATCATCAACAAAAGCCGTGGCACTCGGTTTGCTAAATGCGATCTCATGATCGATCCCATCTTCCAAACCGACAACTATCAGTTGGCGCGGAAGCTTCTGGACGGAGCTGTCCTGCGCCACGAAGCGATTGCGACCAACATTGCGAATGCGGAGACTCCGGGTTTTCGCCGCGTTGATCTTGCTCCCGATTTTGCGTCCCAGCTGAAGGCGCAGATGCTGGCGGGTGACTTTAGGCGGACCGCAGGGTCGATTCAGCCGGGGCTGCAGGAAGATCAGAGTGCCCGCAGCGTCCGCCCGGACGGCAACTCGGTCGAGATCGAGCGCGAGCTCATGATCATGAACCGCAATGCGGTGGAGCACGAGTTCCTGAGTAACATGATCTCGAGCAATATCAAGCAGCTGAAGATGGCGATCACCGGACGTCCGGCGTGATACCATGTATCCTTTTTTCTGATTCTTTCACCTCCGCGCTATGAATCTCATCTCGGCCATCGACGTCACGGCAGGCGCCCTCAACGCACAGAAAACCCGGCTCGACATTGTGGCGCAAAACATCGCGAACGCCCAAACGACCCGGACACCGAATGGCACACCCTATCAACGACAGATTGTTTCCTTCGAGTCGGAATTAATGCGGCGCGCCGGTGGCGCGTCCCTGCAATCCGTGCGCGTGGCCGCGATCGACGCTGATCGCACGCCGGGCCAGCAAGTTTACAATCCTCAGCATCCCGACGCGGGCGCCGACGGCCTGGTGACCATGCCCAACGTCAACCTTTCCTACGAAATGGTGGATCTCATCACTGCCTCGCGGGCCTACGAAGCTAATCTGTCCGTGGCCAAGAGCGCCCGGCAAATGGCGATGCGCACCCTCGAAATCGGAAAATAAAAATCGCGTCCGGTCGGCCTCTTTGTCGCCGCAAAGTGACTCCGGTTCTTCCCCTTTTACACCTCACTTCCACGCTGTATGTCACCGCTCGGATCCGTCAGCTCTCTCGCCGCTTCTCCGCTTACACGGATCGACGCCCCGTTGCCGAAGATTGGGGTCGGAACCGGCCAGTCGAATGGCGCTATTCCCCAAGGGGGTTTTGGTTCGATGCTCGACGGACTCGTGGCGGGCGTCGACGCAAAGCAGGACGCCTCGCAGGCGGAGGCCCGCAAGGTGTTGCTCGGTGATTCCGATCAGCTGCATCAGAGCGTCATCGCGATGCAGGAGGCTTCGGTGGCTTTTACGATGATGGTCGAGGTCCGAAACAAGCTCGTGGAATCGTATCAGGAGCTGATGCGGATGCAGGTGTGAGTTCGCTCGATTTTTTAAAACTTAACGCCGCCCGATGAAGCTTTTCACTCAATCCCTCCTCGAACTCTGGAAGCAGCTTGGTCTCAACCAGCGCGTTTCCCTGACCGTCGCCGCGGTCGCCGTACTTGGCGGCCTCGCGGGGGTCATGGTTTGGTCCCAGCGGCCCGATTATCAGCTGCTCTACGCACGGCTGGGAGAAAAGGACATTGCGGCGGTGATCACCCATCTGCAGTCGCAGAATATTCCCCATCAAATTACTGCGGGTGGCACCGCGGTCCAGGTTCCGACCAAGGTGGTGCACAAGCTCCGGATGGATCTCGCCGGGAAGGGGATTCCGAGTGGGGATGGTGTGGGTTTTGAAATTTTCGACAAGGGCCAGTTTGGCCTCTCTGATTTCGTGCAGCGGACCAACTATCTCCGTGCCGTACAGGGCGAACTCGCCCGCACGATCATGCAATTGCAGGGTGTGCGTTCCGCCCGGGTAATGATTGTGCAGCCCGAGAATCGCCTGCTGCTCACCGAGCAGGGCGTGCGATCGACCGCTTCCGTGTTCGTCGATGCCGGTGGCGGGCGTCTGGAATCGGATCAAGTCAATGCGATCCGCCAATTGGTGGCCAACGCGGTGCAAGGCCTCGCGCCGGACCAAGTCGCGGTGGTGGATAATCGCGGCCGCAATCTCTCGGAGGATCTCCGCCAGGATCCGATGCTCGGCTCCGCCAACTCGCAGATGCGGTATCGCCAGCAGATGGAAGACTATCTTGCCAGGAAGGTCGAATCGATGCTCGCCACGGTGATCGGGCCAGGGAACGCCGTCGTTCGCGTTTCCGCGGAAATCGAAATCGAAGCGACAACCCAGACGTCGGAGAAATACGATCCCGACGGTCAAGTGGTCCGGACCCAAACGCAGACGGAGGATAGCACCATTTCCAGCGAAGCAAACAAAACGGGCGGGGCCACCGGGATCAGCGCGAATGTTCCTGATCGGGCCGCGGGCGCACCCGAAGCGGCCGCCCGTCCGGTCTCGAGTTCTGAACAGCAGCGCAAAAACCGCACCACGACTTACGAGATCAATCGTACGACCACGAGTGTCACCCGCAATCCGGGCATGGTGAAGAATGTGACTGCCGCCGTTTTTATCGCTCCTCGCACGATTACGATTCCAGCCGCGGCCAACGCCGATCCGCTGGCTCCGACTCCTGCGCCCCAAGTGCAGAAGCGTTCTCAACAGGAGCTCGATGCGTTGCGTCAGGTCGTGATCAACGCCCTCGGCCTAAAGCCTGCAGCCGGACAAAACTTGGAATCCATCGTCTCGGTCCAGGAGATGGAATTTCAGGCAAGCGATGCGGGCCTCGCGCAATCTGCATCCGACCGCGCCTCCACTCCGGCCTGGCAGACCTACGCAGAGCTGGCGACGCGCTGGGCTCCGATGGCCGGTGCCGCCCTGATTTTACTCATTTTCTGGCGGATGCTCAATCGTCAGAAACCTGAACCTGTACCAATCGAGGTCCTTTCATTGACACCCGAAAGCTCCGTCCGCTCGCAGCAGAAGTCAGGGGAGATTACACCCGAGTTGCTGAACGAGCTCATCCGGCAGAAACCGGCGAATATTGGAATCGCGCTCCGTGACTGGGTTACGGAAGGCAGTGCGCCCGCCGGCAAGAACTGAGTCAAAGGATTATCGTGATGACTGAGCTCGATTACGGCAAAATGAACCGCCACCAGAAACTGGCGGTTTTCCTCATTATCGTCGGTCCGGAAGCCGCCGCTGAGGTGCTCCGGCATTTCGACGACGTTGCGATCGAGGTGCTCTGTCGTGAGATGTCGACGATCTCCATCATCTCGGGCGAGGTGCAGCGCCTCGCGATCGGAGAGTTTTCCGGTCTCGTCGCGCAGAGTGCGGGCTCGGCCCTGGGTGGCCTGGGCTATGCCCAACGTACGCTCGAAATCGCCAAAGGGGATTACAAGGCCGCGGCCATTGTCGGCCGGATCGGTCCGGTCGTGGGCACGTCCGTGGAAGTAATCAAAGACATCTCCGAGATGGAGGGGCGTCAGATTTTCAACTTGGTAAAGAATGAACAGCCCCAGACGATTTCGTTTCTGCTCTCGTATCTCGACAGTGCCAAATCGGCGGAGGTTTTCGGACTGCTCGGACCGGAGTTGCGCGAGGAAGTGATCGAGCGCCTGGGTACGATTGAGAGCACATCGTTGGAACTGGTGAGCAAGATCGCCCGCAGCCTCGGCAAGCATTATGATGCGAAGGCGCGTCCCGCTTTCCATCGCAGCGGCGGAGTTCGCGCGGTGGCGGATTTGTTGAACCAGCTCGACAAGGAGATGGGGAAAAATCTGCTCGGTCGCCTCGAAGAGCGAAATGCCGAACTCAGTGCCGCGATCCGCAAGAAACTCTTCAGCTTCGAGGATCTCAGTCGCCTGCAACCGGCGGACCTGCAGCGCGTGTTGCGCGAAGTCGATTCTTCCAGCTTGGCCGTGGCCATGAAGTCCGCGAGCGAACCGCTGCGCGATCGCATCTATGGATCCATTTCCAAGCGGGCCGCCGAGGGCCTCAAGGACGAACTCGAGATGCTCGGGCCGGTCCGCCTCAAGGACGTCGAAGTCGCGCAGGACTCCATCATTCAGGTCGTTCGCCGGCTCGAGGAAGAAGGCCAGATCACGCTCGAATCCGAAGGCGCGCAAGGCCTGGTCAACTAGGCGGCTGCTTTCTCCCGCATCCTTCCCGCACTCCCTTTCTAAACTTTTCACCTCCTGGCATGGCCTTTGCGAAACTCATTCCCTTTGATCGCTCGCTGCAGGGCGCGGCCGTATCCGGACAAGGAGGACGCTCCTGCTCGGAAGTGGAGGTCGCGAAGCGGGAGGAAGCTGCGTATCAGCGGGGGGTGGACGCAGCCCGCGCCCTCGCCGATCAACAGATGGTGGAATTTCGGGCGGATATTGGCCAGCTGAGCGAAGGGCTGTTCGACAAGGTTTCCACCCTCGAGCCCGCTCTGGTGGCCCAATTGCGCGATGCGCTCCCGGCCCTGGCGCTGGACCTGGCGCGGCGCCTGCTCGCCGGTTTCGAGCCGACACCGGAGCTCCTTTCCCGCCTCTGCGAAGAAGCGCTCACCAGTATTTATCCCGAGCGCGAAAACCTTGAACTGGTCGTGGCGGTCAGCGACGCGGCGTTGCTCGCAACGTTGAATCCCGACTGGCTGAAGCGTTACCCGGGGCTCCGCATTCGCGGCGAAGCCTCCCTCGTGCCGGGTGATTGTCTGGTCCGCAGCCGCTTCGGACTGAGCGACGCTCGTTTGCAGACGAAACTCACCGCCCTGCAACACAGCCTCTTCTCGACATGAGTTCTTCGGTTGCACCGCTCGTCGAAATTTTGCGCTCACAGATCCGGCATGTTCCGGCGGTGCAGCGCGTGGGCGCAGTCACCGGAGTGGCGGGACTCATCATCGAGTCCGACGGACCGAACGTCGGTTTGGGCGAACTCTGCATGGTCCGATCCCCGCGGTCCGATTTTGCGGTGAACGCCGAAGTCGTCGGCTTCCGCGAACACCGCGTCCTGCTCATGCCACTGGGCGAAACCGCGGGACTGCATGTGGGCTGCGAAGTCACGGCGTCGGACCGGCCGCCGCTTCCGCGAATCGGGCCGGAACTGCTGGGCCGGGTACTCGATCCCTTGGGCAAACCGTTCGACAGCCTCGCGGCGTTGCCGATCGAGCGTGTTGTAAAACTGAATACGACACCGCCGCATCCCCTGCGCCGCCAGCGGATCAAGGCCCCGTTTGTCACCGGCGTGCGCGCGATCGATGCGTTCATCCCGTTTGGCCGCGGCCAGCGGCTGGGATTGTTCGCCGGATCCGGCGTCGGCAAGTCGACGCTCATGGGCATGATTGCCCGTGCTTCGGAAGCGGATGTCGTCGTGATTGCGCTGGTCGGGGAGCGCGGACGGGAAGTTCGCGAGTTCATCGAAAAGGATCTCGGTCCGGAGGGGATGAAACGAGCGGTGGTGGTCGTGGCGACCTCGGATACCCCGGCGCCGTTGCGTCTCCGCGCGGCTTATACGGCGACCTCGATCGCCGAGGCCTGGCGTGATGCCGGGAAGAATGTGCTTTTGATGATGGACTCGGTGACCCGCTTCGCGATGGCGCAAAGGGAAATTGGGCTCGCGATTGGTGAACCGCCCGCGACGCGCGGATATACGCCGTCGGTGTTCGCGTTGCTGCCGCGACTGCTCGAACGGGCGGGCGCCGGAGAGCAGGGAGCGATTACGGCCCTCTATACGGTTTTGGTCGAAGGTGATGATATGAACGAGCCCGTGGCCGATGCGGTGCGAGGGATTCTCGACGGCCACATTGTGCTTTCGCGCCAGCTGGCGCATTTCAATCATTATCCCGCCATCGATGTACTGGAGAGCGTCAGTCGGCTCACGCGTGAAATTTGCGCCCCCGACGAAGTAACGCTGGTCGGCCGCGCGCGGGAGCACATCGCGCTGTATAAGAAAAACGAGGACCTGGTCTCCATCGGAGCCTACACCAAAGGGGCGAACACGGCCCTTGACCATGCGATCATGCTGCATGAGCCGCTGCGGGGATTTCTCCGCCAGTCGACGGATGAATATACGGCGCGACCGCAGACCTTCGCTCATTTGAAAAAGATCATCGGATGAAACGTTTTCGCTTTGCCCTTCGCCCGGTGGCCGTCCTGCGGGCGCACCGTGAGGTGCGCGCCAGGGAAGGGTTTGCCCACGCGGTGCAGGCCTACACCCAAACCCAGGATGAGCTGGCCCAAAAGCGGGCGCAGGTTGCGGGCATCGAGGCAGCCCTCGCCGCGGGTCGCCATGGCTCCTTTTCTGCGGCGGAAGAATCGCAGGCG
>Ga0163144_10006144_pt1 | contig 26561 bp, 28 predicted proteins | sample OliLak19BULKMAT1_FD_123175 | JGI IMG/M metagenome (GOLD analysis project Ga0163144, IMG submission 123175) | Freshwater microbial mat bacterial communities from Lake Vanda, McMurdo Dry Valleys, Antarctica - Oligotrophic Lake LV.19.BULKMAT1 | ecosystem: Environmental > Aquatic > Freshwater >...
AATAATCTAACAGAAAGAGGGAAATCTAAGGCTGGTGTAAAGTCAGATCAAAAATTAATAAGAGAATTAAAGAAACCTCAGATTCTAATTGATTACAACAGAATAGTTGAGAAATATTTCAGGCGATATATAGATTTATGCAATAATATAAGGTTAGTTCTAACTGATATTCATACTGGAAATATTGGGATATCCAAGTATAATGGTGATCTAAAAATACTAGATTACATGGCACTTAAACTTGATGGTGGCGATAATATTTCTAGGTTAACTGACCCTAAATTTCAATCTACTTATGACCAATTAAAAAAATCAATAATAATGAAAAAAATATCAAATACTGGGGATTTAATAGTTGCTAGTAAGACTACCCTAATTCCAGATATATACGATTACATATTAGAAGCAGTAGGAGTGATACCAGAGAAACTTCTAATAACTGTTGATAAGATAACAAAATTCCAATTTGAATGGGTTAATGACTTTATTAAGAGATTCAGAACAAAGGAATTTGTAGGTGATAAAACTGATTTAGCTAAGAAGTATAAGTTCATGAATTATAATAATGTTCATGCCAAAGAGATGAGAGATAAAGATAAAATAGGGTTGTTTAATCTACAAAAGAAAAGTAAAGATTTATACTACGAGTCTGATTTTGAACAATTTAGCAGTGAACAATTCAAAGAAGTTGAAGATATGACATTAAAAGTCAGAATCATAATTCAATTTCAGGGTACATTTAAAGGATATAACTCAGATGGTGTTAAGATTGATCAATTATTCAATGAACAAACCAAGGAAACTCATATAACAATATACTATAAATCTCCAGTTGAAATTAATCGTGAAATGCCAGATAAATCTATCGGAGAATTAGAGTTATTCATGAATAAATCTATAGTTAAGTCCAAAATACTAATTAACAAAGAATTAACAAAGAACAGGCAACTTTATTTCAAAGATAGAAGTTCTATAGGTGATAATTATGTCACCACCGATAGTGTTATAGTTAAAGACAGCCCCGAACTAGAGAATTTTGTTGATATTCTGGATAACTCTCAACCCCTAAACATAAATGCCATGATATCTTCTACCTACACAGAATTAGAGTATAATTCCAATAGAAGAGCATCAATAAGAGATACTAAAGCTTTTATTTTCTCCCAAATACTTAAAAACTTTGAACCTACCACTTTCATGTCTATGATTAAACTTGAAAAGGAAGATTTACAAAAAGCTATTCTTAAAGTTTGTTCAGATATCTCACAGATTCCTATGATGAATATATCCAACGATAAAGATTACGAAGCTACACCTAAATTAGCCTTTCAGAGTAAAACGGTAACTGGTAGTAATACTATGACTTCTGGTGTGGTTATAAAATTAGCAAAATCATTTATTAAGAAATATAATGTGGATGCTAACATGGATGCTAATAGCTTTAATTTAGACTTTTTTACCAAATTCGGTAAGATGTTTAATGAAATAGGTTTAGACATGGAGAAAAAGGTCTACAAGGTATTATCTCACCCTAACTTTAGCCTACAGTATAATAAAGCAAATGTTAATAGATTGTATAAGATTATTGTAAAAGCAATTATATCTATCATTATTAATGATGGTATAGCAGCGTTAACATCTTACATTGGAGTACAAAAAACTTCTTCTCATATTCTAATTAACACTAAAAAATTAGGACTAGGATTACTTAATGAGTTCAATATTTACTTTATGAGAGAAAATCAATCATTTAGTAAGACGCTAAATGTAAACGATATAGTAATTAAACATGAGTTTAATTCATTTGATTATTGGGCAATACAAAATAATTATGGTAAATTATCTCTAGACAAAAAATTAAAAAAATGGATAATAGGGATAGAGAAGAATCCTATAAAAAATTACGGTGAACCCCATCCTTCTGGTGAATTTACACCTAACACAAAGTTAGGATTTGAGGATAACCTATTTGCAGAATTACGAGACAAACATTTTATGATTTCTATACAAAAACAATTAGAAGAAATAGAAACAACTAAACCTTTAGATTATGATTATATCTTAGCTGAAAAAGGAGATAAAGACCCTAAAACATACTGGGGACTTAAAAAACCTAAAAGACAAGAAAAAGGTCCTTTTAATGATTATTATCTGAAACTATATCCTGGACAAAAAGAAAGATTAAACAAAGCAAAGAGAAGAGAAACTCAGAGAAAATATAATGATAATAATAAAAGAAGGATCGCTCTTAAAAATATAAAGGATAAGCAAGAAAATGATGCTAGAATAGCCAACAAAAATGTAAACGCCAAAGCACAACCAAATCAAAAATAAAATAAATCATAAGTAATGAATATACTAAGTATAAAAGAAGCAATAAAACTATCACAATTAGATAGTATTCCAAATTTCCAGGAATGGAAAAGTATCAGAGCTTTAGAAAGTCAAATAGATGAAACTAATTTAGGTCAAACTGAGTGGGAAAAAATATTAAATGATGTGGCTAAAGAAAATGGATTCAAAAATTATGGAAAAGCTTTTAGTGCATTGAGTCTAATACAAACAAAGCCTAATCAGATACTTACTGCTAGAGCTAAGAAAGTACTTCAAGATGCCAAATCCAGATACGAATTTCAAAATAATGCTAAAAAGAAAAATGCAGAAAAGAATAAGCCAACAAAATAACTGTAAACTCTTGTAGTAAACGTATATTAAAATGAAAAAAAGTTATATGACTAAGATTAAACATTTAAAAGTTATTTTAGATAATGAAGGAGAAGCTTATACCGAAAATCTTCTGACAGATACTATATATGTGTCGGAAAAATTAGATGGTATAAGTTTCAATATGATGAAAATTAATGAAGAAATTTATTTCTATAAAAGAGATACAAGTAAACCTATAAGTTTAATAGACAGAATAGTTATTTCTTTGTACGAACCCCCAATAAGGCTAATTAATACATTAAGTACAGAAATTAAATCAAAAATACCAGAGAACTTTTTATTTACATTCGAGTATTTTCCTAACACTAACCCAATTAATATTAAGTATGATACCACACCTAAAAACAAATTAGTTCTAAGTAGTGTTGTTAATTGGAAAGAAAATAAAATCTTCATAGACATACACAAGTGGGCTGATTTATTTGGTGTCTCCTGTGTTAAGTTTCTTAATGGTAACTATAAAGATCCAAAAACTACCTTGTCAGCTATTGATACAGATAAGGCTAAAAATATTATATCTCTTATAGGTCAGAATAAGATCCAAGAAAAGATATTTAGTATGTTTCCTAAGTGTGATGGTAAAGGATTATTAAATGATAATCCTGGTGGACCAGTAGAGGGTTTTGTTTTTCTAACAAAAAACACAAAATATCCTTATTTAAAATTAATCACCACCGAATACTTTGATCAATATATTGCTGGTAGAGATACAATAATTAGTAATAGAAAATCACAAGACTTAGTTAATTTAGTGATAATTGATTTTGCTAGACATTACTCAACTATGGAGAGTTTAGATTTTATTAATAAGTTAGAATTATCTCACGCAGCCGAATTTTCAGATAACCAAGATGTAGCCTATTTAGAGGTTATATTTGAATTATTTAATAGGTATATGACAGATAATAGTAGAATGTGGGTGGGTGTAAATTTTTCGAAACCTACCTTTGCTAATTCAGAATTTTTTAATCTTAATTCTAGTTTAATTGGTAATGTAATTACCCTAAAAATCCTACATGAATCAGAAAATTTCAAAGATATACTAAAAATCTTAATAGGATACTTCAGAAAAAATAAGACTAAATTAAGTAATAATGATATAAGCAATAATGCCTATGATAATATATCTAACTTAATGGCTATTATTCAGAATAAGATAAAAAAACCTAAGTATGTTGATAAAATCATTAAGATTGATAACAAAAAAATAGAAGTTACACCAAAAAAAGAAATGTGTTATATTAACTTCATCGAAGAAACAGAAAATCACATAAAAATAGACATAGAAAAAACATTGTTAGTTGAGTTTCTAAGTGAAAGATATGGTTGCGACTTAAAATTAGAAGATATATCATCTTCTATTGGTACTTCTTTTGGTGATTATAATATAGGAACTTCCCCAGTTAATATATTTCCAGGAAGATTTCAACCTTTCCACAATGGGCATCTTAAAGTTATAAAGAAAATGTACGACCAAAATAAAAAACCAACAGTTTTAGTAGTAGTTACTAGAGATGACAAGGAACACACTTATAATCAAGAATTACATTCTAAGATATTTAAAGATATTATCAGTAAAAATGATGAGATGATTAAAGATATAGTATTCACTAAAAAAGGCTGGATTAAAGATATAGTTAGTAGCATAAGAGATAAAGACTACGAACCAGTATTGTGGGGTTATGGTGATGACAGAAAAGATAATTACTCAACTCAAATAGCTGACTGGGCAGACAAAATACAATCAACTGTAAAAGGTTACCACGTTGATAGATCAGATGATAATATTTCTAGTACAGATATCAAGAAAAAAATATTAAATGGAGATGATTTGGAAAAATTTTTACCTGCTGAAGTATTAGTACATATAGATTCTATAAAAAAATCCATAAAATAATCACATTAATTTTTGTTATTCTTATTATTTTAGCTTAAATTTACAGTTAAAGTTAAAGTTATTTATACTATTCACAATAAAATTAGTAAATTGATATGCTATTAGATCAAAAATATAAAGATGGAGTATTGTCTAACTATTACATAGATTCAGATGATAAAGTTAAAGTAAAAACCATAAAAGTTGAACCGTACAGATGGATTACCTTAGATGGACCAGATAAATCAGCGTCCAGAACTTACAAATCCTGGAAAAACGAAAGAGTCAAAAAAGTTAAAGCCAAATCTCTTGATAAGTATACTAAAATGGAAGCACTATGGGAGTTACCTACAGGGCAAAGAGATAGGATATTTAGTCAATGTACACCACTAGAAGCATTTGTAGATATAGAAGTAGATTTCGCAAAAGAGTTTCCAAGACCAGAAGAGGTTAAGTTTGGGGTGTCTACTATAGCAACTACTTGGGTTGATAGGAAATCAAAGGTTGTGAAGATCATACTTCAAACCTTAAAAGGATTAGATTTAGGAGAAAAATCTTTTATCACAAGAGCAGTAAAAAAATATTTTATAGACTTTAATTTAGATTTTGATATAAAATATATTTTTCATCAATCAGAACAGCAGTTATTAGATGTATTCTTTTCTAAAATATGCCCAAAGTTTGGAGTTATCACTGGATGGAACTTTGTTGATTTTGACTGGCACTACTTATGGAACAGAGCAATATCTGTTGGGTTAGAGCCTTCAGAATACTTCCCAGATATACATATATCATACGACAAAGGATCTAAGGGTGTAGGTTTTCCTTCTAATATTGGAATTATAGACCTAATGGATATATTTACTAAGTTTGATAGATCCATAGATGTTAAAGAATCAAAAGCTCTAGAATTTATAGCTAATGAAGTTTTAGGTATAGGTAAAGTATCTCTGAATCAAAGTTTAGATATAGTTTACGAAGAAAATTTCAAAGAATATTGCTTTTATAATATTATTGATAGTGTTCTTTGTTTACTGATTGAGGATAAAAAGAAAGTCCTTAAGCTTTACTATGCTCTTTGTAATACATCCTTGTGTGATATCAGGAATACACTTAAACCTACCAGATCAACAGAAACAGTATTCTCTAATAAATTCTATGAGTCCAACAAAGTTATACCTAGTCCTGGTTGGGACGAACCTAAAACAAAAAAAGAAACCTACGAAGGTGCTTATGTTATGGTTCCTATAGCTGGAATATACAAATGGGTTATCGCACGAGATTTTCAATCCTTATATCCAACATCTGCTAGAATAGGTTCAATATCTCCAGAATCCTATGTAGGTAACTGGTACAAAACCTACCTGACATCAAACTCAATGATGGAAGAACACAAAGAAGATTACTTAAACTACTGTGTAAGCAGAAGATATATTGAATCAAAATATAGTATCGAAAGTTTATACACCAAAGAAAATGGAGATATTGTTAATGTAAAAACCAAAGGTATTTATAGTGGACAAGAAGAAGTCCATGGTAATTGGTTTTCAGAATACGTGTCTAGCTTATCAGATAATCTAGAGCACTACAGAGAATACCTGACAGACCAGAAAAAAATAAAGAGTGATAAAAAATACTATATCGATCCCAAGGGTTCAGTTTTTGATTTAACTGAAGACCCTGTATACAAGACTATTTTAGATAAGTTTCACTCAGACAGACAAGACCATAAAAAAGTTAAGAAACTACTAGGCAAAGAAAAAGATAAACTAGAAAAACTTTACATGGAAATACAAGAACGAAAACTAAATAATAAAACCCGAATATGAATTTACCTTTAAGTATTATGTCAGACATCATAACTTACATGAAGTATGCAAATTATGATTTTGATAAAAAAAGAAAAGAAACATGGGAAGAAATTGTAGACAGAAACAAAGATATGCATCTAAGAAAATTCCCAGAATTAAAAGATGAAATACAAAAACATTATAAGCTAGTTTATGATAAAAAAGTATTTCCTTCATTAAGAGCTATGCAGTTCGGAGGAAAAGCTATAGAAGCAAACAACATCAGAAGCTATAATTGTTCTTATGCCCCTTTAGATTCTATTGAAAGTTTCTCTGAAGTACTTTATATTTTATTATGTGGTACAGGTGCAGGTTATTCTGTTCAACCACATCATATAAATCAACTACCAGAAGTTCATCAACCACAAGACATCAAAAGTATTTTTGTAGTGGAAGATAGTATAGAGGGCTGGTCTGATTCTATTTTAGCTTTAATGAAATGTTATCTAGCTAATTCAGTTACTGTTGAAATTTATGATAAAGAAAAAATAGAGAAAATAGGAGAAGACATTTCTTTACTAGGTACAGAAATTGACTCTATTAAAACTAAGATAGATTTCGATACAATTAAACCTAAAATTGAATTTGATTATTCAGAAATCAGACCTAAAGGTAGCTTAATCAGATCATCTACGGCTAAGGCTCCAGGACCAGATGGACTAAGAAAAACTCATGAGAAAATTGTATCAGTACTAGAAAAGAAAAAAACTGGTGACAGATTAACATCTTTAGAGTGCCATGATATAGTATGTCATATTTCTGATTGTGTTCTTTCTGGTGGAGTTAGAAGGTCTAGTCTAATAGCATTTTTCTCTCCAGAAGACGACTTAATGATGGAATGTAAAAGTGGTGAGTGGTATATTGATAACCCACAAAGAGGAAACGCTAATAATTCAGCAGTATTCTACAGACCAGAACTAACCAAAGAAAGATTTAATAAATTTTTTGATGTAGTTGAAGCTTCTGGAGCAGGAGAGCCTGGAATATTTCTAAGTAACGATCCAGATAAAAATGTATTATCTAACCCGTGTGCAGAAATATCTTTATATCCATATCAATTCTGTAATCTATGTGAGATAATATCTAAAGATATAGAATCTAAGGAAGATTTTATAGAAAGAGTTGAAGCTGCGACATTTATTGGTACTCTACAAGCAAGTTACACTAATTTCCCTTATCTAAGAGATAAGTGGAGAAAGCAAACTGAAAAGGAAGCCCTTTTAGGTGTTAGTATAACTGGATTAGCATCTGGAGACATCAAGACAGAATGGTTGAAAGAAGGAGCAGAAATTAGTGTGAAAGTTAATCAGGACTTAGCTAAAAAAATAGGTATCAACGCATCAGCTAGAATAACTACAGTAAAGCCTAGTGGTACTAGTAGCTTATTAGCAGGTACTTCTTCTGGTATTCATGCTTGGCATGCACCTTATTATATAAGAAGAATAACTGTTTTAGATAATGAGGCTATATATGTTTACCTAAAAGAGAACAACCCAGAATTAATAGAAACTATACACTACAATAATTCTGAAGGTAAATTCTCACACACTAAACATACAATTAACATTCCTATAAAAGCTCCAGAAGGAGCCATATTCAGAGATGAAAATGAGATAGACTTTTTAGAGAGAGTTAAAAATGTAAATCTAAATTGGATATCTCCTACCTGGAATAAGGGTTTAAATTCTCATAACGTTAGTTGTACTGTCTCAGTTAAGGATTGGGATTCAGTCAGAGAATGGATGTGGGTTAACAGAGATACGTATACTGGTATAGCATTATTGCCTTACTGGGAAGAAAATACAATGTATCAGCAATTACCACATGAAACCATATCTAAAGAAAAATATGAAGAGTTAATCTTGAGTTTATCTGACATAGATTTAACTAAAATTACAGATAACGACTTTAAGAATCTAGAGTTAGAGTTAGCTTGCTCTACAGGAAATTGTGAAATATAAATAAAAAATAAAGACATGAGTAAGAAAATGATAGAAGGTTTACAACTACTAGATGATAGAATCTTGATAAAGCCTAACCCACACAAAGAAAAAACAGAATCTGGGATATATATCCCAGATTCTGTTCAAAGAGAAACAGAACAAGGTATGGTGTGTGCTGTAGGAGATTCGGAAGATGTTACTCTTAAAGAAGGTGATGTTGTTATTTTTAATAAACACTCGGGAGAGGAAATAATAATTAATAATGAAGATTATCTATTAATGAAGGAATTTAATGCTTATGCAATAATAATCGAAAACTAATAATGAATAATCCAATAAGTAACATGGTTAATACGGATTTTACCTTTGAAGATATATCTAATATCTCAAATCTAATGGGGTTTGGTGTTATAGTGTATAGTATAAAAGGTAAACCTATATTTATTAACGATTTCGTGTCTACTTATTTGGGTTACTCATCTTTAGTTGATGTTGATAATGTTGTAGTTATTCCTAAAGAAGAATCTTTTAAGTGTTCTTGTGAAGAATGCGAATTTATACCAAAGATAGTCAGAGGTGATATTAATCATTATACTTTTGATAAAAAATACAATATTAATGGTAAACAATTATGGGCAAGGGTTACTGCTACTAAAATATCATGGAAAGGCTTAACTCATATTGTAACTATGCTACAAGATATTACAGAGGTGAAACTATATCAGGAAAAACTAATCTTAGCTAAAGAAGAAATGGAGGAGTTAATATATTTAACTTCTCATGACCTAAGAGGACCAACAAACTCTATAAGATCTTTAATTGATATGTTTAATATTGAATACCGAAAAACTATAAAAGATAAAGGTGGAAACGGGATTAAATACTTAGATTTTATATCTAAATCAGTAAATAGGTCCAAGAATCTAATAGATAATTTACTGGATTATTCTACTACACTTAAAAGTACAGAAGATAAGAAAAAAGAACATATAAACATAAAAAACATCCTAGTTGGCATTTGTGAAGATCTAGAGACATACAATAACGATCATAATTTTGAGATAAAGCTGGAAATAGAAGTTAATGTAATATTTGCACATAAATCCGAAATCTATGCTTTATTTCAAAATTTAATATCCAATGCTATTAAATACTCAAAAAAAAACCACAAAAACTTAATAACAATTAAATCTGACATAGAGGGTGATAATTGGATTTTTCATGTATCTGATACTGGTTTAGGTATTGAAGAAAAATACTTTAATAAAATTTTTCTAGTATTTAAAAGGTTGCACACTAAAGAAGAAATTGAAGGTACTGGTATAGGGTTAGCACATTGTAAGAAAATATTAGAATTACATAACGGTGAAATTGAGGTTGACTCTGTTTATGGTGAAGGTAGTGTTTTCAGAGTTACTATACCAATTACAGGAGAATAAAAAATAAAAAATAGATAATGAATAATGCAGAAAATGTAACACTAGAATCAATAAAACCTATAGGTCACAGAGTCCTAATTAAACCTGACCCAGAAAAAGAAGTATACGAAGACTCAGGCTTGATAATCCCAGAGACCCTAAGAAAGATGATGCTAATAGGTACTATAATTGCAACTGGTGAAGGTACTAGATCAAGCCCAATGAAAGTTAAAATTGGTGACAGAGTAATTTATCCTAGAGCAGTAAAACAAAAAACTTGGATAATTCAGGGTGAAACATACCTATTTTGTATACAGCAAGATTTAATAATGAGAGAGATTAATCAAAAATAAATTTAAAAATATCCAAAATTTTATCTTAAAATTTTGGATATTTTTATTATAATGCCTATATTTGGAGTATAATAGAAAACTATAACAAAGAAACAAGAATATGAAAATATCAGACATAAACATAGTAAAATTTATAATCTTCGCTAAAAAGAGTTTAGATATATCGGATGGTGTATTTTTCACTATAGACTTAAAAAATAAAAGGTTTACTGCTTCACCCTACACCAAGACTAGACAAGTGCTGATGGTAGTTGATGAACCTCTCGATAGTTATTTTAAAACAATAAAAGCAGACAAAGGAGAGGAAATTCCAGATGAAATTAAAATAGGCATTTCTTCTGCAACCATAAATAAAGTTCTAGATATTGCAGGTAAAAGCGAAAAACTAAAACTAACAATAAATACTTACGAAGAGGAAAACTTCAAAAATCTAGCAAGATTAGTTAGATTTTATGATAGTGATTTCAGGATTGAAAAAAAGTGTATACACCCAACCATACCTTTTATTCAGATAGATTCAGACAAGATTAGCTCCATTATGGACAGTTCTGATTCAGACGCCACATTTACAATTACCAGCAGCACAATAACAAAACTAAAAAGAGATTTCTTTGTTTTAGATGATGTAGTTAATTATACTATAGTTACATTTGTTAACCATAAAGGAGAACTACACGTCAAGGGCGAGACTTGGAGTTACAAAATAGATGGGGTTACACTAGACCCCGACATTGAATTAGACTTTAAGTTTTCAAAATCTTATTTTAACTTTTTAGATAGCAAACCAAACTCTTATGAGTTATCCCTGGTTAATGATAAAATGATAATAAAAGATCCAATTACAAATATAGCTTTAGTATTTGCTAGATACTATTAAAATAATAAGTATACAGGAGTAAACAATTAAAATTATCATTTAATATTGTGTAATAAATATAAAGATAAATAATTAAAATATAATAACTAAAAAAATGAACTATAAAATAACACTAACCGACGAAGATAAAAGTGTGGAGTTAAATTTATCTACCGAGCTAATTGAAAACTGCAGAAAAACTGGTTTCGATAGAATAGGTGTAGCATTTATTAAACTTGCTAACATGCTACAAGAATACAAGAACACTGAACTAGCTGATGTTGAAGCTAAATCAACTGTACTAGAAGGAACCATGCTAGAAGAATTTAAGAAACAAGAAGTAGTAGCTACAGAAGTTGAACCTGTAAAAGAAGTTGTAAAGACTACTAAAAAAGTAACAACTAAGAAAAAGTAATAAAACATATAAAGACATGACAGATAACACGACAAAGGTAATATTTAAAGAAGTATACTCAAAGGCAGTACCATTATACGTAGAAATACAATGTAATGATTGTACTATAGGTAAATTAGAAGGTGTACAATTAGTTGGTCAAAACGACAAAGGAACCCACATGGTTTTACATGTATGTACTAACTGTAATAAAGAAGAGATTTTTGAAGGACAGTCATTTCCAACAATCACACACAAAAAGGGCAACCTAATAGGAAACTCAGAAAAACTAGACATTTTTCTTGCTCCTAAAGCTAATGAAGTTGTACCTGAGTATAACAAACCCAAACCAAAAGAAGAAAAACTTAAGTCTAGCTCTATAATAATACCATAGTTATATTAGAGTCAGCCTATCTCTACTTAAAGAAAGTCCAGAAAACCTATCTAAATTATAGATAGGTTTTCTAGTTATTAATATAAACTTTAACCCCACTAATGATACACAAAAATGAGCCTTTAACCGAAGAAGAAATAAGCACCTTATCAGAAGAACAAATCCTAGAAAGAATAGATCATATAAATATCAGACTAGGTGTAGAGTTTAACACCGAACAAAGTCTTAAATTATGGATGAACTCTTCTTACGGTACTTTCGGATCACCTTTCTTTATACTCAGTAACCCTAGAGTAGCTGAAGCAATCACATCAACAGGGAAATCCATTATTCTACATACTGAAAAAATAACCAATGATTATTTCATGAATGATTGGCATAAAGATACCGAGCTACACAAAAATTTAGGTATCACACAAAAAGTTAAACCACTTGAAAATCCTGTAATAGTTTACGCTCATACAGATTCTAATTATTTTAGTTTTGATGAGCTCTTAACCTCATGTGGTATGGATAAAATGCCAGAAAAAGAAACAAGAGATTTTCTGATTAAATTAGACTCTACTTTTTTATCACCTTTTTATGATAAGTCCTTTGACGAATTTACTTCCAAAAGAAATCTTAAAAATGACCTAGTATTTGAAACTGAATCTATAGCTAGAAAAATGGTAATTCTAGCAGTAAATATTAACTTCCAGAATATATCTATGTACGATGGTCAATTCAGCGACTCAGATAAAGTTGTCTTGAAGTACACTGGAGGTAAGATTAAATCCTCAACAACTCCAAAATTTGCTAGAAATATACTTAAATCATTGTTTGAGATGATTTCTGATCATAGACATGACATTACTATACCAATGCTAACCAAAAAACTTAAAGAGATAAAAAAAGAAATAATGGTAGTATCTATAGATGAAATAGCAGAAACAGGTAAAATGACAAATTACGAACAATATGTAATAGAGGATAAAGATAACCTTATAACAAAAAAAGGTACTCCATTTAGAGTATCAGCAGCTGCAAAATACAACCATGCATTATACAAACAAAAAGACTCCGTGAGAAATAGGTATAAACCAATTATTGATAGTAAGATAAAAGTTTACTCCACAACAAAAGGTGAATATTTCGCTTATAATCTAGGTGAATATCCTTTGGAGTTTGCACCACCACCAGATAGAGAGGGGCTATTTGATAAGTTTATACTAAAAACAGTTAATGATATTCTAGAGAGATCCATGAAAGTCTCACCTTTAAGTAGAAGTCTAGTTTATGCTAAACCGTTATTTGGTTGAAATTAACAAAAATTTATAGACAAAATTCTAAAAGACTTGTAAAATTAGTTAAATCTAACTAATTTTACAAGTAAAATTTAAAAGTAAAAGTATGTTTCAAACTGGTAGCGATTTACCTAACTCAGATGATTCTGAAGATAAACCAGGTATATCAGAAGACACCCAAATCAAAGAGGAATCTTTCGATTATCTCGATATTAAAATGGAAAGAATATTAGGAATAAAATATTCACTATTAGTTAAGTCAGCAAGATTAGGTATAAATGTTGACCTCATTATTAGAATAGATTATTTGTCCATTGATTTTGATTTAATCTTAAACGGAGAATTAGCATGCTCTAATTTTTGTAAGTTACAAAATAACGGAGCTAATGGTGTGGAGTTAAAAATAAAAGTAGATGAATCTAATTACACCCAACTAAAAGATCCTACTACATTCTATAAAGAACTAATAAATCAAATAACAAAATATTATGAAAATAGAACCAATAGAAAAAGTCAAACAAGAATATGATGTTTTTGATTCATTTCTAATAGTAAGAGTACAATATCTACCAGCAGAACTTAGAACCGAGTCTGGACTTATCTTAGGCTTTAATAATACCCCAGCAGAAAAAACTATATATTTTGGTGGAGTAATTATAGCTGTAGGTGATGCTGTGGTTAACAAAAAACTTAAGTTAGGTATGAGAGTTTTAGTTAAAGCATTTTCTGGTCAGAAAGTATATCATCTAGGTGATGAAAACGCTGATAATGACTATGTTAGGTTTGATGAATCTGACATAGCAGCAGTAATGGATCAGACTGTTGATCTAACACCAATCAAGAACTTCACATTGATTGATAGAGAAGCATTAAAATTAAAAAATCCTAACTTTCCTATAAATAATATAACATTATAAAGACATGGCAAAAATACAAGAGATAACAACATTTGAAGATTTAGTGGAGTTTCAAAGAAAATTAAATCCTAATTCAGACAGAATGGATTTATCTACTTATTCAGATGTAGAAGGATATATTCATACTGGTAGTTACATACTAAATGCCTGTATATCTGGTAGATTAACAGGAGGGATACCTCTGAACAAGATAGTAGCATTCGCTGGGGATTCTCAGACAGGTAAAACCCTAAGTTGTTTGAATATAGCTAGGTCTGCACAAAAAATGGGATATAATGTTGTGTATTATGATACTGAAAATGCAGTTACAGAGGACACGATGACAGCATTTGGTGTTGATCCTAAAAGAGTATTATACAATCCTATATCTGTAGTTGAGGACTTAAAGCATAATCTAGTTCAGATGTTAAACGCATTAATGGAAACTAAAAAGGCAGGAAAAGAAGTACCTAAACTTTTAATAGTTATAGATAGTTTAAGTCAACTAGGTACTTTGAAGTCTGAAGTGGATGCTGATTCAGGTAAAAATATCACCGATATGACTAGAGCTAAAGCAATCAAGAATATGTTTCAGCTTATTACTAACAAGATTGGTTACTTAAAATACCCTATGATTTTCACTAATCATACTTACGAAAATATTGGTGGATTTCTTAAAGCACACGAGAAAATAAAAATTACTGGTGGTAAAGCTATTGAGTATACTGCATCCGTTATAATTCACTATTCCAGGACTCAATTAGATGTGGATAAAGGTAAATCAGAAAAAACAGGTATTACTGTTATAGCACAACCTCTTAAAAATAGATTGGTTAAACCTATGAGAGTCAGCTATCAGATCCCATGGAACAGGGCAATAAACCCCTTTATCGGGCTAGAGCAATTTATTGAGATTTCAGACGCTAAGTTAGCTGCAGAGATCTGGGAAAAGGTTGGTTTAGGTAGAGGTACTATGAAAACCAATAAAAATGGTGATATTGAGTTTGCATTTAAACCTAAATCTACCACTTGGGCTGTAAGACATCTTGATGAAAATGTCAAAAGGTCAGAAGCATCAAGAATATTTAGTGAAGAAATCTTTACTTCAGAAGTAATAAAAAATTTAGATGAGTTCGTTTACAGAGAGTTTGCATATTCTAATAGTAATATGGATTCAGATTATATAGATGATCTAAATTCTATGTTATCTTCAGATAACGAAGAAATTTACTAGAAGTATTAGTAAAAAAAGCAAAGATTTTTACAAGAAATCTTTGCTTTTTTAATTAAATTAAACTATATTTATGCAGGAAGTTAAAAAACCAATTAAAATAGAGTATTTTGTTCATATCCAAATACTACACCATAACATGATGCAAAACAAATCTTCGTCTGAAATAAACAGATTAGCTAATGTATTCAAAGAAAGGTATGAATGTGGAAAAGAGACTATTCTAGGTTATCTAGGAAAACTGGAATATACCTTGATATATTTAGAGGATCTAGAAAGATTTGAAGATTGTGCTAAAATATTAAAAGTCAAAAAAATATACGAAGCTCTATTGTTAGAAAATTAAATTCTCAATAAATGGATTTAGAATATCATGAAGAACATGAAAAAATGTTCATAAATTACTTAAAAAAGAAACCAGATTATTTCCAATACATAAACCCTGAATTTTTTGAGTCAGAAAGCTTAGATGACTTATACAGTATAATTCGTGACCATCATCAAAGTTTTAAAATGTACCCTACTTCTGATGAACTAAGAATAAAACTAAAAGGTAATCAATACGATCATATACCCTCGTCTTATTCGGATATTATATCTCAAGTAGGTAACTATTCAGATGAATATGCAGAAGAAGAACTTCAAAAGTGGATTAAATACAGAACTCTAAAGCTTAATGTAATTAAAGCTGCAGATTTCTTACAAGGACAGAAATATACTGGAGCAGACCCAGACTATTTACAATCTAAAATTAGAGAGATGTTTTTGATGTCTCCAGATTTCTCAAATGATTTAGGTTTAGATTTTTACAAGGCAGAAGACCATGAAATATTCTACGAAGATAAGATAGCTTCTGGGTATCAGTTTTATGATAAACTTAGTGGTGGAGGTTATGATGCACAGACACTAGTGATATATGTTGGACCACCTAATACTGGTAAATCAATATTTCTAGCTAACGAAGCTAGAAGGTTTATAGAACAAGGGAAAAACGTCTTGTTTATATCTGCAGAAATGTCGGCAAAAAAATGTATTAAAAGAATCGGTGCTATGACTTTAGGTATACCTTTAGCTGACTATGACATAAAGTCAAAAGATGTTGATTTTATGCAGAAAAAAATAGCAGACTTTAAGTATGGTGGTGTAGTTGATCCAGGAATACTGAAAATAATAAAAGTACCCACATCTAAATGTAGTTGTAATGACATAGAAGCAATTATTAAAAGACTAGAGGAAAAAGAAGGTATAAAGTTTGATTGCTTGGTTGTAGATTATATTAATATATTAGCTGATGATAAAAATAAATCATCGGACAATAGTTATACTAAGATAAAAAATATATCTGAGGATTTAAGAGCTATTGCTGATATTTATGATATGCTGGTAGTAACTGCCACTCAAACTAGAAGAGATGGATTTAACTCAGAAGATATAACTATGGAACATATAGCAGAATCAGCAGCTTTATCACATACTGCAGATGTTATCTGGGCTATAATTCAAACAACAGAAATGTACGCAAATTCATATTTTAAACTGAAGTTGATAAAAACTAGAGACACTGAAGGTAAACATACAAAAAATAAAATAAGAATTGACGGTGCTACTTTAAGATTAGAAGAAGAGTCAAACTCTGATGAAAATGATATAAGTGATTACTACGATCTAAATAACTAAATATAACTATATGAACACTACAAACCAATATAATATATCTTTGTACGTCAATAGCATTTACCCATACACAGAATCTGAATCAAAAGCTTTAATTCTTATATTAAAACAAATCAAGGAAAATAAAGAAAAGGAAAGACTACTTATTCTATCTAGTGATATTTTTAATAGAATCAAAGAAGATGTTATCAATATTTACTTTGGTGAAATTAACGACAAAGAAAATACAATAATAAAGAGTGCAATTAAACCTAAGGTGAACAGCCATACTAGTAGCTATAATGAAGCTATTTCCAGGCTAACTTCTACGCCATTTAAACTTAATGATAGTTCCCCTTGGAATATATTATTCAGGGAATCATATGAGCAGGCAGTTAAAGACTTCAGTAATACCACAATTTATATTATGGGTGATACTCCTCCTCTTGAATACATCAAAACAGCGTCTGATAGTTTTTGTTACGAGGATATAATAATAGATATTAGCGTATTTTCAGATCATGTTAAAACATCAACAACCCAGTATATAAGAGATATATGTAACTACAATAAGGTAAAAGGTATACCTAATTGTAATTTTATACTTCATAATGATAATGTAATTAATATCGACATGTATGATTTAATTTTATTATCACATACAAGCGTATTCAGCCCTGATAAAATAACTGTGAATGTCCTTAAGGATATATACACTTCGTATCAGGACTTTGAAATATAAACAAACAAAATGACAGCAGAAATAACAACAAAAATAACAGAAGAAATAGTAACAGAAATAGTAACAGAAACAACACCTAAAAGAAACACAAATATAGATCTCATTAAGAACAAAGTTCAAACTAACTTTTATGGAGCTGTTGGAGAAGACACCAGTAAACTAAAATCAAAATTAATTAAAACAAAATCTACAAAAAAATTAGTAGATGATGAAGTTGGTGATTCAATACTTCAGGCAGACATACACAAAATCGTAAAACACCAAGAATCTAAATTAAATAAGATATTAACCCCATTAATAATAAATGAGGATGGCGTTTTAGAAAAAAGAGTTAAACAGATAACTAAATCAGACATCAATTTAATGTTTGGGATTATTAGTAAAGAACTAAAATGGAAGTATCCATATATAGAGTTATATTCAGGTATATCACATTATTTCTCCATAGACTCAACAATATTTTATAGAAAACTCAACACAAAGTACAAGGATTTATTAATAAGTGAACATGCTAAAAATTCAGATTTTTTGGCAAGTAAAGGAGTTTTAAATTTATTTTAAAAATTAAAAAACAAGAACATGAAAACAGACGAAGAAAAAATCCAGAAAATTAAGGAGATGAAATCTAGTGTTATTAAAGCTGCGTTAGAATTATATCTACCAGATTATTCGGAACTATATCTAGTTAGCGAATTGTTATTAGCAGTAATTGATGTGAGAAATATAGATTTATCTATAAAAGAAGAACTAAAAAATATAAGTATTCGCATATCAGAGTTATTAAGAAATATAGTTTCCAATCAAAGCGAGGAAAAGAAAAGCGAACTACATATTATAGGAATTAATGGTGATAATTATGTATCGGTTATAGGTGATATACAAAGAGCATCAAATATAGGAGAAGAAGATATTATATCTCTTGATGATTTCAAGGATTTATATGGCAATAGAGAAGACGAAGTAAATATTCCTTTTGGGTTGATGTTAGTAGGAGGAGATGACGAAGAATTAGGAGATAAGGAATGTCTAGCTATATATGAACTATACAAAAGTCTAGGAATAATAGAAGAAGATGAAGAGAGCATGGATAATAAGTGATACACACTTCGGATATAAAAACTCTAGTAGAGAATGGTTGAAAACTATGAGTGAATGGTGGGAGGAGTTTTTAATTCCCACCATAAAAGAAAACATGCAACCAGGTGACGTTATAATACATTGTGGAGATTTGTTTGATATTAGATCTCATACTGATGAGTTAATCAGACACACCACCAGTAAATTAATATTGAATCTACTTAAGTTAAAGTTAGAGCTCATAATAATTGCAGGTAACCATGATGTATATTACAAGCATAGCAATACAATTTCCAGTTTAGATTCATTAGATTACAGAATACTAAAAAACGAAAAAGTAAAAATCCTAAAACAACCAACAGTAATAGGAGAAGTCTTGTTTGCACCATGGGAGGCAAATACCACGAAGTTAGGAGAAACTTTACAAAATTCTAAATCTGATTGGGTTTTCATGCATGCCGACATTCAAGGATTAAGATACAATAAAGACCTCAGTTCTCTTGACAGGGGAATTAAACTAGAAACTTTATCTAAATTCAAGGGTGTTTTCAGTGGGCATATTCATTGGGCTAGTTCTATTGGTAATGTACATTATGTTGGGTCACCATATCACATGGATAGAAGTGAAATCAGCAACAAAAAGTACATCCAATTAATAGATTTTACTTCTGGAGCTATAGTTAAGTTTGAGAATAAGTTATCACCTAAATATGTTTCGGTTCAATATAGTGATATAGTTAACAACAAGGTAACTCTAAAAAATAATGATTACATTGACATTTACTTGGAATCAGAACAAACAGATGACGTAAGAAATTTTCTAAAAGAAAATAGTTTAGAAAATTTCAATCTTAAATTTAAACCACCAGAAACTAAAGAAGTAGAACTTAATGAAAAAATTGACTTCTCTGATAGTTTATTAAACCAAATGCTATCAACTATTAAATCCACCCACTCAGAAGAGGTACAAAAATTCCTTAAAGATTTAAAAAACAAGTATGAAGATAAAGAACATCAGGATTAAGAACTTCTTGTCTTATGGGCAAGATGAGGAATTTTCTCTAGATTTTGAAGATTTATCAGAGGTTACTATTATCAGAGGAGAAAATGGTGCAGGTAAATCATCAATTCTTAAAGCATTGACTTGGGGTCTTTATGGTAAAATTGATGGATTCACTAATAAAAATATAGGGAATGTCTATTACCCTAAAGCAGAAGTCTGGCTGGACCTACAAGTTAATAGTAAAACTATAAGCATCCACAGAAAACTATCTCCATCTAAACTAGAAGTTAAGATTAATGGACAAGTACTAGACTTACCTGCAAAAGTCAAGATTCAAGAAGAACTTGAAAAGGAAATAAAGATGCCTTATCAGATCTTCTCTAACTATGTAGCAATTAACTCTACAAACTTTAAGTCTATTTTATCTATGACCCCTAAGGACAGAAGAAGTATATTCGAGTTAATTCTGGGATTTGATGAAATCAATCAATTTAGAGATTTTGTTCATCAAGAAAATTCTAAGTTTAATATAACTTTAAAGGAATGTCAGAACAAATCTAATTACATCCAGGAAAATATAAAGGCAAGTGAATCTCAAATTAAACTAAAAGAAAGAAACTTGTTGGATCTAATGAAAAGTAACGAGATTCAAGATACTTTAGAGTTAGAAAAGATAAACGAGCTAGAACTAGAAAAAGAAAAAATATCTGAATCAGTAATTAAGTTAATCACAAAAAAGGAACTAACTAATAAAGCTATAGAAGATATTAAAAAGGTAGCTAAAGATCTAATAGAACTTAAATGCTCCAGTTGTGGTAGATTTTATGAAGACAAATCAGAAGATGATCTAGAAATAATGAAAACTAAAAAAGAAAAGATAAAACTAGATTTATCAGAATTAATTGAGACCAAAAGTAAGTGTGAAGCTTTTGGGGGTAATCTTACTTCCAAGTTATATTCTATAAATAGTGAAATTAGTAAATATGAAAACCACAATAAAAAAGTGGTTGATAATACTGAAAATTTCAACAGGAATGTAGAAATTTTGAAAAGTTCTTTGAATACTCACCAGGAATTGCTTATAGAACATCAAGACAAATTATCTGAAAATGAAAATATTTTAAAAACTTTACTTAAAAAAGATGAGATGTATAAAGAGTCTAAAAGTATACTAGGCGATACAGGATTTAAGAAACTATTAATTAGAAATACAATTCCAGTACTTAATGATTTAATAAATCAATACAGAGATTATTTTGACTTGGACTTTTCTTTTTCATTTAATGAAGAACTAAAATGTGATATTGTAAGATACGATACAGTTCTTTCTGGTAGAAGTCTAAGTAAGGGTGAATCTGAGAAATCAGATTTAATGGTGATATTATCTTTGATAGAAATAATAAAAACCAAAAACCCTAATTTCAATGTGCTATTCTTTGATGAAATGTTTGGTGGATTATCTCCGACTTCAGAAGAAAAGGCTATTAAATTAGTAAGAACTATATCAAGTAAGTTAGACATAAAGTCTTTAATAGTAACTCACCATGAGTATAGCTTATCTGATTCTTATTCCAGTATTACTGTAGAAAAAGTTAATGGTTTTAGTAAATTAAAAAAATTAGAATAATGGTAATATCTTTTAAAGAAGTGCTACTTTTCGTAGATAACGATCAACTAGAAAACCCTCAATATGAAATTACTGAATTTAACATAAAGATTCCAAATTTACTTAAGGTTAATGATAGTACTATGGAATATCTATGTAGAAGTATAGGGAATGCAGTAGGTGAAGAAATAAAGAAAAACGTAACTAATGTCAGAGAAAAAAACAAGGAAATTACTGAAAATAAAAATGACATTTTTAAAAAATAAATTTTAAAAATGTCAAACTTAAATGGAAAAGTCAATATATACTGTACAAGATAAGGAAAAAAGAAAAAATAAAAATTAATATTATCATGGAAGAAAAATTAGTAGGAAAAAGCGTAGTTGAGTCTAAGACTCCTGCAAAAGACAAAGGTGAAGTTTTTGAGTTCAACGAAGAAACAACTCCACATCAGTTATTTGAAATGATGCTTGCTGCACAGCAGTTAGCTAAAATTGAGTTTACTAAATTATTTGATACAGATGTAAAAGTTTCGGCTGTACGTCTACGTAAACTTATGTTGTTCACTAAAGACGCTGCTCATCAAATGAGAAAACTAGCCTCAGAATTTAGCAAAGAACTTGTTGCTAAAAGAAAAGCTAAAAGAGAAGAAGAAGTGTTAACTGAAGAAGATAACGCATAGTCTCTAAAAAACATCAAGGAATTAATAGTTAAAAAACCCTATCTCAAATTAAATGAGATAGGGTTTTTTTGTGTGATAAATAAAAGTAAAACGGTATGGATAATTATTTCCAAAAAACTAACAAGGATATATCAAATTTAAGAAAAATATTAATAGCTTTAGTTAGCGATTTAAACAAAAAGCTATTGTTAAAAAACTATATTAATGGTGAAATTGTAGAAACTAGAATACCCTTTTATTTTTCTATGGCTGGTGGAGAAACATACCTTCAAGACAATTTCGTTAGTGATTTAAGTCAAGACTTAGAAAATGATAAAATGGAAGGTGAGTATAGTCAGGTACCAAGAGGTATGGTACAAGTAAATGGTATGAATATTGACACTGAAAACCTAGCTAATAGGTGGACACCATTACCTATGCAGATTGAAGAAGATGGTCAAATAAAAAGAATAAGAGCTTTGAATAGAAATATTCCTATAACTCTAAATGTAGATTGTAAAATAATCTTAGATAATATATTGAATACTTTTATAGTCAGCGAAACTTTAATAAAGGAGATATATAAGAAGTCAGGAACTTTTTATGACTACAATGGTATACCTATACCAGTAACATACAGGTTTCCCTTTGATATTAATAGTGAACAAACTACAGAATTTACCTGGAACGAAAAAAAACAATACGAGATTAGTTTCTCATTAACAATAAACTCGTTTTTGTTGGACTTAGTTGAAGAGTCTAAAAGATTTGAAGGTAACAGGATGGAAAGTATTACTGTTAGAATTTCAGACAAAATAACGGATAATAAATGATAAATAATTTATAATCTTACAAATTAAATATAAAATTTAAAACATGGAATTTCAGATTGATAAAAAACTATTCTTAAAAAATAGATTAGTAACTCTATTGGATAGTCTTACAAACGAATCCTATATTTCCTCTATTTGTGAAAAATATATACATCTACTAAATGAAGGGTCTAAACCTTCTCATCTAGTAGAAAGCCTACTAAACGAACTAAATCAGTTTAATTGGAACAACGATATAAATTCATTTATAATGGGAGTATCTAAAGTAGTTAATGAGAACAGCTGCAGTTATTCTGTTGCTAATTTTATTAAAACTTACGGCTTTGATTCTCAATCATCTATTGATGGTGAATTTAAAGAGAGATTAAATAGATTAGCTTCATCTTTAAATGAAAGTGATCTAAGAAAAGAAATTAAGTTCGGAGAACTAAACTTTTATTCTGATATAGTACCAGAATTTAGATATGTAGTTGAGACTGCATATAGATCAGACAACGAAAACCCTTCTTTGGCTAATGCCAACATCAAAACACCAATAGTACCTATGATAGAATATAAAGACGGCTTTATGTTCCACTTAGCTAATGAGAATTATTACTTTGAACCACACAACAATTTACTAGAGGTTCATAATGGTTTCCCTGACGACCAACAATATCTAAAATTAGTTGAAGCGTCTAAGAAATTTAAAATGACTAAAGAAAGTGCCAATTATAATTCAGATATATCTAACTTAGCTATTAGCATTAAGTATCTAAATGGTGAACCACAAGTAAACATTAACGGTAAAGTCCTAAAAGTTGATGAAAGTTTAAGAGATAACATGATATACTCTACAGGTATAGCTCAAGTAGAACTTAACAGCATCAATTTAGCTGTATTTTTAGCTGAGAACTATCATAGATTTGTTGAATTAGATTTCGCACAAACTATTAGTAGTGAGTTAAACGAATCTAATTCTGTTACATTCTTTAAGTTAGGATCAGAGACTAAGGTAATAAGCTACAACAAATACACCCAGAACACTAACACTAAAACTTTCACAGACATCAACGAGTGTGTTGATTATGTTAATAGTTATACAGGTTATAATATGTATGAGTCTTTGGATAACATGTTCGGCAATGAAACAGTTGACTTAACTAAGTTCAAAGAAGCTAAAGAAATATTATTAGAGCAAATGTCTAATCTAGTTAAAAACAAACAAAAACTAGAAAATTCTGGACTAGTAACAGAAAATAAAGAAATTTCTTCTGCACATGAAATGGTATCAAGTAAAATATCATTAGTTAAATCCAAGATAATGAGACTTAATCAGCAACTAGGAATCAGAGAAAGTTTTGAAGAAGATTCATATATTAAAGTAAGAGTTATAGGTAGATACAGATCTATACCTGTAGGTGCTATTGTTAAGGTTGACGAATCTGCATTTACTTTAGCTTTAACTGAAAATCCAGTAGAAGCTTGGATGGATGGAGAAAAAATCTTTATACCTAAGAAGTTCTTAGCAATATAAAAAGAAAAACAATGACCGTAACAAATATAGACCTCACTAAAAAGACTACAAAGAAGAAGAATGAGAAGATCATAGAGAAAGGTGGTGAAGTTTATACTGACCTACTAACTAAGGTAGACGTTACTGAAGCAACAAAAAAGATTACAAAGAAGAAAGCCAAGAAAATCCCAGGAAAAAGTGAAAGACAAAAAAGAGGTGAACTCTATACTGACCTAACCAAAGTTGATGTTACAGAATACGTGGATAATCTTGAGTTTTATAAGGAAATGGTTATATCCAAAGAAAATGGAGAACTCACAGCTAGAGCTGTAGACTTCTTCATTTTGTTGGCTAATAAGGCTATAAGAAGTTTTCCTTATTCTGATAAAAAGGATAAAGATGATTGTTTGGCTAATTCTTACCATGACTTTATAAAGTACGCCTTGAAAAACTTTAAACCAGAAAAAACAAATATCGTAGCCTATTGCTCGACATTAGCTTTTAACGGATTTATGAAAGGCTGGAATAAACTAAAACCAAAAAAACACAAAGCTATAAAATATGTAGTTTCATTTTTTGGTGAACCTCAATACACCACTTACGATGAAGAGGATGCAAATGAATACTATGAAAATCTAAAATCATACCATCAGAATAACGAAAAGTATGTAACTTTAGATAGCTATACTGTTTCAAAAAATATTAGTATGGATGGTATCATGGAAGACTCTGAAACAGGTATATATAACATATAATCAAAAATTAATCAATGATAATTCCAAATTTTAGTTTGTATTTCGAATCAGAAAAAGAGATAAGAAAATACTTAAACGAGTCTGATGAAAGTGATGAGGAAAGTGAAGATGCCTTAGCACCAAAGGAAAACGAAGGAGATCCAGATGGGATTGAATTAGAAGATTCTGATGATTTATCTGATGGTGATTTTGGTGATGATGGTGATTATGAAAGTACGTTTGGTGATGATGCCATGGACCAAATGGGGCAGCCAGTTAAACCTAAATTTAATGGTATGGATAGAAATGACCTTTATAGTGTCTATATTGAATTAGTGAAAATTATAAGTAGAAATACAGGTCTAAGAGTAGATGGAGCTTATGATAAGGAAATGGGTATAAGCTATAATGTTAATATACATAACACTGCTTACTGGAAATTAATAAGAAAGGATACCTTAGTGCCTACTTATATTTTAACAGCAGTGCTTGACCCATCAAAACTAATTAATGATCAGAGTCCAAAAAAAGAAGAAGACCCTAGCAATAAAGTAGATCCAGAACAAGAACAACCAGAAGAATTAGGGGCTGAAGAAACTGGAGGTGAAGAACAAGAAGAAAAAGAGCAGGAAGAACAACCAGAAGAAGAAGAAGTACAAGAAGAAGGATTTCTTTATGAAGAAGAAGAGGAAGAAGCTGGAGGAATGGAAGGAGACGAAGGAATGGGAGGAGCTGAAGAAATGGGAGGAGTAGAACCACCACCACCAAGTCCTGAAGGTGATGGTGAACTTAAAATAGAAGTCTATTGTTTAAACACTAAGAAAAAGAAAAAATTAAAGGCTAATGTAGATGTAGTCTCAAAATATATCAATGACTTAGAACAAAAAGTAAAAAACAAAATCTCCAGGGAAAGAACTAAAAAGAATAAAGGAGAAGAAGACTCTAACGCACCAAAAAAATACTTTATATAATAATTGAAACATATAATACCTAAGTGGGGTAAATGTTTATCAGGAACATTTTCACCGAAAAATAACACCAAATACAACGGAAAATACCCCATCATATATAGGTCTAGCTTAGAGTTAAGATTTATGAAAATCTGCGATAGTAGTCCTAGCGTTTTATCATGGAGTAGTGAAAGTTATATAGTTAATTATGTTTCTCCTAAAGACGGTAAAAGCCACAGGTATTATCCAGATTTTGTTATTAAAGCTAAGAATGCCGATAATTATGTTGAGAATATAGTTATAGAAATTAAACCAGACTCTCAAACTAGAGCACCTATACCACCTAGTAATATTAGTAAGAAAGGTCTAATTAATTACAATAAAAAAGTATTAGACTGGTATATTAATAAAGCTAAGTGGGAAGCAGCTAAAAGAGAATCATCTCTTAATGGATCTAAATTCATGATAATTACTGAGAAATGGTTAAATAATACTAACTAGGTTGTGGCTAAAAAAGAATTTCCAGGATTAAAATCAATACCTGGAGCATTAAAACCAGTAAACGAAAAGTTAAATACTATAAGAA
>Ga0163144_10006145_pt1 | contig 26560 bp, 19 predicted proteins | sample OliLak19BULKMAT1_FD_123175 | JGI IMG/M metagenome (GOLD analysis project Ga0163144, IMG submission 123175) | Freshwater microbial mat bacterial communities from Lake Vanda, McMurdo Dry Valleys, Antarctica - Oligotrophic Lake LV.19.BULKMAT1 | ecosystem: Environmental > Aquatic > Freshwater >...
CGGCAACGGCGGCAACGGCGGCAACGGCGGCAACGCCGACGTTACGCCTCCGGTGGTCGTGCTCACGAGCCCCGTCGACTTGGACGACGATGTCGCAACCAATGCGAACATCACGGTGACGTTCAATGAGGAGATGGCAGCTGCCACCATCTCGGAGACCTCATTCACGTTGACGCTCGGCGCCGTGACGATTCCTGGAGAGGTGGACTACGACGGCACAGTCGCGACGCTGAACCCGACGCTGAATTTGCTGGTCGACACCGAGTACACCGCAACGGTGACGACCGACGCGACGGATCTAGCGGGCAATGCGCTCGCGACCGCGGAAGTGTGGACCTTTCGGACGGGCCTCGACGTGGCCAACGGGCCTGCTGTTGTCGAGCTCGGGACCGCCGACAACTTCGTCGTTCTCGCAAAATCGGGAATCACCAATATCCCGACATCAGCTATCATGGGCGACCTCGGCGTCAGCCCCATCGACTCTACCGGCGTGACGGGGTTTACGCTGATGCTCGACCCGGGAGGCACGTTCGCGACCTCCAGCCAGGTAATCGGCAATGTGTATGCAGCCGACTACACTTCTCCAACGCCTGCCAACCTCACCGTGGCAGTCCTCAACATGGAAACGGCTTACACGGACGCGGCCGGACGACCGACGCCCGATTTTCTCAATTTGGGCGGTGGCGAGCTTGGCGGCCTTACCCTCGTGCCCGGGCTCTACAACTGGGGGACTGGCGTGCTGATCAGCACCGACGTCACGCTCGATGGCGGCCCCAACGACGTGTGGATCTTCCAGATCGCCGGCGGCATCACCGAGGCCTCTGGCGTGACGGTGCTGCTGTCCAGTGGCGCGCTGCCCAAGAACGTCTTCTGGCAGACTGCCGGTGCGGTCGCGCTGAACACCAGCGCGCATCTCGAAGGAATCGTCCTCTCGCAGACGGAGATCACGTTGGCGACGGGCGCGAGCGTGAACGGCAGGTTGCTCTCGCAAACCGCCGTGACGCTCGCTTCCTCGATCGTCACCGAGCCGGCGCCCTAGTCGGCGCCGTTCACCAGATTGAAGTCCGCCTGCTCGCCTTCGGACGGCGCTGGATCAGGTAGGCGCACAGCAAGGCCGCGCCTCGCATGGCGTTCAGCACATCGAGGAACAGCTCGGTCGCCATCGGGTCGTAGTCAACGTTGAACGCCTCGGTGGTTCCACCGGCGGCGGTAATGCCGTCAAGCGCGTTCAATGAGCCGCCGACACCAATGACGAAGGTCCTGATGCTGGGCGTGCCGTTGAAGGCGTCGGCCGCCATTGATGACGGCTAGGTCAGTGCCGCAGATCGCCGTCGGTGGCGAATGCGACGACAGTCACGTGATCGGGGCGAGCGATTTGCCAGGCCTCGGCGTAGTCGACCGCGCCCTGCAACGCAGGCAACGTTGGCGTATTGGTGCCCCGCCCGTGCATCGAAAGAGACGAGATGATCGAGCTCGCCACACCGGGCAGCTGCTGGATGGGAACCTCGGCCCAGGCGTACTCCATGGCCTCGCAGGTATCCTCGTCCGGATTGAATGGGGCATGGCAAACGCCCGAGCTGCACGTGGTGCAGCCGGCGGTGCAGTCGCCATCGTTGGGACAGGGAAACGCGGTGCAGCCTGGAACCGCCGGCGTCGGTAACCCGAAATACTGAATACCGACGCCGATGCCTTCGGGGCCGTCGTCTTGCACGAACACGGAGATGGCCGCCTTCACGCTCTGCCACTTCGTCAGCGCGTTGTCGGCGTCCTCGTTCATGGAGCCCGACTGATCGAGCATGATGAAGATATCGAGCGGGGTGGGCTCGGCCACCGAGGAGGAAGAAGCGCAGCCACCGCCGACGCTGGGTTCACCTCCGCTGCCACCAGCCTCGAAGCCGGCGCCAGCGCCGCCGTTGTTCGGCGAGCCGCCGTTGTTCGGCGAGCCGCCGTTGTTCGGCGAGCGCCTGCGGGGGGTCAGCCTCCGAGGCACACGCGCCCACGCTTACACAAGTGGCGCCAAGGAAGAGGTGATGACGAAGCATTTGGAGCCTCCTGCACAAGGATACCCAGCGAAAACATCGGCCATCGGTGTTTCCGCTTCGACGCAACTGCCGTATGTGCAGCAGCAGATCATGAGACGATTCGTCGCCGCGGTGGGGCTGGCTGTTTTCGGTGCTGCCGCGTGCGCCGACAGCGCTCCCGAGCAGACGAGCGCCGCCAGCGCGCCGGCGACGGTCGCGCCCAAGATCGAGGCGTTCTTCGTGGTGCTGGACGGCCCAAGCGCCGTCGCTGCCATTCCCCAGGGGCTCGATCCGCGCTCGGCCGCGGCGGCAGCTGCCACCCGCAAGCGACTCTCTCAAATCGAAGGCGACCAGGCTCTACTCGAGCCCGCGCTCGCGGCGAACGGAGCCCACGTCATCGCGCGCATTTCGCGGCTGGCTAACGCGCTCCAAATCTTGACCGACGAGGCTACGGCGCGCCGTATCGAGCGATTGCCTGGTGTGCGCAAAGTCGAGCGCGTACCGCTGATCGAGCAGTCGCTCGACTCGGCCGTGCCGATAGTCGGAGCCCCTCAAGTCTGGGCTGGCGTGCCAGGGTTCGCGGGCGAAGGCATCACCATCGGCATCATCGACTCTGGTATCGACTACACCCATGCGGATTTCGGCGGCCCCGGCACGAGCGCGGCCTATAGCGCGAACGACTCCACGCTGATCGAAGCCGGTAGCTTTCCAACACTGAAGGTCGTGGGCGGTTGGGACTTCGTCGGCGACGCCTACAACCCCACGGCTGGGCTCACGACCCCGAATCCGGACCCCGATCCGCTCGACTGCGCCACCGTCCTCGGCGAGCAGATCTCGGGGGGTCACGGAACGCATGTTTCTGGGATCGCCGCGGGCACTGGTGTCACCAGCGCGGGTTCGAGCTTCGATGGGCCATACGACACGACCACCGACCTGGCTGGGTTCCGCGTGGCCCCGGGGGTAGCTCCACGGGCGAAGCTGTACGCGCTCAAGATTTTCGGCTGCCAAGGGTCCACTACCCTGCTTGCCTCCGCGCTCGAACGAGCGGCCGATCCCAACTTGGATGGCAGCTTCGATGATCGGCTCGACGTCGTGAATGCGTCGCTCGGCACGCCTTACGGGCTCAGCTCTTCAGTCGTTGGTGAGATGGTCAAAGCGCTCAGCGACGTCGGCACACTCGTCGTCGCGGCCGCCGGAAACGAGGGCCAGAATTTCTTCGTGACAGGGTCGCCCGCGGTATTTCCCGAGGTGCTCTCGGTCGCTGCGAGCGTCGACAGCAATCTGCTCACGTTGCGCGTGACGGCACCCGCAGCGGCCATTGCAGCCTACCCGGCTGCCGAGGCCCTGTTCACCGCTCGGCTCACAACGGTAGGTCCCATCAGCGCGCCGCTGATAGCGTCGGTTCCCGTGCTCGGATGCGAGCCTTTCACGAATGCCGCCGAGATTGCGGGCAATATCGCACTGATCGATAGAGGCATCTGCCCGTTCGTCGACAAGCTCGCCAACGCAGTCAACGCCGGCGCCGTTGCCGCCATCATCGTCGACAACGAAGACTCGCTGCTGCCCTTCGCAATGACGGGCGCAGCGGGCTCGTCGCCCATTCCAGGTTTCATGGTCACGCTCGACGCGGGCGCCGCCCTCGACGCCGACCTGATGCAGGGCCCCGTGACGATTTCGCTCGATCCGACCGACCCCTACACGGGCCCTGGCGCCGAGCTGCTCGCAGGCTTCAGCTCTCGCGGCCCAAGCTCGATCGATGGTCGCTTGAAGCCCGAGATTACGGCGCCTGGCGTCATCAACTCCGCCGGAGTGGGAACGGGCACGGAGCCGGTGCCCAATGGGGGCACCAGCATGGCCAGCCCGATGGTGGCTGGCGCAGCGGCCCTCGTGCGGCAAGCGCACCCGGAGCTCGGCCCGTTCGAGGTGAAGGCGAGCCTGATGAACGCGTCCGCACCGCTCACCGATTTCGCAGGCGCGCCCTATGGCACTGGGATCATCGGCGCCGGTCGCCTGGATGTCGCACGGGCAGTGCTGTCCCGAGTCAGCGCGGCAACCGACCCGACGACCGGTGAAGTCGGCGTCTCATTCGGGTCCGTGATCGCTGCTGAGAGTGTAACGCTCGACCGTTCTTTCGTGGTCACCAATCGCGGCGCGAGCGCCGAAACCATCGATCTGGCGACCGACTCCACGTACGCGCTGCCTGGCGTGACGGTCACGGTCGCTCCAGCGAAGCTCGACCTTGCGGCAGGCCAATCGACCTCGGTCACTCTCACGCTGTCGTTCGACCCTGCGGCGCTCGGCAGCCCGGGGCCTGATCCCGGAACAGTCGCAATCCAAGGTATGCAGACTCCGCAACCGCGCCATTACCTCAATCAAGCCACCGGCGTCGTGCGCATGTCTTATGGCGGCGGCGGCGAGGCTGTGTTGCCATACACCGGTAGCCTGCGTGCCGCCGTCGATCGCTCGGGCGCCCCTCCGTCGGCTTGCGATCCGCCTGCCACGCCCCCAGCGCCAGTCCTGATCTCGCTGCAAGGTGCTGGCCCGCACCCACAGCCGGTGGTGTCGGCGTTTCAGCTCGTTGCGCTCGACGAGCGCGATAGAGACTCCGAGACGGATCCCCTGGTGGCGCAGACCGATATCCGTGCGGTCGGGGTGGCGACGGATCTTGCAACCGCCGAGTCGTTCGACGACGCGCTCGTCTACTTCGGGGTTGCCGTCGACGGCCCGTGGTCGACGGCCGGCCGCGGCGCGCTGAGCGTCGTGAAGGTCCGCATCAACTCCGACGCGGATACTTCGTACGAATACGAGATTCGAGTAGAGCCACGCAACCCGGAACCCCCCTTCCGCGATGCGCTCATCGCCAGCACCTACGACCTCGCAACCGGCGAACGATCGGGGCGCTATCCCATCAATATTTTGGCGCCCGATATCGCGCCAACCAATCCGTTCAACAGCACGGTGCTGGTCTTGACCGCGAATCTCGCGGAGCTTGGCGCCGATGAGAAGGACCCGGTATTCGAATTCGCGGTCGCCGGGGAGCGACCGGATCTGCTGGTCGGAGGCGACCAGGTGAAGGGGACGTTCGACCCCGCGACGCTCGTGATCGACACGGCGAGCCATGGCGAGGAAGGCGCACCGATATTCATCGGAGCCGGGCCCATTTTCGTCAACGTTTCGGCCGAGGCGCGGGCGTCGGGGTCGCCCCTGGACGTGCTCCTGCTTCACCATACGAACGTCCCTGGCAAGCAGTGGCAGGTCGTGAGCCTGATCCAAGGCAGCCCCGGTAACTTGTCGCTCACCGCGAGCGGCCCCGACACGGAGATCGAATCGACCGCGACGACGGAGCTGAAATGGGTCGTGAGCAATGGTGGCGCCGAGCCTGCTGCGAACGTGAGCCTGGCCGGCACCGTCAGTGGCGGAGAGATCGTCTCTCTGGTGACGACGGTGGGCTCTTGCGTGACCGGCACATCGTTCGATTGCGCGCTCGGCGAGCTCGCGCCGGGGGCGAGCATCGAAGTCAGCGCCACTGTGCAGCCCTCGGGCGACCAAGCCCTGCTCACCGTCGAAGCCACACTCGAGAGCGACCTGCCGTGCGAAACCGCGGTCGACGACAATGTCGCCGCGGTCGCGATTGCGGTGCTGCTGCCGCCTGTCGTCGAGCACGACCCATTGGAACCGGGCGGTGGCTGCGCTTGCCGAGCGACCGGCGAGCCGCGCGGTGCAGCCGGCGGCTGGTGGCTCTTGGCGGTCGTCGGGCTCTTGGTAGCTCGGGCTCGGCGGCGCACGGCGGCGTGAGGCACGCGCTCGGCCTCGAGGTCACGGCGAAACTCAGGTCGAGACCTAGGTGCGCGAAGATTTCAGAGATGGTTGCCTCTGGCAATATGTAGCGAGGTGCCCCACAGCGCGTCGCTTCCCGGCGCGTGTTTCGATCCATGCTACTTCAGCGGGATGTCACAAACGTGGATCCTGGTCGCAGACGGTAGTCACGCTCGCCTTTTCCGGACGGAAAGCGCCGAGCTACCGTGGCAGCTCGATCAAAAGCTCGACCGCGAACACAGCCGAGAGAACACCAAGCGACCCGATACACATGAGGACCGCGGGGAACACGATTTCGCGCGGCTCGTCGCCGCAGAGCTCGAGACCAAGCGGCAGGCCGGTGGCTTCGAGCGCCTCGTGTTGGTCGCGCCTCCGAAGTTTCTCGGTCAGCTTCGAGGCGAGCTACAGGCGCCTCTCGCGGCCTGCGTCATCCGCAGCCAGGCCCATGACTACACGCACATGTCCGACGACGAGGTCGCAAAGCACGTCGACGTGTCACCGTAGTTGAGCACGCCGGGGGCGGGCGCGCGGTTGCGTCACGCCGCTTTGGGCACCTTCAACGCGAGCGGTAGGTGCGAGAGCTGCTTCCAAGCGTCTCCCGATATCGCCGCGGCGGTCATTTCGCCGCCCGTGTCCGGCTCGCAGAAGAGCGCCAGCGGCACTCGCGCGCGTTGCAGCGTTGCATACGAGCTCGGAAAGCTCATGCATGCCGACCACACTCACCAGCACGATGTTTCCCTCCCGGTACGCGAGAGTTTCGTGTTACCAGCGCCGTGCTCGAGCGCGGCCTGTTGAAGCCGCTGCGTTCAGCCAAGCCACCTCGTGATTAGAAACGTCGCGAGCGCCAAAAGCACGGCACCGGCCAGGCAGAGCGCCAGCCACGAGAATGCTGGGCGCTTCGTACGCTTAACCGCCGGCTCGTCGGCAACCTTTGGCGCTGCGCTCGGCGGGCTGGATGGAAGCACGAGCTCGAGACTGTCCGGTGGCGGCGCTGGATCGCTTTCGCCCTTTGGAACGCTGCTAGCAGCGGCGCCTGGCTGCTCCGCACCAACTTGGCTCACGCGCGGTGCATCCGAGTCCGAGCTTCGGGTCTCGAAGCTGCTCCAATCGAAGGGAACGGAGATCGTCGGCAGGCTCATCCGCATCGCTGGCCCAAAGGTCGGCGGCAGTTGTGCGGCCTCCTCGAGATCCGTCCAGAACGCCTGGATGCTAGAAGTGCGGTCGCGCGGGTCAACCGCAAGCGCACGCATGAAAACGTCTTCGAGCTCATCGGAGATCACGTGCCCGAGGCTCCTTGGCGTTGGTCGCCTTTTGGGGTCGAGGCAGCGAACGAGCGTCGCGTTGGGCGACCCGTCGAACGCCGGCTTTTGGGTGATCAGCTCGATCAGCGTGAGGGCCAATGCGAAGACGTCGGTCCACGGACCGCTTTGGCCGAGCTGCTCCGGCGTCCACTGCTCCGGCGCGGCATAGGCGGGGGTGAACATGCTGCGGCTAGCACTTGCCATCGTCGCGCCGCCCGCTTCGCGCGTCGCCGCGCCGCGCACCTTCGCGATCCCGAAGTCGAAGATCTTGAGGACTTCAGCGTCGCCTTGCTGCGCGACGAAGATGTTGGCTGGCTTGAGGTCGCAGTGCAGGATAGCCAAGCGCCCCTCGGCGCTCGGAAAGCTGTGCGCGCGCGCCAGCGCCCGCGCGACAGGGGTCAAGATCGCGATGGCCGCCTGCACGCCGAGGGGTTTCGTCCCCTCCGACAGCCGGCGAACGATGCGATCATGCAGCGTCTCACCTTCGAGCCACTCGAGCGCGAGAAACGGAACCACCTGTCCGTCGGAGAGCTTGAACGAGTCGATGTGCAAGGGTCGGACGACCTCTGGACAGCTCGAAGAAAGTCGGAACATGAGCTCGCCTTCGGCCATGAATTTTTGGAGAAAGTCCTTTCGTTCGGGCGCGGCGAGCGTCGGCGGCAGCTTCAGACACTTGAGCGCGGCGGGGGCCCCGAAGCGCAGATGCTTCGCCTTGTAGACCACGCTGAAACCGCCGTGGGCGATGACCTTCTCGACCTTGAAAAGATCGACCTGCGTCGTGCCGACGATCCCGAACAAATCGCGCGGCCCGGCTTCGCTCGCGCCGCGATCTTCGCTGGCCGCTGACTCAGGCGGTGCGCTGCGACTCACGGGCGACGGCGCTTTTGGTGGCGGGTCAGCGGTGGCCCGTAGCGCCCGCATCAGATCGTCCGGAGTCCGGGGCGGCGCTGAGGCGCGGCCCGCGCCGGCCGGCGCGCGCGCCGATAGCGGTGGCTGGTCGTCGTCCTCGTCCGCGCGCGGATCGGGGCGCGACGACCGCACTTCTTGGATCTTCAGCTTCCCCATCCGCCTGTCGCAGACTAGTCGAGCGCCGAAAGGCTGCCAATAGGGGCAGGCACCTGCCCAGGCTCGCCCTTCATTCAGGCCGAGCAATTTTGGACCCCCATCAGCCGACACGCTCGTAGACGTGGGCCGCCGCACCGAGCGGTGTTCCACGCGACGTGAATCGGGAGAGTGACGTGCTCGCCTCGTAGACGGCGCGGGTATGCCAGCCCACGAGCAGCGTTGCCACTTGACGTACGTACGTACGTACGTAAGAATCGACCATGCGAAGAACCGCCACCGACCTGCGCGCACATCTGTACGAGGTGCTCGATCACGTCGCCAGGACAGGGCAGTCCGTCGAGGTCGTGCGCGGCGGCGTCGAGCTGTGCATCGTGCGCAAGAGCGCAATGGACAGGAAGGAGAGGAAGGCGCCCCGCAAGCTGCCGAACCTGATCGTGGGAGATCCTGATGATCTCGTACACATGGAGTGGCCGTGGAGCGAGGGAAAGGACCTGTGACCACCCATCTCGACACGCACGTTGCGCTGTGGCTGGCCGCCGGCGAGCGGCGCAGGCTTCGTCCCGCCCAGGTACGCCTTCGTCGCGGGCCGGTCTTCGTGTCGTCGATCGTCGTGGTCGAGATGGAGATTCTCCGCGAGATCGGCCGGATCCGCCACGCCGTCTCGGACGTTCTCGAGATCCTTGCGCAGGAGCATGGTGTCGAGCAGGCGATCGGCGATCTTCGCGAGATCGGGCGTCACGCGAGGCTGCTCGGGTGGACGCGTGATCCTTTCGACCGGCTCATCGTCGCGCATGCCCTCGCGAACGGCGCGGTGCTCCTCACGGCCGACGCAACGATTCGCGAGCATTGTCCGCAGGCCCGCTGGGAGGATTGAAGCAGCGCTCAGGAGCCGATCATCGAGGGCGAGGTCTGGCAGCACAAGTTCGTCGATCTCCTCACGATCTCGGCGAGGGGTCTTGCCCCCACGTGACGGACCAGCAGGAAGACCGCGAGGGCGCCGTGGAGACCCGCGAGGTTGGCCGTACCGGCCGCTCCCCGAGGTCGAGTGAACGGCTCACGTATCTGATCTTGCGCGCCTGATACGCTCGCCCGGATGGGCCACAGACATCCTCAGGTGCTGCGCATCTCAAGCGAAGTTCTGAAGAACAACGCGCTCGGCGATCCGCATGAGCGCGATGTGTGGGTGTACACGCCGCCCGGCCACGATCCGAAGCGTCCCTTGCCCGCGCTACTCGGGCTGGCAGGGTTCACGGGGAGTGGGGCCATGCTCTTCAACACGGATCCGCTGGGTGACTCGCTGGGGGCGCGCATCGATCGGCTAATCGAGAAGGGCGACTGCCCACCCGTGATGATCGTCGCCCCCGACTGCTTCACGCGGGTCGGCGGAAACCAGTACATCGATTCATCCGCGACCGGCCCATACGCCACGCACCTCGTGAGCGAGCTGCTGCCGTTCATCGAGCGGCACTTCGCGGTCTCGCGCTGGGGCGTCTTTGGCAAGAGCTCAGGTGGCTACGGGGCCGTGGTCCTCGCCATGCTCTACCCCGATCGGTTCGAGGCATTCGCGAGTCACTCGGGCGACGCGAACTTCGAGCTTTGTTATCTGCCGGATGCGCTCGAAGCGCTCGACCAGTTTCGTGCCGCCGGTGGCCCGGCGAAGTGGCTCGACGACTACTGGCAATCGCTGCAGCGGCGCCGGCACGCGCAGGGCAAGGCGCTCAATTTCTTGGCGATGGCCGCCCACTACTCGCCCAACCCGCTGTCGGCGCAGATGGGCATCGACTTTCCCTTCCATCTCGAGACGGGGCAATTTCTGCCGCAGGTCTGGGCTCGCTGGCAAGCATGGGATCCGGTGCGAATGGCTCCATCACGAGCCGAGGCGCTGCGGCGCACCCGCTGCGCTTTCCTCGATTGCGGGACGAAGGACGAATTCGGCTTGCACTGGGGCGCTCGCGCGCTGGCCGCCGAGCTGCGGAAGGCCGGCGTCGAGCTCGTGCACGAAGAGTTCGACGACGGACACATGAACATCCAGTATCGCTTCGAGCGCAGCATCCCCCTCCTGACGCGCGCGTTGGTCGGCGACCCCAGCTGAGCATGGACAAAGGGCAGGTAGTCGAAGGGCGCTTCTCCATCCACGAGCGCGTGGGCACGGGTGGAACGGGGGCGGTTTATCGCGCGACCGATGTCGCGACTGGCGCCACCGTGGCGATCAAGGAGCTCCACAACCTAGGGAACGACGGAGAGAGCCGCTTCGCGCGCGAGTGCGCGGTGCTGGCGAGCCTCTCCGACCCCGGGATCGTGAAGTACGTCGCGCACGGATTCGGCCGCGGAGGAGCGAGCTGGCTGGCGATGGAATGGGTGAGCGGACCAACGCTCACGCAGCTCCTCAAACGCCGGGGGCTATCCCTCAATGAAAGCCTCGCGCTCGGCCGGCGGCTGGCCTGCGCGCTCGGCGCGCTCCACCGGCTTGGCATCGTCCATCGTGACATCAAGCCGAGCAACGTCATCCTGGAAGATGCTGATCCGCTCCGGCCGAAGCTCATCGATCTGGGCACGGCGCGGCGAGTGGATGGCGAGGATCCACTGACGGCCACTGGCATCATCGTCGGCACCGCGGGCTACCTCGCCCCGGAGCAGGCCACCGGGTCGACGGACATCGATGCACGTGCAGACGTGTTCGCGCTCGGCTGCGTGCTCTTTCGCTGCATTGCGAACCGCGTAGCGTTCATGGGCGACGATCCGCTGACGATCCTGTTGAAGGTCACGCTCGAAGACGCACCTCGCGCGAGCGTCTTCGAGCCGCGTACACCCGAATCACTGGACGATCTCGTGGCGCGAATGCTATCGCGCGACCGCACGGCGCGACCCGCCGACGGAGTCGCGGTGCTGGCAGAGCTCGACGAGATCGCCGACTCGGACTGCCCTCCGTCGCTGCCGAACCCGACGGATCAAGGCGCCGTCACCACGAGCGAGCGGCGGCTGGTCTTCTTGGTGGTCGCCCGACACGCGGAGGGGTTGCCTCTGAACGAGGCCGAAGCGTCAGCCTTGTCGGAGACGGCGAGCTTGTTTGCGACGAGCGCCGAGATCCTGGTCGACGGGACGCTCGTGTTCGTCATCGACGGCGTCGGCGCCGCCGGCAGCGCCGGAGACTTGGCGAGGCGCGCGGCCCGCGCTGCATTGGCAGTGAAGAAGGCGATCCCGGGCGCGCGCGCCGTCGTCGCCACCGGGCGCGCGGTGGCGGGGCCGGGTCCGTTCGTGGGTGAGGCGATCGAGCGCGCCGGCGCCTTGCTCGCAGTGCTCGAGCAGCATGGTAGCCCGGGGCAAGTCGCCGTCGATCAGCACGCCGCGCGCCTCCTCGCGGATCGCTTCGTCCTTCGCGCGCGCCCTGATGCGACGTTGCTGATCGCCGAGCATGCCGCCGCGTGTCTCGGCGCCGGCAACCTCGAGGCGGCGTTCGTTGGACGCGAGCGCGACCTCGGCTACGCGAAGAGCCTCGTCGACGAGTGCTTCGCCAACTGCCGCGCGCGGCCGATTCTGGTGCTTGGCGCCGCCGGCTCAGGTAAATCGCGTCTGGCACGCGAGCTCGTCGGCACCCTCGACCCGGACCGGGTCGAGGTCTTCGTAGCCTCCGGCGACACGCTCACGGCGGGTACTCCCTTCGGCATGCTCGCGCCGCTCTTCTTCAACCTCTCCGGCATCACGCGCGGTGAGCCAGCCGAGGTCAGCTTCGGCAAGCTCGAGTCGCTGGTGTCCGAGCATGTGGACGCTGTCGATGTCGAGCGCATCGCCGACTTCATGGGTGAGCTGTTGGGCGTGCACAACCCGCGTGCGCAGAGCAGAGCGCTCGCCGCCGCCCGGCGGGACGCGGCCCTGATGGGCGACCAGATGCGCTGCGCATTGGCGGAGCTCCTCGGTGGGATCTGTCGCGTCAGACCTGTGCTGCTCGCCCTGGAAGACGTGCAATGGGCGGATCATGCGACGCTCGCTTTTCTCGACGTCGTGCTGCGCCTGCTCGAAGCGTATCCGTTCTGCGTGCTCTGCCTCGGGCGCCCCGAGCTGAAGCTGTCGTTCCCGACGCTCTTCGCGGAGCGCGGCGTGCACGAGATCCGACTCGAGCCGCTGCCTCGCACCGCGGCGTTGCGTCTGGCGCGCGAGCTCGCGGGTCGTAGCGCGGCCGACTCCCTCTTGGAGCGCATCGTCGATCGCGCCGACGGAAACCCGTTCTTTCTCGAGGAGCTCGTGCGCGTCTCGGCGTCGGACGACGAAATTTCGCTACCAGGGAGCGTGCTGTCGGTGCTCGACGCGCGCCTCGACGGACTGCCGACCGAAACGCGACGCGTGCTGCGCGCGGCCAGCGTGCTCGGCAAGAGCTTCTGGGACGCTGGCGTGAAGGCGCTCCTGCCGGGGGTCGATGTTCGCGCCCACCTCGCGGAGCTCGAGCGCGCCGCCGTGGTGCGGCGCAGCCCTACCTCGCGCTTCGACGACTGCTCCGAATGGTCGTTTCGCAACGGTCTCTTGGCAGACGCTGCCTACGCGCGCCTGCCGGACATCGATCGACAACGCGCGCACCTGGCCGCTGCCCGTTGGCTCGATTCGGCGGGCGAGCGCGATCCCACGCTGCTGGCCGAACACTACGAACGGGGCGGCAACGCGCCCAGCGCGATCGCGCTGCTAGCAACGGCGGCGCACTTGGCCCTGGAGGCCAGCGACATGCCCCACGCAATCGCGCTCAGTCGGCGCGCGATTCAGGGCGGTGCTGCGGGCGAGGTGCTCGGCGAGCTCCTGGCGGACACAGCCGAGGCGGAGCTATGGACGGGAGACAACCCGGAGGCGCTGGTCTCTGGCCGGGCCGCGCTGGAGGTGCTCTCGCCCAACTCGGTCGGCTGGTGCCGGGCGGCGTCGGCGGCCATCGCAGCTGCGGGCCGCGCCAACGACGAGGCTGCGCTGCGTCAGCTGATCGAAGCGATTCTCGCAGCGGGCGGGGCTGGCGATGAGCATCCGGAGCGCATCGTGCTGCTCTCGCAGGCGGCGATCCGGCTGATCTTCGCGGGCAACCTGCCGGGCGCCGACCGCCTGCTCGATCGCATCCCGCACGGGCTGGCGCATCTCGGTCCAGCAGATCAGGGGTGGCTGTTTCGGGCGCGCGGCTGGCGAGCGCTCTCCGAGGGCGACCCCGGCGCGTACAAGGCCTTCATGCGGCGCTCCGCCAACAGCTTTCGCGATGTTGGCGATACGCGAAACGCGTGCGTGCAGCAGATGAACGAGGCGTACGCCGACATGTGCTTGGGACGCCTGGCGGAGGCGGCGGAAGGGCTCTCAGCGGTGCTGCTGACGGCGGAGAGATTGGGGCTGGGCACGGTCACCGCCACCGCACAGCACAACCTCGGGCTCGTGCTCGCGCGCCTCGGCAAGCTGGACGAGGGGGAGAGCTTCGAGCGTCGCGCGATCGAGTCGTTCGTCGCGCAGAAAGATCAGCGGCTGCTCGCTGCGAGCGTTGGCTATCTCGCCGAGATCTTGTTGGCAAAGGGCGCGCTCGAGGCTGCCGAAGCGGCAGCGCAAGAGGCAGTCGATGGGGCACCGGAGCGATCTCCGGTCCGCGCCATGACCCTGGCCACGCTCGCTACGGTGCTGCTCGCCAAGCCGACTCCGGGCAACGTCGCTCGCGCCGTCGCTGCTGGAGCCGAGGCGCGCGAGCTCTTGCACACAATCGGCGGAGTGGACGAAGGGGAGGGTCTCATCCGTCTGGCGCACGCCCGTTCGCTCGCGGCTGCGGGCCACTCGGAAGCAGCTGGTGTCGCGGCACGCGAAGCGGCTCGCCGACTGCACGAGCGAGCCGCGCGCATCACGCCGGCAGCACTGCGCCCAGGCTTCCTGGCAGATGTTCCAGAGCACGCGGCCACCTTCGCGCTCGCGCAAGCGCTGTCGGAATAGCAGGCGCACCCTACTCGACCTTCTCGGCTTCGATGCGCGTCGGCGCCCGTTCGCCGTCGGGACGCTTCACGCGAAACATTCCACCAGCCTGAGGAGGTGTGGCTGTTTGGCAGCCGAGCACGCCAGACCGACGGGGCCGCAAGTAAGCAGGCCGCAAGTAAGCAGGCCGCAAGTAAGCAGGCCGCAAGTAAGCAGGCCGCAAGTAAGCAGGCCGCAAAGTCAGCGAAGCCCGCATCGCGGGAGATCGACATCAAGATCGACCGCGCTCTCGCCCAGGCCTGGAAGAAGCTGAGCGCCGTCCTCAAGTCTGCGAATGTCGAGGGCATGCACGCCTGGGACCGCAAGTACGAGGCTGTCGGCGAGATCATGGGGCACGAGCCCCCGCTCTATCTCGCTGGTGGTGTGTCGACCGCTGGCGACTTCATCGCCCAGTACTTGCCTGGCGAGCAGCTGCGCTCGGTGCTGCGGAATGTCCGGGTGGCGCAGTACGCGTCACCTGACGAAGAGGTGAAGTACGGCACGAGCAAGATCGACGCGGTGGTCGACTACCTCGAGGCGAAGCACGGGAAGCCGACGAAAGGACGCATTCCGGTCGACTTCGACAAGCTGCGCATCGACGAGAAGAAGGGCTGGGTCGCTTTTACCGCGGCGACAGTCGACCAGATTCGTGCGGCGACGCGCCGCCTGGCCGCGGAGGCAGGTACGGCGAAGCCCGCGAAGCGCAGCCCGATCGTCCTCGCGATAACGAAGAACCTTCCTACGGCAGCCAGAGACGTAACGGTTCACTACGCGGGCGGGCGGGTGTCGCTGGGAAGGATCCCGGTAGAGCAATTTGCCTCCGTCCTGCGTGCCCTGGCGTCGACTGCGCTACCGGCCGAGAAATGATCGTTGGGCGGTTGTCGAGCGATCGGCATACAATAATTCTCCCATACCATTGACAATCTGTAGCTTCAGAGCTACAGACGTTCAGCTATGGTTATGGGGGCTGGAGATTCATCCCGTGGTGGCGCGGGCGGGCTGTCTCGAGAGATGGATCGGCGCCGTGTGGCCGAGCTACTCGGGGTCGTGAGCAAGGCAATGGCTGAGCTCGCTGAGGAATTCAGCAGCGAGCCCGTAGCCGACGCGGCGCAGGGGCGCCTTGTGGCGCGCAGACGAGAGCGCTCGATGGCGCCGCCGCAACCGCAAGGCGCCGCGACGCTGGAGCCGCATCTTGAAGGCAGCGAAGCTCGGTGACCGAGCAACGCGTCACGACAAGCGCCCGGTGCGCTGGCATGACCTGCGGCACACCTGCGCGTCGTCGCTGGTCGCCGCTTGGTGGGGCCCAGCATGGCGCCTCGAGCTCGTGCGCGAGGTGCTCGGCCACTCATCGATCACGGTGACCGAGCGCTACGCGCACCTCGCGGCCAGCGTGCTCGACGACGCTGGTGCGCAGACCTCTGGGCTTGCAATGACCGGCGTCATGGTCCCAGCTGCAGTCCCAGGCCCCACCGCCGCTGATCCGCGAACGCCTTGTTCTGAAGGGCGCGACACGCAGGATTCGAACCTGCGACCCCCGGCTTCGGAGGCCGGTGCTCTATCCAACTGAGCTAGTGTCGCAAAATGGCGCCCGATGGCGGCAGGGCCAGCTTTTCGCACGACGCCACCACACGAGCAAGAGCTGACCGCAAGCTGCGGCCTAGCCGCGAATCTTCTTCACGGCTTCGCCGACGTCTTTGCCGCCGACGACGGCTCCGAGGCCCTTCAGGTGCTTCATGGCGACGCCGGTTGCCTGGCCGTCGTTGCCGGCCGCCTTGATCGCGTCTGCGACCGGCGCTAGCGCCGCGCTGATCTCGTCCACCGTCATCGACTTCGGCAAGAAGGTCGCGAGCACGGCGTTCTCTTGCTCGAGCGTCGTGCGCTGCGCGGCGTCGCTGGTGTTTGTCATCGTCTCTTCGTTCGACTTCATCAGCTTGCGCAAGATCGCCTGCGTCTCGGCGTCGTCGCCCTTGCGGCCTGGCCGCGCCGCCTCGGTCGTGATCTCACCCATGGCGACCTTGAGGATCTCCCTGGTGACGACGTTGCCGGATTTCATGGCGGCGAACATCTGCGCTTTGATGTCATCGAGAAGCATGGCTGCACCCTATCACGGCGAACAGCCATCGGGGCGCGCACAGCTTTGGTGGCGGTGCCGCCGGCGGCCCGGCACTGACCACATTCGACGGATCGACGCTCGGGTGCGGCGTCGCTGCGCCGATCGGCTTGGGGGACTGCTCGGGCTGGCAGGAGACGACCCCGAGGACTGCGATCAGGTGCGTGAGCCTCATCGCGGCGCTCCGACACGGTCTGCCACCGACTCGAAGCCGGAGAATGGCGCGAGAGATGCGGACTCGGTCATTCGCCGACGATCGTCGGGTACTCCGGATACCACATGGCGTCTTCGATCGCCGCCGGGATGTCTGCGTCGGCAATGACGCGACCGAGCCCCAGATTGCGGGCCTCTTTCACCACAGCGGCGGCGATGCGTGCGGTGACTGGCCGAAGCTCGGTGAGCGGCGGAAACAGCGAGCCTCTCGCGAGATCGGCCTCGGAGACCAGATCAGCCAGCGTCTGCGCGGCGACGGTGAACATCGAGTCGGTGACGGCTGTCGCCTCGGCGACCAGGGCGCCCAAGCCCACACCAGGAAAGATGTACACGTTGTTCGCCTGGGAAGCGCGATGCTCTTTGCCATTGTGTTTGACGGCGTCGAAAGGGCTACCAGTGGCCACCAAGGCGCCGCCGCTGGTCCACTCGACGAGCTCGGCAGGCGTCGCTTCGCTGAGGCTGGTCGGATTCGACAGCGGGAAGATGATAGGGCGTTTGGTGTGGTTCGCCATTGCGCTGACGACCGCCTTGTCGAATACGCCCGGCTGCGCGGAGGTGCCAATCAGCACTGTGGGAGCAAGCTTGGCGACGATCGCGGCAAGGTCGTTGCGGTCACCCTCGGGAATGGCTGCGGCGAGCTCCGCCGGCCAGGCGAACTCCAGCTTGTGTTTCTCGCTTTCTTTGCGGCCAAGGACCAGCAAGCCCTTCGTATCGACCAAGGCGATTGCTCCCTTCAGCGCATGTCCGTCGAGCCCGCCTCGCTTCATTGCATCTCTTATCTGGGTGGCGATGCCGATGCCCGCGGCACCAGCACCCAGAATGAGCACGCGCTGCTTGGCGATCGGCTCGCCTTTGACACGGCAAGCTGCCATTACGCCGGCCAGCGCCACTGCCGCCGTGCCTTGAATATCGTCGTTGAACGACGGCAGCGATGCCCGATAACGATCGAGCAAATCGAACGCGTTGCCCTTCTTGAAATCTTCCCATTGCAAGAGAGCGCGCGGGCAACGTTCTTTCACCGCGTTCACGAACTCGTCGACCAGGGCCTCGTACTCCGGCCCGCGCAAGCGGCGGTTGCGCCAACCAATGTAGAGCTCGTCGCCCAAGAGCTCGGCGTTGTCGGTGCCGACGTCGAGGCTGACAGGCAATGTCTGTGACGGGTGAATGCCAGCCGCCATGGTGTACAGCGCGAGCTTGCCAATCGGGATGCCGATGCCGCCTGCTCCCTGATCGCCGAGGCCGAGGATGCGTTCGTTGTCGGTGACGACAATCAGGCGAACGCCGTCGCCGTGAATGCTGTTGGAGAGCACATCGGCGATGCGCCCCTTGTGCTCGGGGGAAATCCAGATGCCGCGGCCCCGGCGAAAGATGCGGCTGTAGCGCTGACACGCCTCACCCACGGTCGGCGTGTACACGATCGGCGTCAGCTCTTCTGTGTGGGCGAGTAGCAGCCGATAGAAGAGCGTCTCGTTGCGGTCTTGCAGCTCGGCGAGGGCGTTGTACCGCTCGATGGGGCTCTCTTTGCCCATGGCAGCGCGATACACGCGCTCGATCTGGCTGTCGATGGACGTCACTCGGTGGGGCAAGAGGCCCTCGAGCCCGAGCGAGCGTCGCTCTTCTGCGGTGAAGGCTGTGCCCTTGTTGAGCAGCGGATGACGTAGCAAAGCCCGGCCTCGCAGCTCCGTATGCGCGGTCATCTTGTGGGCAGGCCCAGCGAATCGGATGCTCTTCACGCCGCGGAGCGTAGTCGCGTGCCCGGTGTAAGACGAAGTAAGAATAAATCTGCTGAGAATGTAGCCGGCAGCGGATCCCGGAAAAACGCAGAAGGTTCCCCAGAATCGAGCGATCGATCGTATCTTCGATCGAGCCGCTGAGGAGGTCTTCCGATGAGCCGTCTTCGCCCGTGGATGATCGCAAGTCTATTCGCAGGCAGCCTCGGATGTATCGGTGAGATCGGCTCGCCACTTCCTGGCGACGAGCCCGAGCCGCCTGGCTCGACCGCCGGCGACTTCACGACCAGCCCTGGTCTGCGCCGGCTGACTCGTGTCGAGTACAAGAACACGATCAAGTCGCTGCTCGCCATCGACGTCGACACCGACACGCTGGGCAAAGAGCTGTTGATCAAGGGCCACAGTCAGATCAGCGGCGCGCAGAAGACAGGCTACGACGACGTCGACCGCTACTACGAGCTCGGCGCCGAGATCGCAGCCGCAGCCGCGCCCGCCGTACTGTCGGAGACCGGCTGCAGCGACAGCCCCTGTCTCGAGACCTTTGCAGATGGCTTTCTGACGCTGGCGTTCAGGCGTGAGCCCAGCGTCTCCGTGAAGGCCGAATACATGGCCCTGTTCGCCGCACCCGACGCAGGCGAGACACTGGATGAGCAGCTGGAGACCTTTCTCGCTGCGGTGTTGAGCTCGCCTCACTTTCTCTACCGAAAGGAGATTGGCGTGCCCATTGCTGACAGCACGTTTCGCGAGCTCGACGGCTATGAGGTGGCGGCCCGGATGAGCTACTTGGTGTGGCAGACGACGCCCGACCAAGAGCTGCTCGCTGCTGCCAAGAACGGCAGCTTGGACCTTCCGAATGGCAGAGCAGAACAGCTCGAACGCATGCTGGAATCGGATCTCGCGCGGCAGGGCGCTCGGGCCTTCGTCTTCGACTGGCTCGGGCTCTTCGACAACCACATGCAAGACAAGGCACCTCTGGTGCTGGAGGGCACCAGCGCCGAGCTGCCAGCGAACGCGACCCAATCGCTGGAGCTGACAATCGACGACGTCCTGTTCGGTGCCCCCGGAGGCGGCCAGCTGGCCGAGCTACTGCGCACTGACGGGCTGTACGCCAATGCGGAGATCGCGGACCTACTCTTGCTCGACGGCGCGCCGACAGACGGCTTCGAGCGCCTGACGGTCGACACCAAACATCGGCGCGGCGTCCTCACGCATCCATTGGTGATCGCCGCTCACAGCAAAGAAGGCGGCGCATCGCCCTTCCCCCTCGGCAAGTTCATCTACGAGAACATGCTGTGCGAGACCATCCCGCCGCCACCGCCATCGATTCCCAAAGTCGAGGAACCAACCGAAGGGCAGACCCTGCGCGAGGAGCTGGAGGCGATCACCAGCGCCGACGGCTGCTCCGGCTGTCACAGTCGCATCAGCCCGCCCGGTTTCGCGTTTTTGCCATTCGACCCGATCGGTCGTTACCTGCCCACCGACAAAGCGGGCCGACCTTGGGATACCAAGGGGGAGCTCATCGTCCCCGACCAGGCCGAGACAGCGCCGTTCGACGGCGTCTCCGAGCTCTCCGTCGTACTGGCTGACAGCCAAGTCGTCACTCATTGCGCCGCAAAGCGGCTTTTTCGCTGGTCATATGGCCGCTTCGAACAAGACGGCGCAGATGACGAGGCCGTTGCCGCGCTGCAGGCCGTCGCCGACTCGAGTGAGACCGCCGCCTTCGAGCTGATACGGGCGGTGGTATCAGACCCCAAGTTCTCGCGAGTGCTCGTGAAGTGAGGAGTCGACGATGAAACTTTCACGAAGAGACATCCTCAAGCGCGCCGGTCTTTACAGCCTGCTCTGGCCGGTCATGCAAATGGTCGACGCTCGCGCTGGTGGGCCACAGTCCCCGAAGCGTGTGCTCGTGCTGTTCAACGGCAATGGCCCGATCAGTCAGCAGGGTCCGGCTGAAGGCAGCGAGACCAACTTCGAGCTGCACGATTGGTGGCAGCCGCTCCAGCGACACAAAGCAGACGGCGTCTTCTTTCGCGGCGTGCACCAGGCCGGCGTGCCGTTCGGCACACACAATGAATATGGTCACCAGTCGGCGGCGACAGGCAGCCTCACCGCCCGCACGACAGAGGGTACCAACAACGCGACCGGCCCTTCGATCGACCAATTCATCGGTCAAGAGCTACAGAAGTCGGGCATCATCACGCCGAAGCGCTCGCTTCTGTATGGGCTACACGACGACAGCGGCAATTGGGGGCCGTGGTACGAGGCGGCTGGCGAGCCCATCTCGCCCGTCAACAACCCGTATGCGGCGCTGGACGATCTCTCACCGTACTTGAGCAACGACGGCAAGCCCAACCCGGCCTTGCTACGCAAACGATTGGTGCTCGAGCAGGCCTACAAAGACTGTAAATCGATGACGAGCGACCTCAGCGCCGAAGGCAAAGAGATGCTCGACTTTCATTGCTCCAACATCGAGAGCCTGGAGAAGAGCGTTTCGAGCTCGATCGTCACCGGGCCGCAGTGCATCCCACCAGCGGGTCCCAATACGACGCTGGGGCCTGACGAAAATTTCAGCCAACCGTCGACGCGAGACGAGCTGGTGACAGCGTTCTCCGATTTGATCGCGCTCTCTTTCGCGTGCGACCTCACGCGTGTGGCGGCGTTCTCCTTCAGCGGCCCCGCAGCTCGTTTCGGGATCCCGGAGAGCTACCCAATTCCCAGCGCACCTCAGGCCGACTCGGGCGATTCGGGCCCACAACACCATGCCTGGACGCACTTCTATGGTCAGAGCGACGACAAGACGGCCGCGCTGCGCGCGTTCACACGCTGGTACGCGCAGAGCACGGCGACCATCCTCGACAAGCTGAAGACGACGATGGACGCGTTCGGCAAGCCGCTGCTCGACAGCACCCTCGTGCTTTCGACATGCGAGCTCGGTTGCGATGCAGGGTCGCAGAACGACGCGCACGCCAACTCCAACATCCCGGTGATGCTTTTCGGCGGCGGCGACGCGATCAAAAAGAATCGCCTCTTCAACGGCGACGGCACCACCGACAGCGCGCTCGAGCTGCATCGTCTGTTCGTCAGCATGATTCGCCACACGGGGCTCACCGACATCGACAGCTTCGGCAACGCCGGCAGCGGCCCGCTCGACTGGTTGCAGGGCTGAGGCAAGGCTGAGGCAAGGCTGAGACTCGGCTCTGGGCTGACGGCCGTCAGCGACAGCGATCGACACCCAGGCGGCGATTTGACGCGGCAGCGGCACTGTCGTGCTAGAGCGGTGCGCGCGCATGATCGAGGAAGGCGAGGCAACTGAAATACGTCGCACCGTCGCGCGCCTGAGAGAGGGCGCTGCCGACGTGAGCGTGGCCGCTCGCAGCGAGCGACGCGCGGAGCTCGATCGACTGCGGCGCATGTGGAAGATCGAGCCAGGCCTGTTCGACGCACCGCTCCTGGGCGAGCTGCGCGAGCTTGCAGCAGCGGCGGGCCCCGCGCTCACACCGGAAGAAGTGCTCGAGAGCGTGTTCGGCTACCATTGCTTTCGCCCCGGGCAGCGAGAGGTGATCTCGGCGGTGCTGGCCGGCCGCGACGCGATCGGCGTGATGCCGACCGGCGCCGGAAAGTCGCTCACCTACCAAATTCCTGCGCGCACGATGGGCGGCACGACGCTGGTCGTCTCCCCCCTGATCGCCCTGATGAAAGATCAGGTCGACGCCCTCGGTGAGGTCGGCATGCGCGCGACCTTTCTCAACTCGAGCCTCTCTTTCGAAGAACGCAACGACCGTCTCGATCGTTTGCGTCGCGGCGAATACGAGATTTTATATGCGGCGCCGGAGGGTCTCGAGGCATCGGTTGGCCGTGCGCTCGCAGGCATCGACTTGCGCCTGATCGCAGTCGATGAGGCCCACTGCATCAGCCAATGGGGGCATGATTTTCGTCCGTCTTATCGCACGCTCTCCGGGCTGAAGCGGCGCTTCCCCAAGGTGCCGGTGTTGGCCCTGACTGCCACGGCGACCAGCGCCGTGATCAACGACATCGTCCAGCAGCTGGGCATGGCCCAGCCCGAGTTCTTCCGCGGTAGCTTTTTTCGACCCAATTTGCATCTCTACGCCATCAAGAAGGGCGGCGGAAAAAATGGTCGGCGTGGCCCCACCACACGCGAAGCAATCTTGAAGCTGGCGCGCGAGCGGCGCGGCGAAAGCGGCATCGTGTATTGCCTCTCACGCAAGGGCACGGAAGAGACAGCCGGCTATCTGACGGAGCATGGCATCAGCGCGATGGCGTATCACGGGGGCATGTCGCCAGAAGAGCGCACGCGCGCCCAAGAGGCCTTCCGGGACGACAGGGTCGACGTGGTCGCCGCGACGATCGCCTTCGGAATGGGCATCGACAAGAGCAACGTGCGCTACGTGATTCATCGCGACATGCCCCGCTCGATCGAGGGCTACTACCAGGAGATCGGTCGCGCAGGTCGCGACGGCGTGACGAGCGACTGCATCCTCTTCTACTCCTGGTCGGAGGTCGTGACGTACGACCGTTTCGGCGACGAAGCCGAGAGCGACGAAGTGGCTGCCCGGATGAGCGCGCAAGTCAGGGAGATGTACCGCTTCGCCGAGAGCAGCGGCTGCCGCCATCAGCGCTTGTGCGCGTATTTCGGCGAACGGATGTCACCCTGTAAGGCCTCCTGCGACGGCTGCCACGGGCGTTTGCCGGAGCGCAGCGGCAACTCGGCCGGTCGCGCCAGCTCGGCGACAAGCGGCTCCGCGACAAACGGCTCGGCGACCAGCAACGCCTCGCCGGTAGTCGGCACCACGCCCGAGCTCTCCAGCCAAGGTCGAGAGCTGTTCGACTTGTTGAAGGCGCTGCGCAAGCATCATGCTGAAAAGAAGGGCCTTCCGGCCTACCTCGTGTTCAGCGACGCGACACTTCTGGAGATGGCGACGCGTCACCCGAAGACCGAAGCCGAGCTCTTGCAGGTGGCCGGGGTCGGGCCGAAGAAGCTTTCCAGCTATGGGCCATCGTTTCTCAAGCTCCTGCGTGAGGAAGCGCCGCGCCGCTGATGGATCGAAAGCGCAGCGCCGAGTGAGCACCAGCTGGTTTTCACTACACGTGGCACAGTGCAGCGGCGCCACAGCCTGACTGCATTCCGCTGTGCCGGTGATTGAAGTTGCGCGCGCGATCAGCAGTAAACAGGCCATCTGTTGGGGGTGGTCGCGGCTCGATCCGCTCGAATTGGTGACCTACCCCGGCGCTTACCGCACGTTGTAGGCGAGAGCGCCGGCCACCATTGGCGCGAACGGTGCACTGCGCCCCGCCGTGAAGCCCTCCACGTTTGCGCCTGTACTTTGGTTGCCGCTCGTCGCCACCGCCTTCACCGCGCTCGCGTGCGCCGACCCCGTGATGCTACCGCCCGGGGTCGATAACGACGACGCATACAGCGGCAATGGTGATGGGGACGGAAACGGCGACGGCGACGGAAACGGCAATGGTAATGGCTCGGGCCCCGGTCCCGAGTCCTGCGACGACCCGGCGACCTGCGAGTACGACCAAGACACGACTTGCAACGGGAAGCCGGCCGCCGACCCCTCGCTCTTTCCAGCGTGCCCGTCGGATATCTGCGCGGCGGGTGGACACTGTGTCCCGACGTCTCTTGTCCCGCCGGACCAAGCAGCCGAGCTCGACAGCTGTGACTCCAGCTCCAAGTGTGTCCCCGACCGCTTCATCGAATCCGCTGGGCGTTTGACTCCCCTTTCGTGCACATCGATCGGCGGGGCCGAGGGCCGCTGTCTATCGACCTGTCTGCCCGATGTGGCGGCGCAGGCCAGCTACCTATCGGGGGAGGGCTGCGACGCGACCGAGATTTGTGTGCCTTGTTTCGATCCCTTCGATGGGGCGCCGTCTGGCGCCTGCGAGATCTCCTGTGACAGCGGCCCCACACAGCCAGCCAAGCCGCTACCGTCGTGTTGCCTGGACAAGGGTGGCGGCACGTGTGTGCCCATTGCGGTGGTAGGGGCAGAAGAAGCTGACAAACTCGACGAAGAAGAGTGCGCCGAGGCCGGCTTGGCTGGCGCCGTTTGTGTGCCCAACATCATCCTCGACGCGCAGTTGGTGGACGTCCCGTTTTACCCTGTCTCGTGTGTGACAGGGCCAGTGATTCAGGAGCTCGGGCTCGGCAGCGAGGGCGGCTGTTTACCGGAGTGTATTCCGATCATCGACGTGCTGCCGGTCACCCAGACAACGTGCGCAGACGGCTTCAAGTGTGTGCCCTGCATCGACTTGACCGGTGACGGAACGGGCGCGTGCGACCCGTGACTGGGCGGCGGCGGTCGCCTCAGGGCGTCGCGGTGACAGTCAGCGCGTAGCTGCCTGCGTCACCATTGAAGCCATCGACCCACACGTACCGGATGTTGTTGTTCACGAACGGTAGCGAGATCTGCTCGCCACCCATGGGCGAAGCGGAGTCATCGCACACAATCTCATTGGAACCGCAGTCGAAGCGACCGTACAGAACGGAGTCGAAGTCAGTGAGCGAGGCGGGCAGCTCGACGCTCATGCCGGTGATGGTCGCGGTGGCGCGCTCGATTCGATAGACGACATCGGTGGAGCCGGAGCCGGTGCCACCACCCCCGCATGAGCCGCCTGTCGATTGGCTTTGACCATTGGTGAAGCCCAGCACCGTTTGGGGTGAGCCGGACCAAACCGGCAATGGCACCGGATCGTTGCACGAGAAGCCAGCAGATAGATCGATCGTGAGCGAGAAGGCGCCCTGGCTGGCAGGGGCGATGCTGTCGACGACGAGGTACACCACGTCGCCCTGCAGAACCGGGAAAGACACAACTTCACCGCCGAAATTCGGGAGGGGCGACAACGGCGCGGAGTTATCGGCACAGAGAATGGTGGTGGCGTCGTTGCCACACGCAGTCTGCGCGTAGAGGACGCTATCGAAAGCGGTGCCATTGCGGTCGAGCCAGGCCGTCAAGAAGCCTTGTTCTTGTGCGGTCACGACGAAAACAGCACTCGGACCAGCCGCACCGGCTGGACATAGTGCGTTCGCCGTTGTGAAGGCGGTGGACCCAGCGGTGGTATCTCCCGCGATTTGTAGGGAGCCGAAGCCGAGATCGATCGGGATCGCGCTGGGGCAGGTGGGGTCTTCAATCTGGCAGGTCGCAGAGCAGCCGTCGCCGCCCACCGTGCCGCCATCATCACACTGCTCCCCTTGCTCGATCGCGCCGTTGCCACACTCACCCGAGCAAAGCGCTGTCGAGAAGTCGGAGCAGTCATCGAGACACGCGAGACCGCCCGGCTGGTCCGAGCCGAAGTCGGTGCAATCGAAGCCCTCGAGATCGTCACCGTCACAAGCCTCACCAGGCTCGGCCGCGAGGCCGTCGCAAGTCGGCTGGCAGCCATCCGGGTCGAGTTGGCAGCCGTTGTCGCACGAGAGACCATTCGAGTTGGTGAAGCCGAAGTTGAAGCAGCTCTGGCCGCCCAGGTCTGCCCCGTCACAGTCTTCGCCGGCATCGATGGTTCCGTCGCCGCAGAAGCTGGGCGCGCCGCCTGTACCCATACCGCCCACCGTCGGCGTCGGGTTGCCGCCCTGAGGACCTGCGCCTTGCGGGGCGCCACCGTCGGGGCTGCCACCGTTGCTCGGGCCGGCGCCCGGCCCGCTGGCGTCACCGCCGTTTGCGCCAGAGCCGCCGCCGCCGCTCGGATTGTTGTTGAACAGGTCGTCGACGTCGGACTCACAAGCGACGAGCAACAGCGGAAGGACGGCAAAGAGGCGAGGCCAAGCGCGCAACATGCCCCGATCGTCGCCGGAGCAGCGCCATTTCACAAGTGGCTCCCGCCAAAGGGAGCGACTTTTCGACCGAAGGTTGAATTTGTCAGCGGGAGATCAGGCGCCCGAACGCCAGCGCCCGCCGGACCACGACTGCGCTGGTGCCTGCCAGGGCGGCGAGCTCCTCGACGGAGGGCCGGCGGCCGTTTTCGGCCACGAACGCCCGAGCGCGCGGCAAGACCAACGCCAGCTCTTCGCGCAGCCGGATGCTGTCGTCGCCCTTGACCTGACGCCCCTCTTTCTCGAGGGCGTCGATCAGCGCATCGAGCTGGTCTGCGCCGAGCCCGAATGGCGCAGCCGCGTCGGCAAAGTGATCGAGATCGATCACCCGAGTCTGCTCGCTCTCGCGAAGCAGCGTCTGGAGGAGGTCGTCTGGGAACACGTCCATCGCTCTAAATCAGGGAAGGTGATTCTCGGCCAAAGAAGGCCACAGGCTTCAGGCCACAGGCTTCGGCCAGAGCCAAAGCCAAAGCCAAAGCCAAAGCCAAAGCCAAAGCCAGACCCAGAGCCAGAGCCAGAGCCAG
>Ga0163144_10006147_pt1 | contig 26558 bp, 24 predicted proteins | sample OliLak19BULKMAT1_FD_123175 | JGI IMG/M metagenome (GOLD analysis project Ga0163144, IMG submission 123175) | Freshwater microbial mat bacterial communities from Lake Vanda, McMurdo Dry Valleys, Antarctica - Oligotrophic Lake LV.19.BULKMAT1 | ecosystem: Environmental > Aquatic > Freshwater >...
ATTCGTCTCCGGATCAAACCGCAACTCAAAGCGCCGCCGGCCACTCCTTTCGTTCAAGGCGTCAACCAATTGCTCCGCCAGCACGCGAAAGATCATGCTGCCGGTCCACTTCAGCAAATCGTCCTCGGTCTTGATGGTGGTGGTCACTACATTGGTAAGTCCGATACGGAGAGTGGCGTTGCGTTTGGGTTTCTCGTGATCGACGTAGAGAATCCTGCCGATGGAAACATCCAGCCGGTCGATGCCGGCGAATTCCATCTCGTTGGTGTGCTTGCCGCGCCGTCGCCGTCGTTGTTCGTCGCGCTTGCGGTATTCCTTCTCCAGATGATCGAGGTTGAGCCGGCCCTGCGCATCGCGAATCACCGTCAACTCCGCGATGTTCAGGCGCACCTCCGTGAAGTGCAGCCGTCCGGCGGCAGCCAGCGCCGCGTCGAAGCGGGCGTAAAACTCCGGCGCATCCAGCAGCAGTCCGCCGCCGAACTCGGATTGATTGAACAACTTCACTTTCTGGAGCTGAAGGAAGGGCGAGCGAATCCCCGAATGGATGCTGCCTATCTCCGCGCGCAAGCCGGTGTTCTCCGCCACGCTGCGGATGGCGACTTGCTTGAGAATCCAGTTCCGGCTGAACAGCAGCACCGCGATCAACGCGAGCAGCACCGCGGTGAGGCCGGCCACCCAGCGCAGGAGACGTTTCATGGCTGCGGGACGGGTCAGGTCTCGATGTCCTCGGGTCGCACCTCGAGGCATTCGTCCTGATCCTCCCAGACGACGGCGGGATAATGGTCGAGAAAGTTCGGGGCGAGTTCGCATCCGGCGCGGGCTAGGAGTTGTTCGATCTGAACGGCGGCGTCCTCGAACTTGCCATCGTAATTGCCGGCGCGCTTGCGCTCTTGATCATTCCAGTGCGCGACGGCATGCAGCGGCGCGTATTGCTGGGCCCATGCGGTGATGGGAGGCTGCAATTCCGGCGGCACGTCGTCAAACGCGACGCAGGTGTCACCGCAGTGCTGGCAGATGAGTCCGCTTTCCACGATGTCGCGGGTGAAGAGCGGGAGCAAAGGCGCGCGGCAGCATTCGGCTTCGCGATACGCCGCCGGGGGCGTGGCGAGGCGCTTGTGCCAGATCTGGCGGTCATGAGCCATTTGCGCGCCGAGCCGGTAGGCGCCGAGGAGGGGATGCGACAGCCGCCAGGCGCGGCCTTCGAGCTGGCCGAGGGTCTGGGCCAGCCAGCGGGCCAGGCTCAAATCGTCGAAGTCCTGAAAGACCTTTCCGTATTCCTTCCACAATTTGTCGAGCGGCGAGTCGGAGTAACTGGACATGTGGGCCAAGGATGAAACGCCGGGGGGAAAGCTCAAAGCTCAAAGTTCAAAGCTCAAGGGAAGGTCAAAATCAAAGTGGCGGTCATCGCCGCGTTTTCGAGTGCGAGCCACTATGCGACTGGAGCCATCGATTTTCGGCGGAGGAACAGCGCGCCGCACACCCCGAGCGCGGTGAGCGAGAGGACTGCGCCGAGTTTGAAGGTGCGGTCTTCATACGCAAACCGCACGGCGTGCTGGCCCCCGGGAACTTCGATGGCCTGGAAGCCGCCGTTCGCCAGCCAGATGCGAGCGGGCTTCTCATCCACCCAGGCTTTCCAGGGTTGGTAGTGTGATTGAGAAAGGACAAGTAGAGTGGAAACGGAAGACGCCACGTCAAAGCTCAGGCGATGCGCGGAGAAGGTTTGCGAGAGGATGCGTGCGTCGGGGGAATGGTTGGTGGGAACAAGCGCCTTCGCTTCCAGCGGCAGATAGACCTCGCGCCTGGGCTCGAAGGCCGGTGAGGCGAGACCGCGCCAGGTGGAATTGGTGTCGGTAAAAACGGGTCTCTGTCCGATAGTGGCCAAGGGCATCGCCGCGGGGCGAGGCTGCCAGTCGAAGACGTTCGTCGCGGAGGTGATCAGGCTGACGCCCAGGAAATTCAGCAGCGGGAGCATCGCGTTGTTCGTCGGGGCGAAGTAGAGCAGCGACCACGCATCGCGCTGGCCCTTCAGGTAGAGCGAGTAAAATCCATCCACGAGCGGGATGTCCTCCAGCAGATTGCAGTTGGGGAAGAGCGCGAGGCGATGGCAGAGGTAGTCCTTGGAGGGATCGGAGATCATGCCTTGAAGCAAAGCGTCATAGGCTCGTTGCGGCGTGAAGGCGCGGAAACGCCCTGCGGCGGGTGGTGACGGAATTTTCTCCTGTCGCCATTGCTCGCTTACCAGCGCGGGCGTCAGCACATCCGGCTTGATGCCCGGCGCGGGATTCGGAGCGTGCGTGCGTAGATCCAGCCAGACGAGCAGGAGGAGCGCGAGGCCGGCGACTGCGGCTCCGCGCACGCTGCGGTGGCGCGAGAGCCAGAAGAGAGTTCCAAACGTTGCCAGCAGGAGCAGCGCCCGGCTTGCGCCATGCAGCCAGCTTGCGGAATACAGTTCCCCTCGCAGCGGCAGGCGATATGAGCACCAGACAATCGCGGTGATGGCCAGCAGGGATGCGAGCAGAAGTAGCCCGGACCTTTTTCGCGACGCGACTCTTTCCTCAGCACTGTTGTCCAATAGCCTGCTGACGGCGAAGGCCGCCAGCAAAGGCGCGCAGAAGATCACCAGCAGCACGAACTTGATCGTGAAGCGGACCAGGCCCGCCTGCGGGACGAGCTTTCGCACGAGCGGATAGAGATAACCTTCGCTGCCCAGCGCGAGAATGAGCGCGAGCATCATCACTGAGGACAGCAGCCAGACCCGTCGATGTCGCGAACGCCACGCCGCCAGCAGCGCCAGCAGGAAGACGCTTCCTCCGAGGTAATAGGAGGATGTCCAATCCTGACCCGGTTGGAAAAACACGCCGACGGCCGAACGATAGCAACGGAAGAGGGGCACAAGGAAGTTGGCCCAACCCCACTTCGGCATCGGCCAGACCAGCGTGTCGGCGAACTGACTGCCGCGCTCGGAATGGTGCAGCAGTTCCAGGAAGGGGAGCAACTGCGCGGCGGCGAGCGTGCCCACGAGCAGCACCACGACAGTGAAACGACCGGGCACGCGCCAGTTCCAGCACCACCGGGTTCCGCTCCAGAAAGTTTGCCCCGCCATCATCGCGCCCAGGAGCAGCCAGGTGAAGAGGATGATCTCCGGCGCGCCCGACATCATCTGTATTCCACCGGCCAGCGCGGCGAAGGCGAACGGGCGGCGTCCACCTTCGCGCCATGCGCGCTCGACGAGCCACACGACCCACGGCATGCAGCCGAGAGCGGCGATGTTGTTTGGCCAGAGCAGACAATTGATCGTCAGCCCGTTGAAGGCGAAAGCCAGGCCAGCGACGCCCGCGCCAAGACGGCTGCCCGTCCATCGTTGCGCGAGCACGAACATGCCGACGCCACCCAGCACGAGATGCGCGAGCGAGAACAGATTCAACGACCACGGCAGCGGCAGCAGGAGGTAGATGAGCGAGGGCGGATACAGCGTGAGCGTGTTCCACTGCGCGAGAAAGGGAAGGCCATTGCAACTGAGCGGATTCCACAGTGGCAGTTCGCCGCGCCAGAAACATTCGCGGTGATAGTGCGCCAGCGGATAGCCGAAGTAGCCGAAGTCGCGCAGGAAAAACGTCTGCCAACCCAGCGCCATCGCGCCGAAGTCCACCCACACCAATGACGCCAGCAGCAGGGCGAAACGCCCCGGCGTCAGCCAGGCCTCTGGCGTGCGCGCGGGGGCATCAAGGTCACTGTGAAATAGCCGCGCGAACATCACCGAAGTTCATCGGCGGATTGCGCGAAGAGCCGAGTGAAAAAGCTGGATGGTATGGTCGCAGCGCGACGGTATCTTGACGCGCAACGAGGGTGGTTTTCGGCAGGTGTTTCCCAAGCCTGGCCATCGCCGCCCCGTGACCGTGGGTGCGGCAGGAGAGGAGCTTGGAGACCATCGAGCAAACGCCCGCTCCATGCCTCCGCCAGACGAGGCAGCGGTTTCCCCAGAGTCATTCCCCGCTGAAATAAAAACGCGCGGAGCACTTCCGCCCCGCGCGTTCTTTGTTCAATTCAGATCCCGCTCAGGTGAACTTCGTCTGCCCCGGCATCGGCACCTTCACCTCGGGCGCGGGCGTGTCGAGCGTGAGCGGACTGGGAACGAGTTGCTCCTGGGAGTTAATCGCCATCTCCCACGTGATCTCCTGCCCGGTGTAGGCGGCCATGCGGCCCATGATGCCGACCATGGTGCTCTTGGCCATGCGCTCACCGTTGTTCAGCGGCTTGCCGGCGCGGAGGCTCTGGTAGAACTGGTCGTGCTCGTTCACGTACATGTTCTTCTTCGGCCCGGAGTATTTCCAGGCGATCTCCCCGTTGTTGTCCTTGATGTGATGCTTCGGGGAGAATGCCGTCTCGTAGGCCGTGCCCTTGGTGCCGTAGATGGTGGCGGAATTGTCGTTGGCACAATTAGGCTGCTGCCGGCAGAAGAGGAAGCCGCGCGCGCCGCTGGCGTATTCGTAGGTGATCGAGAAATGATCGAAGATGTCGCCCTGCTCCTTGGGCCGGGTCTGGCGTCCACCGTGGCCGATGGCTTTCAGCGGCACCACGTCGCCCATGGCCCAGCACATCCAGTCCACGGCATGAATGGCCTGCTCGACGATGAAGTCGCCGGAGAGCCATTTGTAGAAATACCAACTGCGAATCTGCTGCTCGATGGGCGAGGCGCCTTCGCGCGGGCTGGTGCGACCGACCAGGCCGGTGTTGTAGGTGGCGTACATCGCCTGAACCTTGCCGATCTCGCCATCGAGAATTTTCCCGAACAATGCCTGCTCGGGCAGGCTGTAGCGCCAGCAGAAGCCGGAGAGGACGCCGAGTCCCTTCGCCTTGGCCTTGGCGGTGCTTTCGAGAATGGACCGCGCGCCGGGGGCGTCGGTGGAGACGGGTTTCTCGACGAACGTGTGCTTGCCCGCCGCGACGGCCGCGGCCATGTGCATGGGGCGAAAGGCGGGGGGCGTGGCGAGGATGACGACGTCGCAGCCGCTTTCGAGGACGCCCTTGTAGGCGTCGAGTCCATCGAACACCTTCGAGTCGCCGGCCTGCACGCGCTCGGAATATTCCTTCGACTCCTTGAGGTTCTTCAACGTGGCCCGGGCCGCCTTGCCATCGAGATCGCCGACGGCGCTGATGACGATGTTTTTGTCCGCGCTGAGCGCATCGCCCGCGGCGCCGGAGCCGCGACCGCCGCAGCCGATGAGGCCGACCTTGATGGTGTCACCGGGCGAGGCGGCGTTGGTGCGGGTGCCGAGAATGGCGGGCGCAGCGAGGAAGCCGCCGACCGCCGCGGTGGAAGTTTGGATGAAGGAACGACGCGTGGTGAGTTTGGGATCGATGGGTTGCATGTTCAATAAGTGACGTTCGACCGGCAATCCGTAATCAAAGCGGATGGAGTTTGTTCGGATGAAGAATTGCCAGCGCGCGCCGAAGGTTGCAACTGGAACCATGCGATCAGCACTGCAAGGGGCGCATCCTTTCATCGTGGCTCACCATGGAAAGATCGCCCTCACCCCGGCTGGCCCTTCTTCCCAACTACTTTGAAAGGATGTGCCGCGTGCGCCGCCCAGCGTCGCGCGCTCCCGGCACAGCCGCTTGCGCCCGGTGCCTGCGCTGCCGTAGCCTCGCGCTTCGATGCGCCTCCTCGACCGCTATCTGCTGCGCGAATTGCTGGTTCCGCTGAGTTACTGTCTCGGCGGCTTCCTGATTTTGTGGGTGGCGTTTGACCTGTTCGGTGAGCTGACGGATTTCCAGAAGCTGCGGCTGCGTCCGGGCGATGTCGTGGAGTTTTACCTGGTGAAGATGCCGGAGTTTCTCATCAACGTCGTCCCCATCGCGTTTCTCCTCGCGCTCCTTTACACGCTGACCAACCACGCGCGACACCATGAGCTGACCGCGATTCGCGCGGCGGGCGTGAGCATGTTGCGCCTGTCCATGCCGTATGTGCTGGTGGGCTTTCTGCTGAGCATCGGGCTGTTCGCGCTAAATGAACTGTGGGTGCCCCGGAGCACTGAGATGGCCGAACAGATCCTGGCGCGTCGCCAGCCCAACCGGCAGAAAGACGCCCGGCGCATTTGGGAAGCCCGCTTTGGATTCATCACGCCGGACGGCCAGCGGAAGTGGTTCATCGAATCCTTCAACGTGAACACGAGCGACCTGCTGCGCGCCTATGTGGAAACCATGCTGCCCGATGGAAGCCGGCGCGAGTTTTGGGCGGAGAGCGGCGGCTGGACCGGCGAAGGCTGGGTCTTTACCAATGTGCATCTGCTCGTGTATCCCGCGGACAAGGGCGCGCTGCCGCTTCAGGAAACGCGCGAGACTTTCGCCGCTCCAGAGCTGATCGAGACGCCGGAGTTCATCCGCAGCGAGATCCGTTACAGCAAGCTGCAAGGCATCAAGGCGGTGCGGAAGGCGCAACTCTCAGTCCGGGAAATTCTCGAGTATCGCCGCCTGCATCCGCGGGGCTCCGCGCGCGACAGTGTCCTCGACACCAAGCTGCATGGACGCCTCTCCGCGCCCTGGACGTGCATGGTCGTCGTGGCCATTGCGCTGCCCTTTGGCGCGGCGACGGGACGCCGCAACGTCGTTGTGGGCGTGGCGAGCAGCATCGTGATTTGCTTCGCGTATTTTGTTCTGCAACAACTGGGCCTCGCGCTGGGCAGCGGCGGCTATCTGCCCGGCTGGGTGGCGGCGTGGTCGCCCAACGCCTTCTTCGCCATCGGCGGCTTGCTGCTGACGTGGCGGACGAGATGAGCATGGCCGTGAAGACGTTTCCTGATCCGTGGTTAAACCCGGTCCGACCCGTAAAGCTTGGCGATGGCGAGGTCCACGTCTGGCGCGCGCGTTTGGATGTGTCGGTGGAGGAATTGCAGGCTCGCTCGCAACTCCTGACGGAGGAAGAGCGTGCGCGCGGTGCGCGTTACCTGCGGCTCGAAGTCGGAGCACGATTTGTGGCGGGGCGCGGGTTGCTGCGGCGTTTGCTGGGAATGTATCTGGGTGCCGGGGCGGCGGAGGTGGAGTTCGTTTTCAATTCATTCGGCAAGCCGGCGCTGGCCTCGAAACACGGAGAAGGGGATTTGCGTTTCAACCTGTCGCATTCGCACGATTGGGCGTTGCTCGCGTTCACGCGCGGAAGGGAAGTGGGCGTGGACATCGAGCGAGTCCGTCCGGATTTCGCGACACGGGAGATTGCGCAGAGATTTTTCTCACCCGCCGAGGCGGAGCGATTGCAGTCGCTGCCGGTGGGAGAGCAGGCGTCCGCGTTCTTCCAGTGTTGGACGAGGAAGGAGGGTTACATCAAGGCGCGGGGCGATGGCTTGTCGCGTGGATTGGATTCGTTCGAGGTCGCGTTCGGCCCGGGCCTTGAGCCGGCGGTGTTGAAAGCGTCTGATGAAGCGAATGCGCTGGACCGTTGGCTCGTCGTGGATTTACAGCCGCAGAGTGGCTTCGCCGGTGCCCTGGTCGTGGAGAGACCGGTGCAAGGCGTGCGCTGCTGGAATGCTGATTGAGCGAAAGATATGAGTTCACGAGTGAGCGCGGGCATCATGTTGTATCGCTGGAAGGACGGGCGCCTGGAGGTTTTTCTCGCCCATCCCGGCGGGCCGCTGTTCGCGATTAAGGACGACGGGCACTGGACGATTCCAAAAGGTGAAGTGGACGCGGGCGAGGATTTGCTCACGACCGCGAAGCGAGAGTTCGCTGAAGAAATCGGCGTGGCCTTGAATCCTGGAGCGACCTTCCTGCCGCTGGGTTCCATCCAGCAGAAGGGCGGCAAGATTGTCCATGCGTGGGCCGTCGAGCAGGCGTGGGATGACACGCAGGCAATTCGCAGCAACGAGTTCACGATGGAATGGCCTCCCGGATCAGGGCGCACGCAAAGTTTCCCGGAGGTGGATCGCGCGCAGTTCTTTCCGCTCAATGGAGCGCGCCGCAGACTGAAGGAGCGCCAGGTGCCGCTGCTGGATCGATTGCTGGAACTGGTGCAGCGAGGATGAGCCGGCAAGGGCGCCTCGAAAATCATTGCCGCCCTTTCTACGGCGAAGCAACAATCCCAACACGTCTTTGATGAACAACATTGCTGCCCACGGATTGTCGCTCGTCGCACCGAAGGTGGTCCCGGTTCTGGACCCAGGTTTTCGTCCGGCGGTGCTGGCCAACCGGGCGTTTCGTGCGGCGGCGTCCGCGTGCCCGGTGCCGGTGCGCGTGGCGCTGGAACGCACCGACGGCGGCGTGTCACGCTTCGACACAATGGTGGCCGATGCATCGCTGCCAGCGGCGGCAGGGAACTTTCAATACCTCGAGCGACTGGTGAAATTTCTCCTCTGGTCACGCGGCGGCTGGAAGGTGTGGTTCAGCGGTCCGCCGGAACTCGGCGCGCAACTCGCCGCCCACTATCGCGACACGGACACGGGTCGTTTTGATGCGAAGCTGATGGGTGAAAAGATCTACGAACGCCCATTCACCGTTGCCATCGTCGCACCGGAGGCTGTGCCTGCCGCCAGCGAAAAAAGCGCTCCGCTGGGACGCCACTGGAACGGCTGCCGCATCGGCTTTGATCTCGGCGCCAGCGATCGCAAGGTCGCCGCGGTCATCGACGGCAGGACTGTCTTTAGTGACGAGACGGTGTGGGATCCCCGCCCGCAGACCGACCCGCAATGGCATTTCGATCAAGTCATGGATTCGCTGCGCAAAGCCGCGGCGCACCTTCCGCGCGTCGATGCCATTGGCGGCAGCAGCGCAGGTGTCTATGTGAACAATCGCGTGCAAGTCGCCTCACTGTTTCGCGGCGTGCCGGAGGAGCTTTTCCAAAGCCGGGTGAAGACTTTATTCGGCGAGTTGCGCGGCGCCTGGAACAACATTCCCTTCGACGTGGTGAACGACGGCGAGGTGACGGCGCTGGCCGGCTCGATGAGCCTCGGGCAAAACGCCGTGCTCGGCGTGGCGCTCGGCTCCAGCCAGGCAGTCGGCTACGTCACGCCCGAGGGCAACATCACCTCTTGGGTGAACGAATTGGCCTTCGCGCCGGTTGATTACCGACCGGATGCGCCCGTCGATGAGTGGTCCGGCGACGTGGGTTGCGGTGTGCAGTATTTCTCGCAGCAGGCGGTGGGACGATTGCTCAAGCCAGCGGGCATTGAGTTGGACCCGAAACTTCCGCTTCCCGAGAAACTCGTCGAGGTGCAGAAGCTCATGGCCAGTGGTGATGAGCGCGCGGCACGCATCTATCAAACCATCGGGGTCTGCCTCGGCTACGCCATCGCGCACTACGCCGAGTTCTACGCCATCCGTCATCTTCTTCTGCTCGGTCGCGTGACCACGAGCGCCGGTGGTCAGATGATGCTCGATCACGCCCGCGCTGTTCTACGTGAGGAATTTCCTGAGCTGGCGCAAACCATCTCTCTCCACATGCCGGACGAAAAGGAGAAGCGCCACGGTCAGGCGATGGCGGCGGCGAGCCTGCCGGTTGTCGAGACTCCTAAAACGTGAAACGTAAAAACGTAATTGTGTGAGCATCTTACGGTCAGCTTCACGCGTCTCTTGTCCATCTGGATTTACGTTTTACGTTTCACGCTATTTGCATGAATCCCTACCTCTCCTTCGTCAACGACCTCAACGCTGTCATCGACGGGGCGCGCCATTTGCCGCTCGGAGATTTCCCGCTGCCACAGCGTACGGCTCCCGCACTGGACGCGCCGTGCGCCTTGATCTTTTCCCCGCATCCCGATGACGAGGTAATCATCGGGGGATTGCCACTGCGGCTGGCGCGTGAACTCGGCTGGCGCGTCATCAACGTCGCCGTCACTCAGGGGAGCAATCGCGCGCGTCAGGCCGAGCGATTGCGCGAGCTCGAAGCCTGTTGCGCGGCCATTGGTTTCGGCCTCGTGCAGACCGCGCCCAGCGGACTGGAAGGCGTCACTGTCAAAGCCCGGGCGGCTGAGTCCAAAGCATGGGAACAATCCGTGGCGCGCATCGCCGCGATTCTGAGCGAGCACCAGCCGCGCGCGATTTTCTTCCCGCATGACGACGACTGGAACGGCACGCACATCGGCACGCATCATCTCGTCGTCGAGGCGCTCGCGCGGCCTGGTCCTGCCTTTACCTGCGTGGCCGTCGAGACGGAGTTTTGGGGCGACATGCGTTCGCCCAATCTCATGGTCGAAAGCTCAACGGCCGACGTGGCGGATTTGATCGCGGCACTCTCCTTCCATGTGGGCGAAGTGAAAAGGAATCCCTACCACATCCGCATGCCGGCGTGGCTCATGGACAACGTGCGTCGTGGCGGCGAACTCGTGGGAGGGCAGGGCGGAGCCGCGCCGGACTTCCGTTTTGCCACGCTCTACCGCCTGCGTCGGTGGCAGAATGGCCGGCTCGAAAACGTGCTGGAGCGAGGAGAATTCATCGCTTCAGGTGCTGACCTGAAGCGATGGTTTGCGACGTAATGCGGCAGAGACGCGGCACGAGAATTAAGGCGGCGTGGGCGCGGCCTTCTTCTTCACGCCGTTGCCAAGATGGCGGTTCACGGCGTTGAGATAGGCGCGCGCGCTGGCTTCGATCACGTCCGTGCTCGCGCCCTTGCCCGTCACCAATTCCCCGTCACCGAAATCCACTTTGATGGTCACCTCGCCGAGGGCGTCCTTGCCTTCGCTGACAGCGCGGAGCTGGTAATCCATGAGCTTGCCGCGCGTCTTCGTGATTCGATCCATCGCTTTGAGCGCGGCATCCACGGGGCCGTCGCCGATGGAGGCGTCCTGATGGAGTTCGGGAGTTTTATCGGCGACGCGCTTGAGCCGCACCGTGGCGGTGGGCACGGTCTGGTTGCCGCTGCTCACACTGAGATAATCGAGGCTCCACGTCTCGGGCACCTCGGTGATCTGGCCTTCCACGAGCGCATTGAGGTCGTCGTCATAGACGAATTTCTTCTTGTCCCCGATTTCCTTGAACCGAGCGAAGATCGCCTCGACCTCGGCGTCGCTGAGACCGAAGCCAATGTGCTTGAGCCGCGCTTTAAGGGCGGCGCGTCCGCTGTGCTTCGTGAGCGGAAGCTCGGTTTGCAACCAGCCGACCTCGCGCGGGTCCATGATCTCGTAGGTCTCGCGCTTCTTAAGAATCCCGTCCTGGTGAATGCCCGACGAATGCGCGAAGGCATTCTCGCCGACGATGGCTTTGCTGCGCTGCACCACGAGCCCGCTCATGCGCGAGACAAGGCGCGAGGATTTCACGATCTCCTTGCTGTTCACCCCGCAATTGAATCCACCGAAGTAATCGCCGCGCGTCTTGATGGCCATGACGACTTCCTCCAAGGCCGCGTTGCCCGCGCGCTCGCCGATGCCGTTGACGGTGCATTCCACCTGGCGCGCGCCGGCGCGGACCGCCGCGAGCGAATTCGCCACCGCGAGGCCGAGATCGTTGTGGCAATGGACGCTGATGACCGACTTGCCCGACTGGAATTCCGGCACCGCATCGTAAAGCTGCCCGATGAGCGCCGCGTATTGGTCGGGGACTGCCCAGCCCACGGTGTCGGGAATGTTCACCGTGGTCGCGCCCGCCTTGACCACTGCCTTGCAAACCTCCACGAGGAAATCCGGCTCCGTGCGCGAGGCATCCTCGGGGGAAAACTCCACGTCATGAACATGCGACTTGGCGCGGCGCACGCCCTCGACGGCGAGGCGGATGATTTCATCCTGCGCCTTGCCGAGCTTGAACTCGCGATGGATTTTCGACGTGGCGAGGAAGACATGGATGCGCCCGCGCTTGCCAGCCGGCTTCACGGCGGCTCCTGCGGCATCGATATCCCTGGCCACACAGCGCGACAACCCCGCGATGATGGGACCCTTGATCTGCTTAGCGATGGTGTGGACTGACTCGAAGTCGCCGTCGCTGATGACCGGGAATCCAGCCTCGATGATGTCCACCTTGAGGCGGGCGAGTTGCCGCGCGATCTCGAGCTTCTCGCGGAGGTTCATGGACGCCCCGGGGCATTGCTCGCCGTCACGGAGCGTGGTGTCGAAGATGAGGATGCGTTCGTTTCTTTTTTTCATTTTGTGGTTTGGTTGTGGCGGCGGGGCGTCTCGTCTTCGGTTGGGGAAACAAAAAACCCCACCGCCGGTTTGGCAGTGGGGTTTTGAAGGAAATTCAGTTCAACACCCGACCACCGAGCGCGGCAGCAGCAGCGCAATCGTCAGCAGCAGGTTGTTGTTCGTCGTCTTAATCACGGGCGGCAAAGTAGGCACAGCCTTTCCGGTGGTCAACCGGATTCTTATTTGACGGCGGGCTGCATCTTCGATTTCGGGGCGAGTGAAGCCAGCCCGCTGGTGCCGAGAAAATCGCGGAACTGGTGGCGCGCGTAAATCACCTCGCTGTGGCCGAGGTCCGAAAAAAGCACGCAGGCCCGCGGGCCGTGCAGATCGCGGGGGCGAAGTCCTTCCTCCTGCCGCACCAGCGCCGGGATTTTTTTCTCGCGCAACAGCCCGATGAACTTCTGCGTCTCCTTCAGCGTGCCGCCGTCCCTCGTGTAGATGGCGATCAGTCGCGTGTCGGGGCGCTGCTCCAGGAATTTGAGGAACGAATCCGTGCCGCCATACATCGCGTCGAAGAGGAACACCTCGTCGATCTGCGGCGTCAATCCGCCGGTGTCGAGTATCGACGCGATGACGTGATACCCGCCGCTGTGGCCTGAGAGCGCGATGCGGCCAATCGACGCATTGCTCAAGCCCGGCCGTGTCTGCAATTTCGCCATCACCTCTACCATGAATCGCGCAAAGCCCCCGGCATCCTCCAACTTGCCGCCGAAGGAATCCGGCGCGTCGCGCGGGCCTTGCGGCAGGATGAGAATCGCATTCTTCCTGGACGCAACAAACTGCTCGAGCAGGTGAAACTTCTCCGGGACCTCCTCCACCTTCGCGCGCCAGCCGTGGAAATGGACGACCACATCCACGTTCGTGCCTGGTCGAAAATCCTTCGGGATGAAAAACGCGACGCGATCATCGGAGTAATGATTTGTTGAATCGTAAGTCTTCCCGTCGCGAATGAAACCATTGGAGCGGGATTGATGCGGGAACGGAGCGTTCGCGAGCGCCGCAAAAAACAGTTCGCCCCCACGCGCCGAGGAACTTGAATCCGCGGACCACGCGCAACCCGCGGCGAGCAGGACGGCCAGGACGAGAAAAAGTCGGTTGATCATGCAAGAGTTCCAAGACTGTGTCTGAAAACGTGGGGCATGGATGCCCCGTGAACCGTCAGGCTGGGAGCCTGACCCACATTTCCGGACAGGATCTGGGAGATGATTAAGACGGCCACGCCCCGGTTGACAAAGGAAATCCAAATCATAATCGCGCGCGAAAAGCTCCGTGGATCGCAGGCGCGATTCGGATTCGCCACCGCGAACGGGGTGGCTTGTTTATGGCCCTGACTTGCGCAGACGGAAGTAGCGCGTGGAGATCTCGGCTGCGTTGGTGATGGTGAAAACGCGTGTGGTGTCATTGGTCGCGATGCCGCCAGTGACGGGTTGCCATTGGTTGGCATTGGCAGGAAAAGCTTCCGCAGCTTCGAGGATGTTGTCACCGGAGGCATCGACCCAAAAGACAGCCAACCTGCCCGCACTGCGAGCGATGAAGAGGGGGGCACCCGGCGTAATCATGGCGGGAACCATGTAGGATCCAGGAATCGGGGGCAGCCCGAGCAAGCTGAGCGCGAGGTTGCCGCCGTCTCCGTTGCGAATCGGCTGCAAGGGCGAGTTGTAATCGGTCCGGTTCGTTCCAGGATTTCCCCGGTTGTAGAAGAGTGAGTAAATATCGGAGCCCCCCGGCACGCCGGGCGCGCAGAGGAAGAAGGGGATGGTGTAGTTGGTGACGTGATAGGATTCGGTGTGGCCGTTTGCGACCACGCCGCCGCCGCCGTGGTCCGCCGAAACGATCAGCGCGGTATTGTTGGAAAGAGTGGGATTGGCATTGATGACATCCAAGATGCGCCCGAGTTGCGTGTCCACGTTGCGCACGGCATTGCTCCAGTTGGCGCTGCGCCAGCCGAAAGAGTGGCCGGTCAGATCGGGTTCGGCGATGTGGATAAAGCTGTAGCGCCTGGGCGCAGCGTTGGTGAGGTTCTGGATGAGGGTGTTGACCTCGTTGGAGATGTTGACCCCGCTCACGTCGGCGATGGAGGCGAAGTCGATCTTGTCCCGGCCGTTGTCTCCGGCTTCGGCGACTCGATCCAGGGCGCCGTTCGTTACGTCGTAGCTGCGATCACAAATTCCCAACCGCGTCTTACCGGTGTAAAGAGCTGTGCTTAGGCCGTAGTCATGTGCCACGTCGAAGAAGCTCGATTTGTATTTCACGTTCGCATTGCCGGAGAGGTGAAAGGTGTCGCCGGAGCCGGGGAAATTGTTGTTGTAGCCGTGATGGGTGGTGTTGGGCTGGCCGGCGGGCTGCATTACCGGGCGCCCGGTGAAGATGGAGGCGTGATTCGGCACGGTCTCCGAGATGTCGTAGTCGCAGCGGGCGTTGAAGGTGTGGGCCGACTCCTGCGTCAGGCGCACGAAGTTTGGGAATTGCGCGGGCGCGTTGGTCACGAAGAACTGGAGGTAATAGCCGCCTAGTCCGTCGAGGCTGACCTGTATGACGTGGGTCGCCGGGGCTGCGGTCGCAAGGCCGGCGGAGAAACACAGGCAGGTCATGAGCGCGAGCGAGCACCGCAGTCCGGGGAAAAGCAGGGAGTTCATGGGAATTTTAATCGTGAATGACCGGAGGATTTGCAAAGCGGTTACAGCTTGGACAAATCAACATTAAGAAGCGATGAAGATGAGCGGGAATTTGAGTCCACTCAGCGGACTTCACCGGTGACCGGCAAAGGACGGAAGTTCGCGCAGTGCCTCCGGTGTGACGCCGCCCTGTCGCAGCGCGCGCAGGCTGAGCGAGTCATGGCGCTTGGCGAGGCGCACGCCGTGTTCGTCCGTCATCAACGGGCAGTGGAGGAAGGCTGGTGGCGTCAGGCCCAGGGCGCGGTAGAGGAGGAGTTGACGCGCGGTGGAAACGAGCAGGTCCGCGCCGCGCACGACCTCTGTGATCCGCATGGCGGCATCGTCGACGGTCACGGCGAGTTGATAGGAGGGCACATCATCATGACGCCAGACGATGAAGTCACCGAAGTCTCGTCCCGCGACCAGGGATTGCGCCCCCAGCGCTCCGTCGTTAAAGCAGATCGTTTCGCCATCCGGCACACGGAAGCGCCAGTTCAGCCGCGCACCAGACTGGTTACTGTTTACTGAATACTGATTACTTCCCGCCGCCGCCACCGGACGGCACGTTCCCGGATACACCGGTTCTTCATCGCCAAGGTGCGGTGCGCCCAGCGCCTGTTGCACGTCGCGCCGCGAACATGTGCAGGGATAGATGAATCCGCCGGCTCGAAGTTTTTCCAGCGCTTCGACGTAGAATTGCTGGCGCTCGCTCTGCGTGTAGGGCGCGAAGGGCCCACCAATGTTGGGGCCTTCCTGCCAGCGGAAGCCGAACCAACGCAGGTCTTCCAACATTGCAGTGACGAACTCGGGTTTGCAGCGGTCGCGGTCGAGATCTTCGTTGCGAAGCACGACCGTGCCGCCGTGTGCTTGGGCGCGTTGTTGCGCGGTCCAGAACGTCCGGGCGTGGCCGAGATGCAGGAATCCCGTGGGCGAGGGAGCGATGCGTCCGCGATAGTTCGTCATCGCCTTAAAACGGTTCCGCCGGATTATCCCGCAGCCATTCGCTAAATTTCGGAAGCGGGAAACTCAGCAGCGATTGGGCCTTGGCGCAGTTGAGCGTGGTGTCGGGCGCGCGGGTTGGACCGGTGTAGTCGCGCCATGAACCGGCGCGCAGTTGAGACGCGCCTTCGCCCCAGCGGGCGACGAGTAACTGCCCAATCTCCCAACGCGACAGACGCTCGATCCCGGCGACGTGGAAAAGTCCCGCCGCGCCGCGATGCCACAGCTCCAGGATCGCGCGCGCCGTGACGAGGGCGGCGATGGGATTGCGAAACTCATCGGTGAAGAGGTTGAGCGTCTTGCCGGAGCGCAGGGCGTTGCGGGTCTCCTCGTTGAAGCCGCGATCCCCAGCGGGCGAGGCGCCACCGTTGAGCGAAGTGCGGATGACGGTGTGGCGTGGATTGCGCAGCACGACTTGCTCGGCTTGCGCCTTCGTCTCCGCATAGACGTTGAGCGGATTGGGCGCGTTTGATTCATCGTAATTCCCCCGGCGCCCGTCGAAGACGAGGTCGGTGGAGAAGAAGATGAAAGGGATTTCCGAGGAGAGTTCGGACAGCAGGGTTGTGGCTTCGACATTGACCAGGCGGGCAAGCGGGGGGTCCGCCTGGCAGGCGGGAGTCTTGCTCATGGCCGCGCAGTGGATGATGGCGGCGGGTTTCTCTGCTGCGAAACGTCGGCGAATGGAGCCTGAGTCAGTCAGATGCAGTTCATCGCGTCCCAGTCCGCGCACGCGCCACCCGGGTGCCAGCGTCGGCGCGAGGCGGACGAACTGGCTGCCAATCAGGCCGCCCGCACCGGTGATCCAAAGCAGTCGCTCGCTCATGTCAGGTTCATGCTGAAATGGTGGGCGGAAATGATCATCCGCTCGCGCAGGTAGAAACGATGCGCCTCGAATCGCTGCACGCCGGAGTCTAGATGGAACTGGGCGCAGCCGGCGGTGCGCGCGCGGGCCACGAGCCAGTCGAGGAGAAGTTTGCCGTGTCCTTTCGACCGATCCGCCGCGGTGGAAACAAGATCGTCCACGTAGAAAGTTTTTCCCCAGGCAAGAAATTCCGAGATGCGGAAGCCGGCGACGGACTTCACGCTGGCGTCTTCGACGAAGGCAATGCGGTAGCCACTCTCGCCCTGCTGGCGGCGCACGCGCTCGAGGAATTGCGCTTCGACGAGATGCGGGCGCAGCTCGGCAATGACTGGAAAACAACGAAGAATCTCGGCATCCGTCCCGGCAAGCTGAACGTGTCGCATAGGACGCGGAGAATGAACGAGCAACAGGCTCGCGCGCAAGTTTCGGGGAGGGCTTTGCCTCCACTCGGAGCCCCCGTGTCAGACAATTTCCTACAAATCCAAGTCCGTAAAAGACTGGGCAAGGAACTTCTTTCCCAGGAAAATTTTTCCCAGTAGTACTTCACCCGACAAAAATTTTATCTTATGCCAATCGAAAAAATCCTGGTGCTGGAAGACGACCTCGTCGTTCGCAAAACCCTCGAATCCCAACTGCGCTACCGCCGCTACGAAGTGGCCAGCGCAAGCACTCTGGCCGAAGCCCAAGTGCTGATGAACCACGACCACTTCGATCTGATGATCGTTGATGTGCGCCTGCCCGATGGCGACGGCATCGACCTGCTCAAACAGGTGAACGCCCGGACGACGAAGCCGCTGGTGGTGATGATTTCGGGCCACGGCACGGTGGACATGGCGGTCGAGTGCATGAGCAACGGCGCGTTCACCTTCCTGACCAAGCCGCTGTCCACCGAGCATCTGGCCGTCACGCTCAAGAAGGCGGAGGAGCACAGCCAGTTGATGAAGGTGAACCAGTTCCTCAGCCATGCGGACGACGAGCACAGCGGCTATGAACTGCTGGGCAGCAGCCCGGTGATGGAGAATCTGCGCCTGCTCATCCGCAAGGTGGCCCGCACGCAGGCGACCGTGCTCATCCAGGGCGAGAGCGGCACCGGCAAGGAATTGGTGGCCCGTGCGCTCTACCGCCAAAGTCCGCGCGCCACCGCTCCTTTCATCAAGCTCAACTGCGCCGCGGTGCCCGAGAACCTGATCGAAAGCGAATTCTTCGGACACGAGAAAGGCTCGTTCACCAACGCCATCGTCAAGCGGGAGGGCCGTTTCGAACTGGCGCATACCGGCACAATTCTCCTGGATGAAATCAGCGAAATTTCCTCGCCCATCCAGGCCAAGCTGCTGCGCGTGCTGCAGGAGCGGGAGTTCGAGCGCGTCGGCGGCAACCGCACCATCAAGGTCGATGTGCGCGTGATCGCCACGACCAACCGCGATATGCAGGACAGCATCGCGAACAAAGCGTTCCGGCAGGATTTGTATTTCCGACTGAACGTGGTGCCTATCGTCATCCCGCCCTTGCGCGACCGCAAGGAGGACATCCCGATGCTGGCCAACTCGTTCCTGCAACGCTTCGCGCGCAAGCATGGCGTCGAGGTGCATTCCTTCAGCAAGGCGTGTGTGGCAGCGCTGATGACGCATTCGTGGCCCGGCAACGTGCGCGAGTTGCAAAACGTCGTCGAGCGCGCGGTCATTCTGTGCAGTGAAGGCGGAGTCCTCGAACCCCAGCACCTCGGCATCGTCAAAGGGGACAGTGCCGCGTCCGCTCCCGGCACCAACGTAATGGCCCCAGGCCATGCGGCGCTGGATGAAAATGGCGAGCCATTGAAGCTGGGCGAACTTGAGAAGCGCCAGATCATCGCCGCGCTGCAACGCTGCAAAGGCAACCGCACTCACGCGGCCCGGATGCTCGACATCAGCATCCGCACGCTGCGCAACAAGCTTAACGACTACAATTATCAGGACGAACCCGAGCCGACGGTAGACGATCACGTCGCCGCCTGAACGTCCGCATCCTTCAAAAGAAAGACTCCGCCTGCGCGATGCGGGCGGAGTTTTCTTCTGTAATGGAACGCCGCACCTGCTCCAGCGCGGCAGTAGGTTTCGCCGCGATCCTTGATTCACCTAGGTCCGGCTTGCGAATCCTTCTCGCTCTTCGCGACGTGGAAGTGAGCGATGTAGAGAAACAGACCGACGATGCCAAAGGCGGTTAGGACGATTAAGAGTTCAGTAGGTCCAGCCATTGTTTTGATGCGTTAAGGTTTCGTTGTGGGGCGTCTCTCGATGTTTGGATCGACAGGCCGCCGCGGTTGAGTGGAACCTCACTGGAAATGGCGCATGGCGCTGCCCGGAAATTGCTTTTTGCTTTGCGAGAATTGCGGTGGAGGTGCCTGCCAATAAAGAAAAGCGCCCGAGGCACGTCTGCCTCGGGCGCCGGGTTGGCACGAACCCCGCACACTGGGTTCGGCTAAGGTTTCTTGTAAGGCACGAGCACGTCCACCGTCTTGAGGCTCACGTTGCCGGCGGCATCGCGGCATTCCACGGTGATGGTGTAGGTGCGGGTCTTGCTAGAAGACGAGGCCCGGAGGTTGAGGGTGAGGGGGCCGGTGATCTGGACGTCCAGAGCCGGGTTGGGCTTGCTGCCCGGGGACGGGCTCTTCATCTTCATCTTCACGGCACCATCGGTGATTTTCACGCCCTTGATGCGGCAGGTGACCGGGTTGCTGCACGAATCCGTGGCGCAGACCGTGAGGCACACCGGGATCATCTTCTTGTTTCTCGGATAGAGGTAGGTCGGCGAGGCCGAGAGGCTCTGGATGAGCGGCGGCTGAAGGTCGAGGATGATTACCTTGAAGCTGGCCGAGGCCATGTTGCCGGCGGCGTCGGTGGCTTTGCAGGCCACGACGTTGGTGCCGACGGGGAACGCGCTGCCCGAGGGCGGGAGGCATTGCACCGTCACCCCGGGCTGGTCGTCAGTCGCCGAGACGTTGTAGTTCACGATGGCGGAGCACTGGTTGAGGTCGGCGGCGGCGATGATGTTCGTCGGGACCGTGATGACGGGCGGCTGGCTGTCGCGAACGCAGACGGTGAACATGCAGGTGGCGGTATTGCCGGCGGCATCGCGGGCGACACATGTCACCGGCGTGATGCCCGTGGGGAAGGCTGTGCCCGAGGCGGGCGTGCAGGTGGCTGTGACGCCAGGCTGATTGTCCGTCGCGATGACGGTGTAGAAGACGACGGTGGCGCCCGCGGATACGGACGCCGGGCAAATCAGGTTGGTCGGGCACTGGATTACGGGCGGCATCGCATCCGTCACCGTGATGGTGAACGAACCACGGGTGGAGTTGCCGCCGGCATCGACGGCGGTGGCGTTCACGGTGGTCACGCCAATCGGGAAGGCCATGCCCGAGGGCGGCATGGAGAGGACCGAGACGCCGGGGAAATCATCGGTGGCCGTGACTTCGTAGGTGACCACGGCGGTGTTCTTGCCGGGGTCGGAGGGCACGGTGATATTGGGCGGCAGGTTGAGCACGGGCGGTTTGTTATCCAGCACGCGGACAGTCATGGTGTGGCTGGCGCTGGCCTTGCCATCATCGACGGTGATAAGGACGATATGGTCACCCAGCGAGAATTGGTTCAGGCGCTCGATGGCAGCTCCACCGGTGCCACGTTCGTTGCCGGAGCTCTGGCCGGTCACCAGCAACTGGTCATCGACATAGATCGACCAGGTCAAATCGTCGCCGTCGGGGTCGCCGATCTGGGCGCGAATCGGCTCGGGCGCGAGGCGCGTGATGGTGAGCGTGTCTTCCCCATCCACGAAGGGGGGATGATTCGGGGGCCTTGGCGCGGCGCCCGCGGGCAGATTGATTACCGCGGCGATGAGCGCGATGCAATCGGTGTCCGGGGTGTGCAGGTGGGTCATGCGCAGGGCATTTTCCCCGGGCTTGAGCGTCGACGTGATCGTCCAGCTCTTGATGTCCCAGAGGCTGCCATTGTTCAGCGGGCCGGCGTTGGCCGTCGGCACCGTGGTGCCCTGGAAGATGCTGCCGCGCGCGGCCAGCGTCTTGCCGTTCAGGATAATCGGCTCATCCAAGTAGGACTGGCCGTCGGAAACGTGGAGCTGCAGCACGGCAGGACCGTTCGTGTAATGGATGCCTTCCAGGCCGATGTTCCAGCCGTTCTTGTCGTATGGGTTGGGGCCATTGGAATCATTGCCGTCGAAGAGGACGATGTCGCGGTTGTTGGAAGCGTGACCGTCGTCGAAGAAGACCATGAGGGAGGCGCCGTTGGCGTTGATGCCGGCCTTGAGATTTACCACGCCGGAAATCGTGTAGTCTCCGTTGCCTTTGGCGGCGACGAGACTGGTGACGTCCGCGCGATACGCCTGGCCATTGAGGTAACCCCAGCAGTTGTCGCTGGAGAAGCCGATGTTGACGCCGCTGACATTCTGGCCGTTGACGAGGATGTTCTCGCTCTTCACGACGTTGGTGGTGTTCATCGGGCCGCCCCAATAAAGGTAGGCTCGATTCACGGTGCCCGAGACGTCGGAAAGCTTGATGGTGCCAATGCCCACATTGCGCAGTCCGCCGACGCCGGCTGTGGCGTAATCCGTCCGGTAAATGGTTTCGCGATACGCGATGTCGTTCGCCCAGGCTTGCTGCCGTTGCGCCCCGACAATGCCGAGGACGCCGATGACGGCGCCGAAGAGGTGGCGTTGAGTCACGCCGGTGAGTTGAGTCAGTTTCATAGTCGTATGTGTGTGTGTTGTGCCGGCTCTGGAACAGGGAAACCGTGCATGATGACCATCCACCGCAGGGCATGAGTTGAACAGTGGGAGGCTTACCAGACCGGGGTGCCGGAGAATGCCTCCCGGACGACTAGGGGAAATACCGGAACTTCCCGCGCCTGACTCATGGAGAACCGGTCCTTGCTTGAAACCAGCTTGCAATGAATCCGGTTGATACGACAGGCTTCGCCTATGGGATTGCCTACCGGCCCGGTCACTTTGACCGCGGCGCAAATTGAAGATCTGAACCGCAAACTGGCGACCTTTCGCCATGACGTGAACAACCACCTCTCGCTGATCGTGGCCGCGGTGGAGTTGATCAAGTTTAACCCGGAAGTGATCGCGCGCATGATCGGCACGCTGGGGGAGCAGCCGTCGAAGATCTCGGAGGAGATGGCGAAGTTCTCCGCCGAATTCGACAAGGCGCTCGGCATCACTCGCACTTGAGCGGAGCGGGCGCGCCCTCCGGCAGATGCCGGGTGCGCTGTAACCTCGACGCGCGCGGCTTCGTCTCTCCCACTGCGTGCGACTGCTTAACGCCGGGTTTGCGGTCCAGACAAGAATTGCTTTATGAGACAGCCCACTCTGCTTTGCGCCGCGATGTCCGGCCTGCTGGTTTTCGGATGCCTCCCGTGCATCAGCGCGGAGGAAGATCCTGCGCCCCCTCCGGGCACTGCGACGCGCGAACAACTCCGCGAGCGCGTGAAGAACCTCACGCCCGCGGAACGCGAGGCCAGAATACGCGAGTTCCGTGAAAAGCAGGCCAAGGGCGGCGGTCCCGTCGCCCGTGAGCAATTCGAGCAACGCCGCAAGGACTTCGAGAAGCTGCGCGAGGAGATCAAAGATCTCCCGCCGGAGCAGCGCCAGGCCCGGCTGCGCGAGTTTCGGGAAAAGGGCGGACTCCTGAACCAGCCGCAGTTCAACGTGCTCACGCCCGAGCAGCGGGTGGCGAAGGTGAACGAGTTCCACTCGCGCGTGGACAAGGAAATATCTTCGCTCGACAGCGACATCCAAAAAAGGAAGGCGAAGGGCGAATCAGCGGACGAGGACGAGCGTCGTCTTCAACGCATGAAACTCATCGGCAAGCGGCTCGATCAACAGTTGCAAGCCGCTGGTGCCAGCGGCATCGGGCCACGACCGCAGCCGGCTTCGCCAGGTCCCAAGTAAACCATCCCTTCACGCCAGAACATTTATGAAACCACTCGATTGCCTCAAAATCACCGCTGTGCTTATCGCGAGCAGCCTCGCCTCCACGGTGGTCGCCCAACCGGCCCGGGAGAATCAGGAACGCCGCCCGCCGCCGCAAAGCCGTCCTCAGAATGACGGGCCACGTGGGGAGCGTTCCTTCAGTCCGCCGCAGGGCGGTATGCCGTTCGAGCAAATCTTGAATGATGAGCAGCGCAGGGAGTTTTTCGAAGCCATGCAATCCAACCGTGAGAAGATGCGCGAGATGGGCGAGCGCCAGCAGAAGCTGCGCGCCGAGATGCAGGATTCCATGTTCGCCGACCAGCTCGACGAGGAAGCCATCCGCAAGCGCGCCGCCGAGATGGCTGAGATCGATGCGCAGCGTCAAATCTTTCAGGGCAGGGCGTTTCAGAAAGTGCGCCCTTCGCTTTCCCCCGAGCAACTGAAGCAGTTTAAGAAAATTCGCGAAGAGATGGGCCGGGTGCGCGAGCAGCGCCGTGATCAATTCTTCGAGCAAAGGCGGGAGCAATTTGAGAAGCGCGGTGGAGAATCCATCGGCCCCAAGCCGGAAGGCGGCTCCGAGCGGCCTGGCAATCCTGACCGCCCCAATCGTTCCAAGCCGGAAGCGCGGGCGCGTGAAGAATTTCGTCCGGAACGTCAGCTCGTCCGGCCTGAGTTTGCGCAGCGTGAAGAGAGGCTTCCCGCCCGGCGCTATGATTCAGCCGGACCGGAGTCGCGAAGTGACTTTGGCCCGCGCCCTCAAGCGGAGGGTCGCGGACCTCGATTGGAAAATCGCGACCGGGAGTTTAGTCCGCCCACCCCTCGCGGCCCGCGGGGATTTCGCCGCGACTCCGAGCCGCCACGCGGCGAGATGCGCCGACGGGAACAGTCGCGGCCAATGGAGGAGCGCCCGGAGGGACGAGGGGATCTGCCGCCGCCGGGGCGGCCGTGATTCCATGAGTCAAAGCATTCAAGCGTGAGCCACCGCGCGTTGCTGTGGTGGCTTTCGCCTTGTCCCGCTGGATGGCAGACTGCACGCGCATGGAACGGACCGACGACGAATTGATCGCCGCCGTGTTGAAAGGCGACACGGCCAGCTTCGAGCCGCTCGTTGCGAAGTATTCTCCGCGGATTTTTGGCACCGCGCGGCGCTACGCGCGACGGGAAAGCGAGATCGAGGACATCGTGCAGGAAGTCTGGACCAAGGCGTTCCAGAAACTGGCCAGCTTTCGTGGCGAAGCCCCGTTCGAACACTGGCTCATGCGCATGGCCGTCCGCACCTGCTATGATTTTCTGCGTGAACATCAGAGGAACCGGGAAAGCTCTTTTTCCGAGCTGAGCGACGCGGAGGATCAATGGATGGATCGTTTCTGCGTCGCGCCGGAGGACGCCAGCGAGGATGCCGATGCCGCACGCCAGCTCGTGGAGCGCGTCATGGAAATGCTGTCGCCCCCGGCCCGGCTCATCCTCACGCTGCTGGAGATAGAGGATCGTTCTGTGAAGGAGATTTCACAGTTGACCGGCTGGTCGGTGCCGCTGGTGAAAGTCCGCGCCTTTCGCGCCCGGGCCGAGATGCGCAAATGTTTGCAGAGAATTGCCCGGGACAAGTATGTCTAGTCTGTAACCCGGCGACGCCGCAGGGCGTCTGGCCAATTGTTCGCTACGTCCAACGCCCATGAACCTGACCGAGCTCCATCGCAAGTTGATCGCCGCCGCGCGCCGGAACGCCCCGGCTGACGCGGTTCCCTACGCCTTTGAAAAGCGCATCATGGCGCGACTCTCCACCGCGCCGCGCCCGGACGAATGGCTGGCCTGGGTGCGGGCGCTGTGGGTTGGCGCCGGGGCCTGTGCCGCCGTTGCGCTGTGCCTGACCGTCTGGAGCTACCAGGCTCCGGCTGAGCCCGGCTTCGCGTCGAACTTCGCGCAGGATCTTGAGCAGACCATCCTGGATTCGACCATCGAATCTGAAAACCTCTGGTGAGCATCCGCAAGGTCATCCTGGTGGTGCTGGCGACGCTGGTGATCTTTGCCGCGGGCGTCATCACGGGTGGAGTGCTGGTGAAGAAGTTCTCACCCGAGCCAGCCAGGAGCCAGCAGCCTGTCGCTGTGTTTCCCGGCCGCTTCGATCAGGTGCGTCGCGCGATCAATGATGTTGAACTCAAGCTCGAGCAGCGAGTGAAAGTGGATGAGATCATCCGAAACAGTCGGGAGGAGATTGCGGATTACTTTCTACTTCTTGCGCCTGACTTTCAGACGGTCTTCACGCGAATGCGGGACAACATCCATGCCCAGCTAGATTCCGGGCAGCGGCAGCACTTCGAGGAACTGATGAAGATTCGGCCGTTCAAGCCGGGTAATCTTCCCAACGCCAATCGGCCGGAATACCCGCGCAACAATTTCAACCCGCAGAACAGGCCGATAATCCCTCCGCGCGAACGCCCTGGATATTTCCCGCCCGATGCCGGGCCGCGAAACCCGCCAGCCGCTCCGGTGCCTGAGCAGCGTTGACCTTCCTTGTGGCCGGGCCATCAAGGGGAAGACTACGGCCATCACCTCACCAGATGGCAACCTCCCGCCCAGCCTTGTCTTACAAAGATGTAATGGTGTGACCTCTTGCCAATGCTTCGGCGTGAATGGTATTTCCCTTCCCACTCCGACTGGAATGGTGGAGTGATGCTCATGATCAAAGTCGAAAATCTCGAAAAACATTTCGGCACAAAAAAGGCCGTGGCCGGGGTCACCTTCTCGGTGGAGCGCGGCGAAATCCTCGGCTTCCTCGGGCCGAATGGCGCGGGCAAATCCACCACCATGCGGATGATCACCGGGTTCATTCCGCCCACGGCGGGCCGCATCACCGTCGGCGGCTTCGACATGGCGGAGAATCCCATCCCCGCCAAGAAGCTCATCGGCTACCTGCCGGAAAACGCGCCGTCCTACAACGACATGACGGTTTACGGCTTCCTCAGCTTCTGCGGAGAATTGCGGGGCTTGAGTGGCGACTCGCTGAAGAAGTCCGTGCATCGCGCGATTGAGATGTGCTTCCTGGAACCGGTCATGCACCAGAGCACGGACACGCTTTCCAAGGGCTACCGCCATCGCACCTGTCTCGCGCAATCCATCCTGCACGACCCTGAGATTCTTGTGCTCGACGAGCCGACGGACGGCCTCGACCCCAACCAGAAACACGAGGCGCGCCAACTCATCAAGCGCATGGGCGAGAAGAAGGCGATTATTTTCTCCACCCACATTCTCGAAGAAGTCGAGGCGGTCTGCACTCGGGCCATCATCATCGATCGCGGACGGATCGTGGCCAACGGCACGCCCAACGAGCTCAAGCAACGATCCGACGTCTCCGGCGCGGTGACGGTGCGCGTGGCCGGCGTGGGTGCCGAAGTTTTGAAGACGTGCCTCGGCGCCATCGGTGGCGTGAAGAAGGCGACGATTGTGCGGGAGGATACTGGCCAGGTCTGGGCGCGCGCGTATCCGGCGGAGGGCAGCGCCAACGGCATGCTGGCCCGAAGCGTCGCCGAAACCATCGCCAAGGAAAACTGGCGCATCGAGGAGTTGCACACGGAGGAAGGTCGGCTGGATGAAGTGTTCCGCAGCATCACCTGGTCGGAGACGGCCGCGGCCGCGAAAGGGGAGAACAAGTAAATGAACGAGGCATTGCGCAACATCAAGACCATCGCCAAGCGGGAACTGACCGGGTACTTCGCGTCACCCGTGGCTTACGTCGTCATTGTCATCTGGCTGTTGCTCGTGGGTTTTTTCACGTTCAGCCTCGGCGGCTTTTTTGAAATCGGCCAGGCGTCCCTAGCGCAGCCGTTCTTCTTCTGGCACCCGTGGCTTTACCTGTTCCTCGTTCCCGCCGTCGGAATGAGGTTGTGGTCGGAGGAGCGCCGGCTGCACACGATGGAGCTGCTGCTCACCATGCCCATCTCCTCGTGGCAGGCCATTGTCGGCAAGTTTCTCGCGTCATGGCTTTTC
>Ga0163144_10006148_pt1 | contig 26557 bp, 21 predicted proteins | sample OliLak19BULKMAT1_FD_123175 | JGI IMG/M metagenome (GOLD analysis project Ga0163144, IMG submission 123175) | Freshwater microbial mat bacterial communities from Lake Vanda, McMurdo Dry Valleys, Antarctica - Oligotrophic Lake LV.19.BULKMAT1 | ecosystem: Environmental > Aquatic > Freshwater >...
ACCTGGCGCTGGCGCAAAAATGCCGACGAGCGCTTTTACCCGATCCTCTGGGGGCAGATCACGCAGAAGCTCGGGCTCGCGCATTTGCTCGGCGGCTCGAAGCGCACGCAGCTCAGCGTGGACAAGCAGAAATACAGCACCGGCGACCGCGTGGCCGTGTATGCGCGGCTTTACAGCGCCGACTTCAATCCGCTCAAGGAAGCCACCGTCGAAGGCGGCTACACGGTGAAGCCCGTGGCCGCCGGACCCAGCGTGCAGGCTGGCGCGCGGGAGGCGGTCACGCTGCGCGCGGTGCCCGAGCAGCCGGGCATGTATCGCGGCGACTTCACGGCGCTCGCGCCGGGCGTGCATCGGTTTGCGGTGAAAGGTGACGACATCACTTTCATTGAATTCACCGTGGCCGAGCCGGCGTTCGAGCTGGGCGAGACGGCGATGAATGAGGCGATGCTGAAGCAGATGGCCGAGATCAGCGGCGGTGGATTTTTCCGTGAGGAAACGCTGGCGAAACTCCCCGAACTCATCGCCACCAAGACCGAGCGCGTGCAGAGCACCGTGGATGCCGAGCTGTGGTCGTCGCCCGTCTATTTCGCGCTGCTGCTGATCGTGGCGACGCTCGAGTGGTATTTGCGGAAGAAGGCGCAGTTGAAGTAGCAAACGTCTGACCCATCCATGACCGCTTCCGATCAACGCAACGACGAATCCGCCGCGCCGGCACCGACCACGAGCGCCGCCTCGCCCGGGCGTATCCCGGATGCGGCGCGCGAGATCGCGGCGCGGATCCGGCAGTTGCGCCGGCGGCATGGGCGCGTGGCTTTGGGCCAGGGAATCGGGATGGCGGCGACGGCGCTGGGCGTGTGGCTGATGAGCGAAACGGTGACGGATTTTCTGACGAATCTGCCGTGGCTCGGGCGGCTGGCGTTTGCGGTGGTCGGCGTGGGCGGCGCGGCGGCACTGCTGTGGCAGTTTGGCATCCGGCGGTGGTGGCGGCGGCTCTCGGATGAAACGGTGGCGCTGATGGTGGAGCGGGCGTTGCCGGAGTTTCGCTCGCGCTTTATCGCGGCAGTGCAGCTCGCGAAAGCGACCGACGGCACGTCGTCGCCGGAGCTGGTGCGCGCGCTCGTGGCGGAGACCACGGCGATGGCGGCGCAGATGAAATTCGACAAGGTGGTGCAGACCGCGCCGCGGACGAAGTGGCTGCGGGCCGCGCTGCTGGCGCTGCTGGCGACGGCGGGACTCGCGGGGTATGGCGGGCACCGCACGAAGCCGCTGGTGCTGCGCGCGTGCCTTTTCAATGTCGCGGTGCCGCGCCAGACGCAGATCAGCAACGTCTCCGGCGACCGCATCATCGCCATCGGCGACGATCTGCGGCTGGAGGCTGAGGCCCGAGGGATCGTGCCGGCGAAGGGCAAGCTGCGCGTGAAAACCGCGAAGGGAAAACCGCAGGAATTCGATTTCAACGCGAACGTGGATCAGCCCGGCCATTTCGCCCGCGTGCTGCAAAGCGTGCAGGAGCCGTTCGACTACGTGGTGGCGCTCGGCGATGCGGAAAGCGCGAGCTTTCACGTGCGGGTGAAGCCGCGTCCGTCGGTCGCGAGCGTGGAGTGCCAGCAGGTCTGGCCCGCCTACACGCAACTCCCGCCGCAACGGCGACCGCTCGGCGATTTGAAAATCCTCGCGGGCAGCAAACTCGTGCTGAAGGTGAAGGCGAGCACCGCGGTGCAGGCCGGCGAAATCCGCCTCGTCGGCGCCGACCGCGACAAGCCCGTGAAGACCGCGCCGCTCCGGCCCGCGGGCACGGACAAGACGCTGCTCGCCGGCGAAGCGGTGATTCCTGGCGAGGGCGTGACGGGCATGACTTTACAGCTCGTGGACGAGGACGGCGTGGAGTCGCGCGGCGCGGCGGTTTACCACATCGACGTGCAGCGCGACGCCGTGCCGACGATCAAAATCATCTGGCCCGACCGCCGCGAAATCCTGCTCACCCGCGAGGCCACGGCGTTGATTTCATTCGAGGCCAAGGACGACTTCGGCGTGGCGAAAGTGAAGCTGCACTACGCGGTGGATTGGGTGGAAAATGGACCGCACAAAACCCTCGACCTCGACCTCGGCGGCGCGCTGGCCAAGAGCGTCACGCGGCGTTTCGACTGGAAGGTCAGCGCAATCGTCCCGCACGTGGAGGAAGGGAGCGTGATTGATTATTGGTTCGAGGTTTTCGACGCCAACAACGTCCCCTCGCCCGGCATCGCGACCACTGAGCACTACCAGGCGCGGATCGTCAGCGACGCCGAAAAGCGGGCCGACCTCGCGAACCGTCTGAGCGACGCGATGGAGGGACTCAACAGCGTGCGGCGCAGCCAGGAGGAAGTGAACACGAAGCTCGGCGAGATCATCTTCGAGACGCCGCCGGAACCGAAGTAAAGCGGGGCCGCTCAGGTTCCGCGACGCTGGCGCCACACCAAGAATCCACAGCCGGCAAGAGCCGCGAGGAGGACGCGAAGCGGCGTGATGGCTGGCCACCACTTTCGTTTCGGAAGCGTATTGAAAGAGTGGACAAAAAGTGGCCCGTCCGCGTCGCCGCCGGGAGCGAGCGGGATCACCCGCAGACCGAAACGGGTGGCGGACTCCAGCTCGCGCAGGGCAGCGAAATAGCGGTCGCCGTCGCGCCGAATGGTGACGCCGGGCAGAGCATCCCAGCGCACTTGCAACGCACCCTCCGGGCTTTGTTCGAGGATGCGGTATTCCACGCGAAACTGGGTGGCCTCGTGAAGCGCGACGGGCCATTCCAGCACGGCGGTGTGCGCGGTGATGGCGGTGACTTTCACGCCTGAGACGGGGCGCTGATGGCCAAATACTTCCCCGGACAAACTCGCGGTCGCCGCCGTGACAGCGACCGACGGCGTGGAGATCTCGATTTCCGGCGACGGCGCGGGATGATCCGTAGCCACCTCCGTTGGCGGGACCGGTGCGGCGGCGGCAAAGAGTTCGACCTCGACTGGAATCGCCAAATCCCGCTGATCAATTTTCACCTTGAGCAGAGAGCGGTGCCGCCCCGCCGGGGCGGGTTGAGTGCGCAGGATCACGGATTTTTTCTCGCCCGGCGCCAATGCGGTTTTCGGTTCCGTGGTGAAAGGAGTCCCGACTTCCAGTTTCACGTCCGCCACGGTGCCGCCGATATTCTCCAACGCGAGTCTCGTTTCCGCGGAACTTGCGGCGTCCACCCGCCCAAAGGCGACGGTCTCGCGGCTAGTCCGCACGATGGGGCCGACGGCGGCGGCGCGCACCGGGATAACGAGAGTGGTGCCTGACGAGGCGACGCGGATTTCGTCTGCGAGCGGGGCGACATCCTTGGCGGCACTGAGCAAGGTCACCTTCACCGAACCGTGCGCGGGCACGTTGATATCGGGCGGGAATTGCAGCCGCGCACCTCCCGTGAGCGCCACCGGTCGGTCGGTGTCGGTCGCATTGGTTAGCTCGAAGGAGCCTGTGCGCACGGGATCGTCAGCGACGTCTTGTTGCAGCACGACTTTGGCGGGCGTGGCCGTGAGTGCGGAAACCGCTTCGCCATGGACGGTCACGCTGGCTTCCGGCTGCGAGGTGCAGCGCAGCAGCGTATCGAAGTTGCCCGGCGTGTCCGGGGCGAAGACGACTTTGAGAACCATCCGCGCGCCAGCAGTGAGACGATAGCCCGCCGGTCCATCAATTTTCCACGGAGCGCCGATCACGATTTTGCCCTCGGCGATGCCGCCGCCGCGGTTGACGATTTCCAGTTGCTTGCGGGCGGTGGAGCCGACGGGAACCGAGGAAAAATCGAGCGCGTCCGGCAGGCCGAGATCCGGCGGCGGATCTGTGATATTGATGACGACTTCGGCGGAGGCCGAGACGCCGACGCTGGTCTGCGCCGCGTAGAAAAACCGGTCGCGCACGATGGCGGCGTTGGCCGGCGGTTTGTAGGTGACGACGCCGATCTCGCGGTTCAGCACACGCACCTCGGTGAGCAGCCCGTGCTCGGGCGGGGTGCGGATGAGAAACCTCAGCGGTTCATTTCTGCTGCCGTGGATGCGCAACTGGATTTCCGCGGTCTCGCCGCGCAAGACTTTGACCATCAGCGGCTGGACGGGTGGCGGAATCTCGGGCAGCGGGTCCTTTTTCCGCTCCGCGGTCCCGGCCTGCGGAGCTAGGGCGAACGCCAGCGCGCAAACGGTGATGCGCCAAACGAAGCGGAGAGAGAAGTGATTCACGACGCCCAAGGGTGTGTCGCGGTGCGCGGCCCGTCGAACTTTTCCGCAAGGCACGAGCCGCACGGAGTCGAAGCAGAAAATTCAGGAATTGCCGAGGTGAAGACCGCGCGACAGGATGCCGATTCCAATTTCTAAGATGTCCACCCCGATCGCCCACCCCAACTGGAAACTCCGCGCCCGAATTTGGATTTGCATCATGTTTCTGTTGCTCGGCGGTGCGGACTACCTGCTCGTGCGGTTCAGCATGAATGAGTTCAACCCGGCGCCGGCGCTGCTGGGGGTGGCGGTGATGGGGGGGCTTGGTACGAAGTTGCTGCTGATCGGGATGTGGCGGCGGATGTCTTGGACGCGCTACACGCTGGGCCTGATTCTGGTGCTGTCGATCATGGCGTTCTCGGGGGCGATGTTTTACATCATCGGCGGGACGATGACGCGGCCCGACGGGATGGTGCGACCGGGGCTGGCCGGGATCGGTTTGCAGGCGTTGGTGCTGATTCCTCTGGCCAAGTCGCGGTCGATCCGCCGGCAGATGCATCCGCTGACGAACGCCGGAAGCTGAGGGAGGTCAGGGAACCGTCTGGAGGCAGACGGTGAACTTCGAGCCGACGCCGAGTCTGGTCTGAATGATGAGTGCGCCTTCGGCTTCCTTGACGAGGCGTTTGACGATGGAGAGGCCGAGACCGGTGCCGTGCTCGGGGGGCTTGGTGGTAAAGCGTTCCTCGAACATGCGGCGGAGAATTTCCGGCGGGATGCCGGGGCCGCTGTCCTGAACCTCGATGGTGAGGAGCGGAGACCGGTTGGCGAAGGCGTCGCGGTTGATGACGCGCTGTTCGGCGTGGTCCGCGATCTTTTCGATTTCCAAGGGCTCGGAATGCCGCTGGCAGGTGACGGAGACGAGGTGGGGCTCCGGGGTGGATTGGAGGGCGTTGATCGTGAGGTTGAGGAGGATCTGGAGGAAGTCGGTGCCATTGATCGCGGCGGTGACGTCGGGATCAAGGCCGCGGACGGTGAGTTCGTGGCCGCGGGCGCTGGGGTGGCGGCTGAGGAGTTCGGTGAGATCGCTCATCACCTGATTGACGGCGACGTAGGATTTCACGGAGCCCTGGCCGTTGAGGAAGCTGAGGTAACGGCGGGAGATTTCGACGCAGCGGGCGACCTGGCCGTTGAGCCGGTTGAGGTCAATTTTGATGTTGTCGAGTTGGTCGCCGGCGACGGTGTCGGCGTTTTCGATGGAGCGGTTGATGAGTTCGACGAAGCCGGAGATGATGGTCAGCGGGCTGTTGATGTCATGCAGGACGCTGGCGTAAATCTCGCCCTGATTTTTGGCCATTTCCTCGCCGAGGCGGTGACTTTCGATTTTCTCCTGGAGGACTTGGAGTTCTTCGTTGCCACGTTTGAACTCCAGCGAGGCGCGGTGCTTCTGCGCGGCGTGGGCCACGGCGGCGCGCATGGTGGAGATGTCGAAGGGCTTGTTCAGGTAGTCGCTGGCGCCGTGGCGGAGCGCCTGGCGGGCGGTTTCGATGGTCTCGAAGGCGGTGAGCATGATGACCTCGACCGAGGGGTTGACCTGCTTGATCTCCTTGAGCGCTTCGACGCCGGAAATGCCCATCATCATGATGTCGAGGACGCAGACGTGGACGTCGTTGGTCTTGACGAGTTCGATGGCGTCGGTGCCGTTGGTCGCGAGCAGGACGTGGTAGTCGTTTTTGAAAACGATGCGCAGCGACTGCCGCGGCCCCTCTTCGTCATCAACGATGAGGAGGGTCGGTTTGGTGACCTGCGGCGGCGGCGGCGGCAGGGTCGGGGTTTCAAAAATCATATCCGAAGGTCAGGTTGATGGCGTTGCCGTGGGCGCGGTAGCGACCGTCGGCGGAGGTGCCTTGGTTGATGGTGCGGGTGGGGCCGTACGCCCATTGGTAGGCGACGTTCCAGTTAAAGCGGTCGCGTTTCTGCCCGAAGCCGGCGCTGAGGACGTGGCGGTTCGAGTCGGGGACGATGGGGTTGAAGCTGGTTTCGGGGACCGAGTTTTCGCTCCAGATGTAGCCGACGCTGGCCTGCCAGCCGTCGGTGAATTTTTTGGTGATGCCGAATTCCCAGAACCAACTGGCCTGCCAGTTGAAGGGGAGGGCGATATTGCCGCTGCGCTGCTGGTGGAGGGTGACGGTGTTGAGTTCGTTCCAGTCGGTCCAGTCGGCGTTGAATTCGAAATTCCAGTCGGGCGTGGGGGTGAAGGAGTAGCCGAAGACGATGTTCTGCGGCATGTGGAAACGGGCATCGGCATCTTCGCGGCGGTCGATGCCGGCCACGGGGAATGGCCCGAAAGGCGTGGCCACGGTGAAGGGATCGGTGCGGAGGGTGGTGTGGCCGCTGAAGTCGATGGTGGCGGCGCTGTGGTAGGTGATGCCGAAATGGTGCATGCGATGCGGATCCCATTTCAGGCCGGCGCTGAAGCTGTAGCTGATGCCGTCGCCTTTGAACTTGAAGGTGTCGCCCTCAGCGATCGCGCCCTGCTGGAGTTCGGCGCTGCCGTAGTTGACCGAGGGTCCGGCGGCGATGGAGAGGGCGTCGGTGATCTTCCATGCGATCACGGGGTTGATGGCCACATAAACGATCTTCCCTTTGCGTGCCTGAGTCCGGAAGGGCGTATCGTCGGGATACTCCAAGCCCAGGCCGTACGGTGCGTAAATGCCGAGACCGAACGCGAGGGGGGAGCCCTTGGCCTTGGTCGTGGCGAAAAAGGTCGGAACGAATTGCAGTTCGTGGTTGGTGTTTGAAAAGGCGGGTGCTCCCGGAGCGGCGGGATCGACGCGCACGCGAAGCGTGGTGGCGTAGCTGCCGAGCAGGACGCGGGTGCCTTCGAGTTGGGTGATGCCGGCGGGGTTGTAGTAAACGGCCGACGGGTTGTCGGCGGTGGCGGCAAAGGCATTGCCTCGGGCGGTGGCTTCGGCGTTTTGATCGGCGATGCGGAAGCCGAGGGAGAAGGCGGTTGGCGCGGATAGCGCAAACAGCGTGGCGACGCAAATTAGGGGGTTGGTCTTCATAGGCGCGGATGAGAAAGCAATTCAGATGCCTTGGCGAGCGACAAGTTTGTGGCTCTCTGGGGCGGGCATTAGTTGGTCAGCGGGAGGGAGACACGGACGAGCCCGGACTCCCCTTTTTGCGAAAGCGGAATCTCAATCCGACCGTGGTGGCTCTCGATGATCTTGCGCGAAACCGTGAGGCCGAGGCCGAGGCCGACGTTGCGGGTGGAGAAGAACGGCTCGGGCGCGCGCCGGGCGATTTCCGCATTGAAGCCGGGGCCGGAGTCACGCACCTCGACCTCGAGCTGCGAGGTGCCGCCGGCCCCCGTGGCGAGATGCACGGCCACGGTGGGTTCGTCGGGGTTGGCCTGGAGGGCGTTGAGCATGATTTCGGAAAAGGCGTGGCGCAGCGCCTTGAGGTCGCCAGCGATTCTCCACGGCGCGATGTCCTTGTTGAAGCTGAGCTGCGCCAGTTTTCGCCCCGGCAGGAAAGTGTGGGCCTCGTGAAAGGCCTCGACGAGCAGATCGGAAATGGCGGCGGTTTCGCGAAAGTCGGCCTGCCACTCACGGGCGAGGAAGACCATCTGGCTGGCGAGCCGCGAAATGCGCTTCACCCCGCTGGCCATCACCGACGAAAGCGACTCCTGAAAGTCCAGGTCGTTGATCGCCTCCTTGAGCAGTTGCTGGTGGGTGGAAAGCGGGACGAGGGAGTTGCCGATTTCGTGGGCGAGATGCTCGGCCATGGATTTGATGAGGCGAAGATTGGCGCTTTCGATTTCGAGTTTCTGCGCGCGCTCGTGCTCGGTGATGTCCTCAATGATGAGCAGGGCGGCGTTGCTCGCCTGCACGCTTCGGTTGTCAAACGGCAGAATCGCAATGCGGTAGAAAACCTCCGGCGAGTCGGCGCGCTGATACTTGAAGCCCGGCACGCCCGTGCCGGTCTTGATGACGGTGAAGACTTTGCTCCCGAGCGCCTGCGGCAGATCGGTAAATTCCAGCCGGGATTTGCCGGGAAAATCCTGGAGGAAGAACCGTTCGGCGGCGGCGTTGACGTGGAGCGTGTCGAGGTTCGGCCCGATGACGAGACACCCGCTGCCAATGTGGCTGAGGATGTCGGAAATCATCGCATGATTGCCGGAAAGTTGGTCGTGCAGCCAGGTGTTGCGGACCGCCAGTCCGACTTCCTCCAGCATGTGAAAAATGATCGCCAACTCTTCGTTCGCGTAGGGTTCGCCGGTCAGCCTTTCATCGAAAACGACCACGCCGATCAGCGTCTGCCGATCAAGGATTGGGATGGCCACTTCCGCCCCCATGAGCTGGAATTCCTTGGCGATTTCGCGATTCGTTTTCGCCTCGTAGCTGCCCGCGCGCATGATCCGGCCTTGCCGGTGCAGATGCCCGCCGATGCCTGCGCCAAGCGAGAGCCCGACGTGCCGGAGAAAGCCCTGATCGTGGCCGATGGCGCAGGCCGGGAGCAGCCAGCGGTCGTCGGGAGTGAGCGGGCTGCCGCTGAGCACGCCCGCGGGTTTGCGGAGGAAAATGATCGCGCGGTTCACACCGATGATCTCGCGCAGCAGGAGAAGGAAGTTTCTGAGCAGCGCCGCGGAGTCGAGGCTGTGCGTGAGGAGCCCGGAAAAGCGGCGGAAACCTTCGAGGGTGCGCACTTGATCGACGTACGGACGCAGGAACGAGGGCTCGATGGCGTTCGAGGTCGGGAGCGCCAGCGGGGCCGCGACTTCATCCGGGGGAAACATGCGGTCGAGCAGGGTGTTCAGCAGTTTGCCACGGACCGGTTTCGCCAAAACGTGGGCGACACCGAGCAGATAGGCGTCTTCCTCCCACTCCCACTGCTTGTCTCCGGTATAGACGAGCACCGGGCAATCCGGCGCAAACGCCTTCATCTCCTCGATCAGGCGCACGGCCCGTGCGTCGGTCAGTTCGAGGTCGAGAATGGCCGCGTCAATGCCGCCGCGGGAGAGGAGCACTTCCGCCTCGGCGACAGCTTCCTTGGCGATGATCTGGAATGCGGACGGATCAAGCGCACTGGCGATGGCATTGGCGAATGAGAGGTGTTTGGTGACAACTAAGAGTGAACGCATTCAGACGGAAAGGGCGACGGGGGCGGTGGCTGTGATGGGCTGGCGGACGGGTAAATCGAACTGCACGGTTGTGCCTTTTTTCAGCACGCTGGCAATCGAAAGATTGCCGCCGTGCAGATTTACGATCTTGCCGGAGATCGCCAGTCCGAGCCCAAAGCCGCGCGCTTCGTCGCCGCGATTTTTCGTCGTGAAATAGGGTTTGAGAATGCGGTTGAGGTTTTCCTTGGGAATGCCCTCGCCTTGATCCACCACGCGGACGCGCACCCACTCCGCATCGTTGGTGCGGCCGAGGCGTTCGAGGTGGACATGGATTTGCGAGCGCACCGGGGAGGCGTCGATGGCGTTGGAAATGAGGTTCGCGATCAGGCGCTGCATCAGCACCTCGTCCATTTCCACGAGCACTTCGCCGGGCGTGACGGAGATGACCTCGACGTCTTTCTTCCGGCTGGCGCGGGCGAGTTCGACGGAGCGCTGCACCACGAGATCGAGCCGGCCGAGATGCAGGTCGAGCCGCAGATTTTCGGAAAAAAACAGCGCCTCGCGAATGTAGGACTGCATGGATTTGATGTTGCGCAGGGCCACCGGGAGGAGTTCTTCGTCCAAGGCTTCCTTCGTCTCGAAAGAGAGCTGCAAAAGCGTGAGCACCGGCGTGAGCAGGTTGTTCAGATCGTGGGCCATGCCGCGCGACATGCGGCCGAGGAGATCGAGTTCCTGCTGCTGACCGATCTGCGATTTCAGCCGGATTTGGTTCACCACCAGACTCATGTTTTTCACCAAGGCGACGAGCAGGTTGATGTCGGTGGCCGTGAAGGGTTCGTCCGAGATTTTCTTGCCGACGAGCAGCAGGCCGAACGGTTCACTTTGCGACGTGAGCGGAAAGCAAAACTGGGCGCCGAAATCTTCGAGCTGCCGGGCGGCTTCGCGCTCCACGGTGTTGGCGGTGAGCCGGACCCGGTGCTGGCGCACTGTCAGATATTCGCCTTTGCCCCAATCAAAATACTGGAGAATCGGCGACTGCGCCTGAAGCTCCGGCAGGGGGCGCGTGGGCTCCTCGGGGTAGGAGTGAAAGAGCGCAAAGGTGCTCTTCAGTTCATCCCGCAAAATGATCTGGTAACTTTCGATGCGGAAGGACCGGAGAAAGATGTCGTGGAGATCTTTCATCAGGGAGTCGAGATCCGCATACCACGGCATGACGGAGATGAATTTGCGGACCTTGTCCTGATACTCAAAGCTGTCGCCCAGTAGTTTTCGCTCGACCGTCTCAGTTCCGCCCGCGCCGAAAATCCGCGGGAAGAAAACGCTCGCGACGATGGCGGAAACGGTGAGCACGCCGAGCGCGCAGACAACCCGAAAGGTATCGAATTGATCCGGAGCGATGGCGGCGATGATGAGGAACTGGCAGAGCCCGGTGAGGACGACGAATCCGACGCGGATGAAGTGTGCGACGACGCGGCTCAGCGTCACGTGAACATTCAGCAGCGTGTGCTGCAGGATGCTGTAGGCAACGATGGTCATGTAGATGCACGCCGCGATGCTCCCGAGCGGATAGAATGGCAGATTCGTGAAGGGATAAACGGGGCGGTCCACCGGATTGAGGATGGGGTAGAGATCGTTCGTCCCGGCGCCGGCGATTAGAACGATGGCGAGGAGCATCGCGCGGATGCGGATGCGCTGGAGAGACTTGGCGCTCCGCTGCGCCCGGTAGAGCACGAGGATGGAGCCGCCGATCAAGGCCAAATACGAAACCGTGTAGGCCCAAAAGAGCGGACCAGGGATCGACCAGTAACCATGCGGGATGCGGCGCACCCCGGTGATGAACGAGTCGGTGAAAAGCGATCCGACAAAGAACGCATGCAAGCCGCAAAACAAAGCCAGCGGGAGCTTGGGAATTGGCTTCTGGGCGATTAGGACGGAAGTCGTGAACAGCCCGAGCGGGGCAATGATGATGCCGAACTGGAGGAGCTTGGCAAAGATCAGCGCGGCTTCCGGGGATACGCTTCCTCCCATGAAAACGACGCTGCCGTTCCAAATCACGACGCCCAAACCCCAGAGCAAATAGGCCCGGTGGAGAGTGGCCTTGGGATTCTGCCAAAAGACGAAGACGGCGAGGGCGAGATTGACGACGGCTGCCGTGAGAGCCGCTGTTTCGAGAAAGGTCATCGCCCGGGGTAACGCCGGAAAATCAGACAGGCGTAGCGCCCGCCGAATCCGGCGTTCAGATTGACTGCCACGTCCACGGGATAGGGGCGCGGACCGTGTGCGAGGTAATCAAGATCGCACCCCTCGGCGGGGTTCCGCAGGTTGATCGTCGGCGGCATTTGCTGTTTATGAATGGCGAGGGCACACACCGCCGCTTCGATAGCACCCGCCGCGCCCATCGTATGTCCGGTGATCGGTTTGGTGGCACTGATGCCGACGCGCGACGCGTGCGCGCCGAAGACGGTTTTGATCGCCCGGGTTTCCAGCGGATCATTGAGCGGCGTAGCCGAGCCGTGGGCGTTGATGTAATCCACCTCCGGGCCATGCAGGCCGGCCCGCCGCAACGCGCGGCGCATGGCGTTGACGTAGCCGAGTCCATCCGGGTGCGGGTCGGTCGGGTGATACGACTCCGCGCTGCGCCCGTGGGCCACGATCTCAGCGTAGATTTTCGCCCCGCGGCTCAAGGCGTGCCCCAATTCCTCCACCACGAAATACGCGGAGCCCTCGCCCAGCACAAAGCCGTCGCGCACCTGGTCGAAGGGCCGCATTTGCGTGCCGGGTTCACCTGGTAACTCGCTCATGGCGCGCAGCCGGCAGAAGCCGAAATGCTGAGCCTCGAAAATGGCGTCGGACCCGCCGGCGATCATCATGTCCACGTCGTCGTCCTTTACCGTCCGCCACGCGTAGCCGATGGCGTCCGCGCCGGAAGCGCAACCCGAGCAGTAGGTGAGCGCGTGGCCATGGATGCCGAGGTAGATGCCGATGGCGCTGCTGCCCTCGCCGCAGTAGCCGCCGATCGCATTGTAGGGATGGATCTTTTGTCCGCTGCGCATTTGCGCCTCCACCTTGAGCACGTTGCTCACGCCGCTGGTGGTGGTGCCTTCGACGATGCCGATGCGGTCTGGATCCACCTCGGCAACGTCCAGTTTCGCGTCGCGGACCGCGGCGGCGGAGGCCGCGAGACCGTACTGCACGGAAAGTTCGAGGCGGCCCATCTTCACGGCTTCAAGATGCTCGTCGATGCGGAAATCGTGGACCTCCGCCGAGACCTGCACCGGCAACTTGCTCACGTCGTAGCGGGTGGTCGGCTTCACGCCGCTCGCCCCTTGGCACAGCGAGTCCCAGAATTTTTCCACGGTCAGCCCGTTGGCGGCGATCACCCCGATGCCGGTGATGACCACGCGCCGTTCGCCGGTGGGAGAGGATTCGCGACGGGCTACCATTTCCATGGGATGAGCGCCGGTTTGGTGCGCTGGAACGTCCGGTAGGCATCGCCGAATTTCTCGACGAGCGCGATTTCCTCGATCCGAATCCGCATGATGAGCACCGGAACGAAAAACACCGGGATGAGGAGCAGGGTGAAAAAGGCGTTGCAGATGAGTGCCAGCGCGAGGAGTTCGAGGATCATCGAAAAATACGCCGGATGCCGCACCCAGCGAAACGGGCCGCTTTGGACGAACTCATGATTTTCCCGGATCTCGACGTGCAAGCTCCAGAATTTCCCGAGCGCCGCGATGGCCTGCCGCCGGATGGTGAAAGAGGCGAGGCCACAGATCCAGCCCGCGACGAACGGCACCCAGCGCAGGTTCGGACGCAGCCAGATGAACTCGGCGATCGACCCGAGGAAGATGACCGTCCCCGCGAGGAGAAAAAGGCGGAGCGTGAGGTTTTCCCGGATTTTCCCGGCGATGACATCCCGTTTCGTCCCCAGCTCGACTAGCCGCACTACATAGATGGCGAGGACCGAGGCGATGGGCAGGAGGAAAGAGGTGGTCATCAAGGGAGAATGGCTCACCCCGGCGGCCACTGCAGGCTGCGGCCGCCGAGGAGGTGGATGTGGAGGTGGGGGACGGATTCGCCGGCGTCGGGGCCGTTGTTGATCACGAGGCGGTAGCCGCCTGCGGCGAGCCCGGCGGTGGCGGCGATTTCGCGGGAGGCGAGCAGCATGCGACCGAGGAGGTCGGCGGCGGCGGCGGTCGCCTCGGAGAGGCGCGGGATGGCGCGTTTCGGGACGATGAGGATGTGGACGGGGGCCTGCGGATGCACGTCGTGAAAGGCGATGAAGTCGTCCGTCTCGCAGACGATGCGCGCGGGGATTTCGCGGGTGGCGATCTTTTCGAAAATGGTCATGCGAGGGAGAAGGCGATTTCTTTACGCGCGGCGGCGGTGCCGGTGTGCTCGCGGGTGAAGGCGACGATTTCCGTCCGCAGGGCGTCGCAGTCGCGGCTCCAGGTTTTGCGGGCGCGGAGCAGTTTCACGCACGGTTCGAGGCCGAGCAGTTCAAAGTAGCTGCCCGGCTCCCGGCACAGCTCGCGCAGCCGCCGCCCGAGCATTTCGAAAAACGCCAGCTCGTAGCCGCTGCCCGCCGCCTTGGCCAACTCGACCAGCGAGACCTGCACACGCGGCGGGGCCGGCGCAAAGTGCTGCCCGATTTCGCCGTAGCCGATGACCTGCAGGACCGAGCGCACCGCCGCCGTCAGGCGCTCCACCGGCAGGACGTTCAGATCGGGCTGCTCGCGCAAAAACTCCGTCACACTTTCCGCCACATGCGAAGCCAGCCACCACTTCGCGTAACCGGCGCGGGCGGCGGCCTGCGTGAGCGAACGCACCAGCCAGTCGCGCTCGAAAGCGATGGCCTGTCCGCTGGCGAGGCGGATCACCGGAAGGTTGTCTTTGAGGCAGATCATGGGTGTGAAAATCGTGATGGGCAGATGGCCGGTGGCCGGTGGCGTGCGGCGGATGCGCAAGGGTAACACGCACTGCTTCCAGCGCACGTCCCACCTGCCGCATGCCACGCGTCACCTGTCACTTGAAAAGCTCCGGTTGCAGCACACTTTTTTTGGGCCGCCGTTCGAGGGATTGGATCTCTTCCAAAAATTCCCCGATGTCCTGAAAGTGCCGATAGACGGAGGCGTAACGGACATACGCCACCTCGTCGAGGTGGTGCAGTTTGTCCATGACCTTGGCACCGATCACGCCGGACGGAATCTCGCGTTGAAACTCGTTCTCCAGCTCCCGCACCAGTTCGTCCGTCGTGGTCTCCAGCATCTCCACGCTGACGGGCCGTTTTTCGCACGCCTTGAGCATGCCGCCGAGGAGCTTCTGGCGGGAAAGCGGCTCGCTGCGTCCGTCGCGTTTCGCCACCCGCAAATCGGCGCGCTCGATCTCTTCGTACGTGGTGAAGCGGTGCGTGCAACTCACGCACTCGCGACGCCGACGAATAGCGCGACCGTCTTTCGACTGCCGGGAATCGATGACCTTGTCCTCAAGGCTTCCGCATTTAGAGCAATGCATCTTGTGTTTTTGCAGGGGGTTCGAGGGGGTTTAACACTACATTTTGGGGTGTCAATATGGAAAGCCCGCACGGTCCCGAAAATTCGGAAAGCGTGAAAGGAGACCGTGCCTGCCCACGGTCAGCGAGCCGAGGTTTGGGCTGCTTTGCCTCACCGCTGTTGCGCTCATCCACGCAGCCGTCCCCGCAGCATTCGATCACGCTCTGCGAGCACCTGGCGGCTTTCGACGACCACCTCATCCTGCGCAACTCCGCCGCGCGCACCCCGCGGGTGAGTCGCGGGAGGAGGCCACCCACGAACACAAAATCCTCTTCATCCGTGTCATCCGTGGCATCGGTTTTGAGTTCATCGACACATTCATTTGCAGACCATTTCCCAGAGTAAACTCTGGAAATTCCAACACATCCATAGCCCTATCGCCCCACCTCCGACCGTGTTTCAATCGCACCCAAAGTCGGCGCGCTCGGAAAAACTCGTTGACGCACTTGGCGGGGGGCCGATAGCTTGCGCGCCCTTAAAAAACCGCAACATTTTCCAAAAATTCCCTGCCTGCGTGGGTTCCATGCCGTGAAAGACTGATTTTCCGGCGGGCTGCGCGGGCACTTTTTATCTATGGCCGAAGAACTCTCCTACGTGATCGTCACGCCTTACTCGATTCGCAAATCGCGGACCGGGGGCATTCTCGCGCGGCTGATTTCGCGCACGGGGCTGGAGGTGGTGGCGGCGCGGATGTTCGCGCCGAGCGCGGAGTTGGTGGAGAAATACGCGGCCAGCATCGTCAACGATCCCGAGCCGCGGCATCGCGCCACGCAGGAGTTGATTCGGAAATACGTGGTCGAGAATTTCGGCCCGCGCGCGGGCGGGGTGCGCCCTCGGGTGCTGCTCCTCGTTTTCAAAGGCGAGAACGCCGTGAACACACTGCGCTCGACCGTCGGACACATCGTCAACGAACGGACCAGCGGCGAGACCATCCGCGACACCTACGGCGACTACCTTGAGGACGAAAATGGGAACGTGAGTTACTTCGAGCCGGGCGTGCTCGCGCCGCCGGACGCGGCCAGCGCGGCGGCCGACTTGCGGCTGTGGGCATCCTATTCCGATGCCGATGGCGGCCTGCTCGACACCGCGGTGAAGTTTCCCGCCGGCGCGAACGTGGAAAAGACGCTCGTGCTCATCAAGCCGGACAACTTCCGCTTTCCCAACGCCCGGCCCGGCGGCGTGATCGACCTTTTCTCCCGCACCGGGCTCTACATCATCGCGTGCAAAGTCCACCGCATGAGCGTGGCGCAGGCCGAGGAATTCTACGGGCCGGTGCTCGACGTCTTGCAGGACAAACTGCGTGGCCGTTCCGGCGAAATCGCGCGCAAGGTGCTGGAGCAGGAGCTTTCCATCACGCTCGGCGACGATGTGCAGACGAAGCTCGGCGACCTGCTCGGGCCGATCAACGGACGCGAAAACTGGGAGCAGATCGTGAAGTTCATGGCCGGCCTCAAGCCGAGCGACTGCCCCGCCGACCGACGCCAGGAGCCCGGCTCGGAAAAGTGCATCGCGCTCTGCTATCAGGGCATCGACGCCGTGCGGAAAATCCGGGAGGTGCTCGGCCCGACCGATCCCTCGAAAGCGCCTCCCGGCACCATCCGCCGCGAGTTTGGCCAGACCATCATGGTCAACGCCGCCCACGCGTCCGACTCCGCGGAAAACGCCGTGCGCGAGATGGGCATCGTGCAGATCAAAGAGAACAATTTGCAGACGCTCATCGACGGCTGGTTCACCAAAAAATCCTAAATCCTAAATCCTAATCCCTACTCCTCATGGAACTCTCCCAACGCGCCACCATCCTCACCCCGTCGCTCACCCTCAGCATTGACTCGAAAGCCAAAGCCATGAAAGCCGAGGGGCTCGATGTCTGTAGCTTCGCGGCCGGCGAACCGGACATGGATACGCCCGAGCACATCAAGGCCGCCGCGCAGGCCGCGCTCGAGATGGGCTTCACCAAATACACGCCCAGCGCCGGCACGCCCGAGCTGCGCCAGGCCATCGCCGACAAATTCCTCGCCGACAACCAGCTCACCTACAAGCCCAGCCAGATCATCGTCAGCAACGGCGCGAAACATTCCTGCTACAACGCCATCCTCGCCACCTGCCAGCCCGGCGACGAAGTCATCATCCCCGCGCCCTACTGGCTGAGCTACCCCGAGATGGTGCGCCTCGCCGGAGCCGAGCCGGTCATCGTGCAAACGAAGGAAGCCAACGGCTGGAAGATGACCTCCGAAGAGTTTCAGGACGCCATGACCCCGCGCACCAAAATGGTCATCATCAACTCGCCCGGCAACCCGACCGGCGCCGTCTATACCGCCGCGGAATTGCAGGCCCTCGTAGAGGTCGCCAAGGACGAGGAGATCATCATCCTTTCCGACGAAATCTACGAGAAGCTGACTTACGAAGGCGTGCAGCACGTCAGCGTGGCGTCGCTGCCCGGTGCGGCGGACATCACGATCACGATCAACGGTTTCTCCAAAGCCTACTCGATGACCGGCTGGCGGCTCGGCTACCTCGGCGCGCCCGAGGCCATTGCCAAAGGGATCGACGCCATCCAGAGCCACAGCACCTCGAACCCGTGCTCCTTTGCGCAAAAAGGCGCGCTCGCCGCGCTCAAGGGCGACCAGCAGCCGGTGGCCGACATGCGCGATGAATTCGAGATGCGCCGCAACTACATGCTCAACCGCCTCGCCGCGATGGACCGCATCAGCGTGGTGAAACCCGAGGGCGCTTTCTACGTGCTCGTGAACATCGGCAAGCTCGGCCTGAATTCGTCGAACTTCGCCGATCGCCTGCTCAGCAAGCATCAGGTCGCCGTCGTGCCGGGCATCGCCTTTGGCAACGACCACACCGTGCGCCTGAGCTACGCCACCAGCCTCGACGTCATCAAGAAGGGCCTCGATCGCTTCGAGGAATTCTGCAAGACGCTGTAAGCGCCTGCACTGTTTTGGAAAACGCGCCGCCGGAGATCCCGGCGGCGCGTTTTTTTTTGGCGTGAAACGCGGACCGGGAAGAAAGAAGCGGCGCGCTTCCAGCCGCCGACCTCCACACCCGCGCAGCGGCACTTCCCCCGCGCGCCAAAATGGGCGCTGCGCGCCATTGGCTTCGGCGGCTGGAAGCGCGCCGCTCCTTGGGGTTCACGCGCCGGGCGGATCGCCGGCGATTCGCCCAAGCGCGCCGACGGTGAAGATCTGCGGATACAGCCGTTCGTAGTACCACAGCTTCGCGAAGTAGAAACCGATCGGCGACGGCTCGCGCCACGCGTCGGACGCCACGCGCGCGACCAGCCAGCGCGTCCCGCTTGCCACCGCCGCGACCTCCGCGGTGCGCGCGAGCGCGGCCACGGCCAGCGCGGTTTCCTCCACCGACGCCGGGCCGCCGCGCACGCCGCTCCAGCCGCCATCCGCGCCCTGGGCACCGGCCAGCCAGCGCTCGCCAGCGCGGACCATCGCGGCGGGAAACGCGATCCCGCGCTCGCGCAATTCGCGCAGCGCGACGACCACTTTCGCGGTGCCGTAGAGCGGGTTCTCGTCGTCGGGCGCGTGCTCGTTGCCGAACCACAGCGGGAGCCACGAGCCGTCCGCCCGCTGGGTCTGCGCGAGGAAACGCACGGCGCGTTCGATGGCGCGCCGGGTGCGGGCCGCGGTGCGCTCGTCGAGCTGCGGCCGCCACGCGCTCCACGCGCGCAACGCGTGCGCGGTGAGATCGGGCGCGCTGCGGTCGAAGGGCAACGCGCCCCAGCCACGGCAAAACGTCGGGATGCCGCCGTCGCCGTTTTGCAGATCGAGCAACCAGCGCACCCCCGCAACGCCGGCCGCGCGCGTCTCGCCATCCACCGTGCCGAGCGCGCGCAGGGCGAGCAGCGCGCCAGCCGTGTCGTCGGCATCGGGCACGCCGCCGGGCAGGTCCGTCCACGCCCAGCCGCCCGGCGCGGCGTGCGTGTAGGGATGCTCCACGCGGTATTGCTGCCCGAGCAGCCACGCGCGGAGCGTCAGTCTTTGCTCGGGCGAAAGCGCACCCGGCTGCGCGGCGAGCGCCTCGATGGAGAGCGTCGTCACCCACGTCGCAAGATTCGTGTCGATGGGCCAGCTCCCATCGGCCCGCACCGACGCGCGCAAAAACTCCGCGCCGCGCTGCGTCACGCGGTGCTCGCCGAGTCCCATCGCCGCGAGGCTCATCGTCACGAAACTCGTCAGCGGCGTGGCTTCGAGAAAGCCGCCGTGCTCCGGCTGAGTGGACGCCAGCACCCGCAGCGTCCGCGCCCGCGTCCGCTCGCGGAGCAAGTGGGTGAGCGGGTTCCGCGTCGGGCGGTGATGATGAATGGTCTGCCCGATGGCGATGAGCGCGGGCAGCGCGTAGCTCACCACCGGCAGCCGCAGCGCGCCGAAAAACTGGTGCGGCAGCGCCGCCAGTTCGAAGGGCAACGGCAGCACGTGCTCCCACCCGATGCGCCCGGCCAGGGCCAGCGTCATCAGGATCGGCACGGAGAAAGTCCGGTCCTGGCCGTAGCGCGCGGCGATCGCCGCGGGTAGCGCCTGTGCCCCGCGCGCCCGTTCCAGCCAGGCCTGCGCGCGCGCGATTGCCGCCGCAAAATCCGCATCCGCCCGCGCCGCGCCGAACGCCGCCCACGCGAGCGCGGTCGTGCTGATGTTGCTCTTGCTCCGCACCGTGTCGCCCCAGCCGCCATCCGCATTTTGCTGCTCCGCCAGCCACCGCAACCCGCCGCGAACCAAGCCCCCATCAGCTTCCCGCCCGAGCCGCGCCAGCGCCACCACCGCCGTCGCCGTGGAGAGCGCGCTGCGCGAAAGTTCACCCGTCCAGTGCCCGTCCGGTGTCAGCTCCGCGAGCAGCGCCGCCGTCGCGCGGCGCAGAGCTTCGCCGACGCCATCGCCCTTCGCCTTTCGCCTTTCGCCTTCCACTTACGCCAGCTTGTCGTGCTCCCGCTTTCGCGCCGGCAAGATGGCGCACGCGTCCTTGCAACCGAACAGGCGGCTGAAGAGCAGTCGGTGCCGGCTCACCCAGCGGTAGATGATTTCGGCGAGAAAGATGACGCCCGGAATCCACAAAAATAGCGCCACCGGCACGAGCAACGGCAGCCGCATACCGAGAAAGCGAATCGCCCGCGCGCCCCGATGAATGCGGCCCTCGGGCGTCACGCAGTGGATCGCTTCGAGCAAATCCGCACGCGTCAGTTGCGGCGCGATTTCTTGCGCGCGCGGGTCGGACAGCGGCACGAGCGCGAGCGCGTTGCGCCAGTCGAGCCACGTCAGCACCTTCATCTGGAAAGTGCAAAGCGGGCACTCGTTGTCGTAGAGCACAGCGTGCTTGTTCATGGGCGGAAGCTAGCGGTGGCAGCGGAATTGTTCACCCGCATTCTTTCAGGAAAAAGGAGCGGCGCGCTTCCAGCCGCCGACCTCCACACCCGCGCAGCGGCACTTTCTCCCGCGCGGAAAAATGGGCGCTGCGCGCGGATGGCTGTCGGCGGCTGGAAGCGCGCCGCTCCTTTTTTGCGATCCTATGTCGGGCAGGGCACGGCGTCGGTGAGCGGGATGTCGCCGACGGATTGCGTGTCGAGCCAGAGCGCCTGGCGGCCAAAGAGAAAGCGCGCGTGGCCGAAGTCGGTCCAGCCCGCGGCGTCGGCGAGGCCGTGCATTTCGCGATACGAAAACGCGCGGTGCGCGGAGGTCAGCGCGTCGGCGCGGGTCATCGGCGCGCGGTAGAAAAAGGTGGTGAGCAGGCGGATGCCGAGCCGGGTGAGGCGGCGGCGTTCGAGATCGGAGACGAGCACGCAGCGGTGCGAGAGCGCGCGGCAGCGGCGGAGCAGGAGGATGGCGTCGTCCTCGCTGAAATGGTGCAGCGCGAGCGAGCAGCAGACGAGGTCGTAGGTGTGCGGGCTTTCGAAATGGAGGACGTTGGCGCGGTGGAACTGGATTTCGGAAAAGTGCGCGCTCGCGCGGCGGGCGATCTCGATCGTCGAAGCGTTGGCGTCCACGGCGTCGATCTGGAGATCCATGCCGCGGGCGCGCGCCCACGCGACCATGAAACGCGGGAGGTCGCCGGAACCGGTGGCGAGATCGAGCACGCGGTAGCAGCGCTTGTTGCCGAGCCACGCACCGAGGAATTGCCGGAGGATGCGGTGCGCGCCGAACCAGCGGTTCAGCGAGGCAAGATTTTGCAGGTCCGTTTCCAGCTCCGGCGTGACCGGCTGCGGACGGTCCATGAGTTCCGGTTCGTGCGGATCGAAGGAACGCTGCATGGCTCAGGATGCCGCAGTGAGCGCGAGGAGCGCGAGCATGCGCCCGGTTTTTCCGCGCTCCACGCGATAGGAATAATAGCGCCCGACCTGCGTGCCCGTGCAGGTGCCGCAGTCGAAGACCTGCCGCACGCCTGCGGCGCGGCATTGCGCGAGGATGAGCGCCGCGAAATCCATCTCGTAAAGCGGCGGACGGATGCACGGGCTGAGCTGCACTACGAGGTCCTCCGGCGCGCTGCCGAAGTCGGCGCGCAGACGTTCAATCGCGGCGGTGGTGATGCCGAGTTCGCTGCCTTTGCGCCCGGAATGCAGCAGCGCGATGACGCGGCGCACCGGATCGGCGAGATACACGGCGCAGCAGTCCGCGACATAAATGCCGAGGCAGACCTCCGGGCTGGCGGTGATGAGGCCGTCCACACCCGGCACGGGCGAAGCGGAGTTTTCATCCACCACCGCGACCTCCCGGCCATGCACCTGCTCGCCGATGACGAACCGTTTTTCCCCCGCGCCCAGCGCCGCCCGCGCCTGGGCGTGGCCGCCATCGAGCCGGCGCAGCGCGACCTCGCGATCCGCCTGCACATCGAGCCCGGCGACGCGCCCCGTGAAGCCGTGCGCCAGGCCCGGCAGCGCCGCGAGGGCGGGGAATTTTTCGATGGGCGGAGCGGCCGTCACGCGAGGAGGCGGGAGGCTGCTACTTCACTTTCTTCGCGGCGACCGGCGCGCGGCGTTTGGTCAGCGGATCGGGAAACGTCTCGCCGTAGCTGGTGTCGGTCGCGGTCACGCGGTCAAACTCGGACAGCTCCCTGTTGTAGGCCGCGCGCGCCTGAATCTCGCTCGTGCGGGCTTTCGTCAGTGCCACGCGGGCATCGAGCACTTCGAGTTGCGTGCCCGCGCCGGCGGAGAAGCGTTCGCTGGCCAGCCGCAAGGCTTCGAGCGCCTGCTCCACGTTTTTCTGCTGGCTGCGGATGGTTTCGCGCGCGGCGTAGAGATTCGCGAAGGACTGCTGGACTTCGAGTTCCACCTTTTGCACGGAGTCGTCGTAATTGATCTTCGCGGATTCGAGCTGCGCGCGGGCCTGGCGCACTTTGCCGGCGGTTTCGAGGCCGTCGAAAATATCCCATGAACCGGTGACGCCGTAGAACCAGCCGTCCACGACATTGTCGAGCTGGTCATTGAAGAACGAGTTACGGAGTTCGTAACCGGCGTTGGCGTCGAGGCGGGGCTTGTAGCCGGCGAGCGCGACTTTGATCTGCTCTTTGCCGATGAGGATCTGCTGGCGCTGCACTTTGAGAAAGGCGCGCTTTTCCTTGGCCACGGCCAGCGCCGTGAGCAGGTCGAGGCGCGGCTCGGTGACCGCGAATTCGCCGACGCAGTGGAAGGTGGGCTGGCCTTGCGGGCCGGGCGCGAGACCGAGCGTCTTGGCGAGCTGGAGCTGGGCGATGAGCGAGCTGTTCTTCGCGCGGATCAGGTCGGGCTGGGCGTTCGACAGCTCGACCTCGGCGCGCAGCACGTTGAAACGCGGCACGGTGCCGGCATTGAAGCGGTTCTGCTGATCGTTCAACTGGTCGCCGAGCAGGCGCACGGCCTCCTCCTGCACGGTGATGAGCGCGCGGGTCAGGAGCACGTCGTAAAACTGCGCGCGCGTCAGCGCAATCACGCGGTCCACGGTGTCGCGCAGTTGGAAGTAGCTGCTGTCCTCGGTGAACTTGGCGATCTTGATCGCGGCATTCACCTGACCGCCGGAATAAAGCACCTGCCGGGCGGTGATATTGACCGACCACGACTTGTCGCCCGGCCCAAAGCCGCCCTGCGGAGCGGACGCGGTATTGCCCGCCGTGCCACCGCCAAAAGCGCCGCCTCCCAGGACCAGCCGCCGGTCCTGCTGCCGGAAATTTCCACTCGCATCGACCCGCGGCAGCGCCTGCGCGCGCACTTCCACGATTTGACCGCGGGTGCGCTCGATCTCCTGGAGCTGCTTGAGGATGTCCGGGTTTTGCGCCAGCGCCGTCTGCACCGCCGCATCCAGCGTGAGGTCGCCGCTGAAGGTGCGCGCGCCGCCCGAGGCCTCGCCGGCGCGGGCGTCGGGAGTGAAAGTGGGGAGCAGCAGGGCGAGCGTGGCGGCGAGAAAATGGCGGATCATGTGGCGCGGCAGTAGGTGAAGATTTTCTCGTAGATTTGCAACCAGCTCCTGCGTTCGTCCGGCTCCAGCATCTCCATCATCTTCAGCAAATTTTCCACCATGTCGTCATGCACCTTCCCCACCAGCGCCGCGCCGGACTCGGTGATCTTCACGAAAATTTTCCGCCGGTCCGTCTGACCCGTCGCGCGGCGGACGTGCCCGAGTTTTTCCAGCCGGTCCACCATCCCGGTGGTGGCCGCGGTGCTGTGGCCCATGCGCTGCGCGATGTCCTTCATGCTGAGCCCCTCCTCGCGGAGAAAACTCAGCAGGCAGTATTGCGAAAACGAGACGTGGCCGGGCGCGAGTTCCTTGGAAAGATTCAGCGCGAAGGACCGCTGGAGGACCGTGAAAATCTGCGCCAGCCGTCCGGCGTCGGCGCGGGTTTTGGGATCGTCGCTCGGGTTGGGCATAGGCAGGGGCGCACAAAGTAAGGACATCGGCCGGGGCGTCAACCGGGGGAACCGCGGAGCGGCGCGCGCCGGGGCGCCACGGGAATCCGCCGCCGCCGCCGGGGCGTATTGTAGCGATGGCCATTCACGTTTTCCGCCGCTCCCAGATCGTCGCCGCGCCGCTCGCGGACTGCTGGGCGTTTTTTTCGGACGCGCGCAACCTCGCGCAGATCACCCCGCCGCAGCTCGATTTCCGCGTGCTCAGCGACCTGCCGCCGGCGGTGTATCCGGGGATGATGATCGAGTACCGCGTGCGCCCGCTGCTCGGCATTCCGGTGACGTGGCTGACGGAAATCACGCACGTCGAGGCACCACGGCGCTTTGTGGATGAGCAGCGCGTGGGGCCGTACGCGGTCTGGCATCACGAGCACTTTTTCACCGCGCTCGACGGCGGCCGCACGGAGTTGCGCGACGTGGTGCATTACGTCCTGCCGTTCGGTTGGCTGGGCGATCTTTGCCACCCGCTGCTCGTCGCGCCGCAGTTGGAGAAAATCTTCGCCTTCCGTGAAAAGGCCGTCGCGGAGCGTTTCGGGCGCGGCTAGCAGCAGCGGTTCGGCGAGCGAAACTGCCGCTCGGTCGCGCTGAGGAAGACGTTGCGGCGCGGCGTGGCTGGATCTTTGGCGCACGCGCAAATCTGCGCGGTGCGCTCGCGCTCGATGGCGGCCTCGCCGCTCACTTCCTTCAGCAGGAGCGCGCCGAGCGCGAGCGCGCCGAGCGCGTGTCCCGGCGGGCGGCCCAGGGCGTCGAGCGGGAGCAGCACGGGTACGGTTTCGGAGAGCGTCGGCGCGCGGGTGCCGTTGAGCAGTCGGAGCCATTCGCGCACGCTCAGGCCCACGATGGCCGCGACGAATGCGAGGAAGACCGCGGTGACGCCGGCGTCCATGCGGTTGTTGAAAAGCGCGGTCCGGTTTTTCTTCAGCGCGAGGCTGGCGGCAGCGCGCGCCGCGGCATCTGGCGCCGCGGCGCGCGCCTTCTCCAATGCAGGCATTTTCTCCGCCGCCTTCTCCGCGCCTTGCAGGAAGCCGAGCACCGGCCGCTTCGGATCGTCCTCGTGGTGAAAGATTTTTTGCAGCCCGGCGGTCATCGTCACGGTGAGCAGCCAGCACAGCGGCAGCAGCGTCACGAGTGCGAGACGCGGGCGCGCGCGCTGGAGACCCATTTTCAAAAGGATGGTCGTGCCGAGGCAGAGCGCGATGCTCGCGAGGAGCTGGTTGGCGATGCCGAAGATGGGCCAGAGCGCCTTCACGCCGCCGTCGGGATCGAGCACGCCGAGGATGAGGAAAAAGCCCCATGCGCCGACGATGAGCGCGCTCGCGGCGATGCCGGCCCAGAGGTTTTTGGTGTCGCCGAAACGCGGCGAAATGCCGCTGAGCGCATCCTGCAAAAGATAGCGGCCCACGCGCGTGCCGGCGTCGAGCGTGGTGAGGATGAAGAGCGCCTCGAACATGAGCGCGAAATGGTACCAGAGATCGCTGCCCGCGCCGCCGGTGAAGCGCGCGAAGAGGCTGGCCATGCCCACCGCGAAAGTCGGCGCGCCGCCGGTGCGGCTGAAGAGCGACTTCTCGCCCATCTGCTGCGCGAGCGCGTCCATCTGCTCTTTCGTCACGGCGACGGGCACGCTTTTCCACCCCGCCCCGTCAACGGCGAGCGCGGTGAAGCCGCTGCCGTTCACGCGCGCGATGATGGCCTCGGGCGTGCCGGGGCTGTTGATGGCGAGATACTCGCCGGGCGGCAGCGTGCAGGCGGCGATGAGCGCCATGAGCGCGACGAGCGATTCCAGGCACATCGCGCCGTAGCCCACGGAGCGCGCGTGGCTTTCGCGGGCGATGATCTTTGGCGTGATGCCGCTGGCGATGAGCGTGTGAAAGCCGCTGATCGCGCCGCAGGCGATGGTGATGAAACAAAACGGGAACAGTTTTCCCGGCACCACGAAGCCGGTGCCGTCCACGAACGTGCTCAGTGCCGGCATCTGCAAAACGGGCAGCGTGAGCAGCGTGGCGACGGCGAGGCCGAGGATCGTGCCGAGCTTCATGAACGTGCTCAGGTAGTCGCGCGGCGCGAGCAGCAGCCAGACCGGCAGCACGCTCGCGAGGAAGCCATAGCCGATGATGCCGATGGCCACGCTCAGCTCGCTGAAGTGCAGCGCCGCGGACCACGCCGGCAACTCGTGAACGAACTTCCCGCCCCACACCGCGAGCAGCAGCAGCACCACGCCGATGGCGGAAACCTCCAGCACTTTTCCCACGCGCAAAAACCGCAGGTAGCCGCCCATGAACAGCGCGATGGGGATGGTCGCGCCGACGGTGAAAATGCTCCACGGGCTTTCGCCCATCGCCTTCACCACGACGAGCGCGAGCACCGCCAGCAGGATGATCATGATCGCCAAAATCGCCGCGAGGCCGATGCGCCCGATGGTGGAGTTCAGCTCGTCGCGCAGCATCTGCGCGAGCGAGCGACCGTCGCGCCGCATGGAGGCGGCGAGGATGATGAAATCCTGCACCGCCCCGCCGAGCACCACGCCGATCAAAATCCAGAGCGTGCCCGGCAGGTAGCCGAATTGCGCCGCCAGCACTGGCCCGACCAGCGGCCCCGGCCCGCTGATGGCGGCGAAGTGGTGCCCGAAGACGATCCACTTATTCGTCTTCACGAAGTCGCGCCCGTCCTCGTGAATCTCGCAAGGCGTCGCGCGGCGGTCGTCGAGCATGAGCACTCTGGCCGCGATCCACTTTGAGTAAAAGCGGTAGCCGATCGCATACGTGCAGAGCGCGGCCACGATCAGGTAGCCGGA
>Ga0163144_10006149_pt1 | contig 26557 bp, 19 predicted proteins | sample OliLak19BULKMAT1_FD_123175 | JGI IMG/M metagenome (GOLD analysis project Ga0163144, IMG submission 123175) | Freshwater microbial mat bacterial communities from Lake Vanda, McMurdo Dry Valleys, Antarctica - Oligotrophic Lake LV.19.BULKMAT1 | ecosystem: Environmental > Aquatic > Freshwater >...
AACGCCGGCTCCAGACGCACCATTGAGCGCGTTCGATGGGCCAATGAGCGCGCTCTGCGACTCAGAACACACCTCCGTGGCTCAGGGCCGGCGCTGAAGTCCGCACACCTGCCAATCTCGCAGTCGAGCCGTGCAGCACCCGCAGTCCACTGCGAAAACCAGCGCCAAGTCGCAATGGGAACCCACCTGCAACGTCGCTTTCGTTGCGCCCACCAGGGCCCGACCCGAAGGAACCGATGCACAGCGACGATCACGAGAAACGCTTGGCACACGACCTCGAAGTGTTGCTCGCGAGGCGCGCCACGACGCCGAGGCCTGCTGGCCTGAGCAGCTGGTTTCGCCGCAGTAACCCTGACAGGGTGCTCGAGCAGCGGCGCCTGCGTCGAAACGCCGGAGGAGGCTGCAGGCCCTACCTGGGCGACGGCTCCAACGGAGCCAATGCATTGGCCCTCACCGGCATCGTTCGAAGCGTCATCCGCGCGAGCATCGTGACGGCCTCGGCGGTTGCGGAGTGGATTCAGCTCACCGTCACGCTCACCGTGCGGAGCATCAGCGGTTGCAGCAAGCTCGCCGGCTATGCGGTGCATCTATGGCACTGCGACGGCGCCGGCGACGGCGACTACTCGATGTACACCGGCGCCGCCGTCAACGAGAAACTATCTACGCGGCGTGCAAGAACTGCCGCCAACGGCATCGTCAGACTACCTCGGTCGACACCTGACTCAGCGGCGAAAAGTCTCTTCTGCCTCGGCAATGGTGTAGACGGCAGTGGCAAAAGCCACCGTCGCCTTCGCCAGATCGTCCCGCGAGACGTTCTCGATCAAGTCGTTCGCGGTATGGTGAAAGTCGAAGTAGCGCGTCGCATCTTGACGGAGGTCGACGAACGGAACGCCCAGCTGCCGCAGCGGTGCGATATCGACTCCGCCCCGCGATGGCCCAGGGTCGAGCGCAATACCGAGCGGCTCCAATGCCGCCGCTAGCCGCTTGGGCAGCTCCCCTTCGAGGTTAGGCACACGAAATGCCCAGGGCGCGCCGTCGCCCTGATCGGCCTCCAGCGCAGCAATGTGCGATGACGCTTCCGCAGTGTGGCTTCGCGCATAGGCCAGCCCACCGCCCGTTCCAAGCTCTTCATTCGCGAAGAACACGATGCGCACCGTGCGACGCGGCGCGATCGGTAGCGCTGCGATCAATCGGCCCACCTCCAACGCAATGGCGCAGCCAGCGCCGTCATCCAGGGCTCCGGTACCGAGATCCCAGGAGTCCAGGTGGGCACCCATCAGCACGATCTCGTTCGGCCTTTCGCGACCGACGACCTCGGCGACGACGTTGGCCGACTCGCCGACTGGCAATGGCTTGCAGCCGAGCGTCAGCTTGGAGACCACCTCTTTGCCCGCGAGCAACGCGCGCGCAAGCATGTCGCCGTCGGGGGTGGAGAGCGCTGCCGCAGGAATTTCCGGCGCGCCGGATTCGTAGAACAGAGCGCCCGTGTGCGCGGCGCGCATCGAGTCGGTGCCGATGGAGCGCACGAGGCAGGCGAGCGCTCCTTTCTTCGCCGCGCGCGACGGACCGCGCATCCGAACGACCGAGCCACCATTGTAGCCGGTGCCGTCGCGTAGCCGCTCCATCACGTGATGCAGGTACACGATGCGACCTTCGACCTGCTCACGCGGCGCTTTCTCCAGCGCGTCCAGCGACGTGAACATCACCACCGGCGCCTCGACGCCGCCTTCGGGGGTGCCCACACTGCCGCCCAGCGCCGACAACACGACCGACTGCTGCCGTGGCAAGCAGAGCACGCACGACTCCGCGCCGCGCTCCCACAGGGTCGCTGGGGCCGACTCGCGCCGGACATTCGTGAGCGCCGCTCTGCGCATGGCAGCCTCTGCCCAAGCTTGGGCGGCGACATCGCCGGCCGTACACGGAAAGCGAGGGCCCACGTCGTCGCAGAGCGAACGCAACACATCGAAGCTCTGCGCTTCGGAGCGAGCCGCACGCTGGAGCCGTTCGAGCTGAGTCATGCGCCCAGGCTGTCACGGTCCTCCGGAGACGGCCATCGCCTGCTTTCGGCCGCATGAGCGCACGTCAACGAAGGCGGACGCCGCAACCCGGTCCGCCGATGGCTGAACAAGCGCGATTCTGCCATCAAACCGTCACGAAACCGGAGTAGGGTCCGCGCGACTAACCCACTAGGAGCACCGTCATGAAGCTTCACGCTGTCGTTCAATCATTGGGCCTGGCTTTGATCCTCGCAGCGCCGCTCGCGTGCGGCGACGACACGGCCACCGGAGGCGGCGGGTCCAACCCGGGCGGCGGAAGTCCAGGTGGGTCGGATCAAGGCGGCGAGAACGTCGGCGCCGGAACGCCGGACGGCGGCAACGGCGGCGAAAACGTCGGGGCTGGTACCGAAGGCGGCGGCGGCGCGGGCGAGGGCGGCATCGCCAGCGGCGGCGGCGGCGCGGGCGAGGGCGGCGCTGGTGGCGGCACGGCGAACGCGTCTGATCAGATCGCGGCCGTGCTCGCAACTGCGGACGGCGCCGGGCTCAATTTGCCGATCCAAGGCGGATTCGTGACCTACACCAAGCCCGCCATCGGCGCCGACGCAGGCGGCTTCTTTTTGCAGGCCGAGCAGGCCGGCCCGGCCATCTTCGTCATCAACGACCCCCTGGTTGTCGATGTGGGCGACGAGATCGACCTGACCGTGACCGAGGTGGCGACCACTGCGGGTCTCAAGCATGCCGCGGCGTTCACCGGCCTAGTCGAGGTCTCGACCGGGTTCGACGTCGCTCCGCTGGTCAGCGACATCAATGCCGCCACCGATTTGGTCACCAATCTAGATGGCTATGCGGCGCGTGTGATCAGCTTCGACGCACAGATCGACGCAGCGTTCATCAACGCGGGTAACCCGCAGGTCGCCGCCGAGATTTCTACCACCGGTCTCGACGATGCGAATCTTCGTATGCGTATGCCCGAAGCGGTGCGCGCCACGTTCGATCTGCAGGCCGGTTGCCTCGTCACGGTCGACTACGGCGTGATGTGGCGCTTCAACGGCGTGGCGCAGGCCTCCGTCGTCAACGCCAGCGACATCACCGATGTGGTCTGCGACGACCCTACTGTCGTAAGCGCGATCGCCACCTCGAACACGACTGTCGTCGTCACCTTCGACCGCGACATCGACGCTGCGAGCGTCGGGGCTGCCGACTTCACCTTCGACCAGGGCCTCACCGCCACGGCTGCGAGCGCAGTCGGCAAGAACGTAACGGTGACCACCAGCACGCAGGTCGGTGGTCTCACCTATACCGTCACGGCGGCCGGCCTCACCGACGTGCTCGGCGCCCCCGTCGGTATTCCCGACGACGCCACCTTCCCGAGCTTCGTCGTCGGGGCGACCATGCTCATCAACGAAGTGAGCCCGAACATCGGCAGTGGGCGCGACTTGGTCGAGCTCGTCGTCACCGGCGCCGGGTCGACAAACGGCATCACGCTGAGCCAAGTCGGTTCCGCCGTTGACCTGCTGGCGACGTTCCCTGACGTCAACGTGGCCGTCGGTGATCTCATCGTCGTGCACCTGACCCCCCTCACTGCGACCGGCGCTGCCCCGAGCTCGGAGCTCACCTCCAAGAGCCAATTCGCTGCGGCGACGTTCTCTGCCAATTACGACAACGCCTGGGACTTCCACGGCGGCACCACCGGAATCACGTTCTCGAACCGCGTGCTCCGCGTCGAGGCGCCGGGCAGCATCCTGCTGGACGCAGTTCCGTTCGTGCTCAGCAATGTCGCGATGGCACCGGCTGCCTTCCCCGCCGTCTTGCAAGCACTGCAAGCAGCTGGCGACTGGCTGCCGCTTGATTGTGGCGGCATGCTCTGCACGTACGTTTCTACGCCCACTGCCGTCGCGATCTCGGTCGACTACCTGGGCGTCGGCAACACCGCTGCCGGAAACTCCGTAGCGCGCAATGTCGGCGTCAACGGGATGATGGCCTCGGACTGGGACCTCGCCGCCGCGCAGTCGTTCGGGCTCGCCAACCCGTAAGCCCTCTACTTGCGCACCCGCTTAGGGGAAATCGACACTGCGAGCTGCCTCATTCGGCGGCTCGCAGTCATTTGGCTCCCTTTTCCGACTCATCGCTGCCGTGCATGGCAACGCGAGTGAGCTAGCCCCAGAGCTCGTCGAGCGGCCGATTGCAGTACGCCGGATCACCGAACTCCGTGCCGGAGACGCCCATGGCGTTCATGATGGCGACCAACAAGTTGTTGTGAGGGACGTCGCCACCGCCGGAGAAGTCGAGGTTGCGTCCCATCGCAAACTCACCGGCACCGCCCGCGAGGATGAACGGCGCATCCATGTGCGAGTGCGCGTTGGCAGCCGACAGCTCGCTGCCGAGCACGACGAGCGTGTTGTCCAGCATCGTGCCCTCGCCTTCGACGACGGAGTCGAGCTTGCCCAATAGATAGGTGAGCTTTTCAGCGTACCAGCGCCGAATGACGGCCAGTTTTCCCCAGGCATCGACGTCGGAGTAGGGCTGGTGACCCAGGATGTGCTCGTCGTCGACGATCGGCGAGCCGTTGTACTGCAAGAACGGATAGGGCCGGTTGTTGGTCGATGCCGACCATTGCAGCGTCGCGACCCGTGTGATGTCGCAAGCGAACGCCATCGACAGCATCTCCATCTGCAGCTTGCCGATCGTCTCGTAATTCTCGGGTTGGCCGAGCCCGATTGGGTCTCCAACTGTCGGTAGCTGGCACGAGCCGCCGAGCACGGCGCCTGGGTTCTTGAGCTGCTTCTCGAGATCCGACACCGCGTCGGAGTGGGCGCTCAGCTTCTTTTGGTCATCTTTCGAAAGCTTCGGCGTGAGACCTCCGATCTGATCGTTGACGGCGCCGAGCACGGAGAGTCTGCGGTCGCGAAGCTTGGCCTGACCCGCAGGGTCGGCGTTGAGCTGCGAGAACACCGTGTCGTACATGTTCCACGGGCTGTCCTCGTTCGAGACGGGCAAGTCAGAGCCCTCGTAGCTCATCACCGTGCGAACCTCTTTGCCGCCGTAGTTCAGCGTTTGCACGCCGAAATGCAGCGAACGCCGCGGAGTCGTCAGACCGACGACGTTGGCGACGGCCTGGTCGACCGAGATGCCGCTGGCCCAGCCCGAGGTCAGCATGCCACAGCCGCCAACTTGGCTGCCGTTGTTGAGCGGTCGGCCTGTGAGCCACGCCATGCCCTGCTGATGCGGCTCACCGGGGCCGTTGTTGTGCACGCTCATGTCGAGGCCGCGAAGCAGCAAGAGCTTCTCTTTGAACGGATCGAGCGCCTCTATCATCGACCCGCCGAGATCCATGCCGGTGGGTAGCTCCCAGTTGCCATTGGGTGTGTAGATGATGAGCAGGCGCTTCGGGAATGTTGCTGCACGCGCGTTCTGGCTCTCCAGAAAGGGCAGCCCCAAGAGCGCACCACCTGCACCGCGAAGCAGTGCCCTACGGGCAAACGAGCGACGCATCATGGTGCACTTCCTTCCTGGCGATACAGGAACACATCCGTCTGCGTGAGGATGACGAGCAGCTCTTTGATATTGCCGCCGCTTTCGGTGAATTTTTCGTTGAGCGCTTGGATGGTGCAGGCGTCTTCTGCGAGGTCGCCGCGACCATAGCCGTAGCGGAACCACTGCTTCGCGTAGCAAGCGGTGACCTCTTCGCTCGAAGAGATCTTGTCCGCGAGCTCAACGGCGCCGTCGAATTCGCCATCGACGTCGGTCGCCGAGAGCACACCCGTGGCATCGATCGCGTTGCCGTTTTCTTCGGTGCGATAGCGGGCCACCGTGTCGTAATTCTCGAAGCCGAAGCCAATCGGATCCATCAGCATGTGACAGCCGGCACAGCCCGCGTCCTCGGTGTGCTGCGCAAAACGATCTTTGCCTGTGCTGCCAGGCTCGATTTCCGGGGGAGTGATATCGGCTTCGGGAGGCGGCGGCGGGACGATGTCGCAGAACAGCTGCTCGCGGATCATCTTGCCTCGCAGCGTCGGAGAGGTCTGGTTCGTGTGCGAGTTGATCACCAACAGCGTTCCGCTCGTGAGTATCCCGGCGTGCTCGGCGGGGTCGAGATCGACACGTTGAAAGGTCTCGCCCATCACGCCAGGGACTCCATAAAAGTCGGCTAGCTCTTGGTTCATGAACGAATACGGCGCGCCCAGCAGCGCTTTCACGTCACCTACATCGTCGAAGATGGCGTGGTCGATGAACGCGCTCGTTTCTTGCGCCATCAGCGAGCCGACCTCCGGTGACCAGTCCGGGTACAGGGCAGCGTCTTTCGTGACGTTGGCGACCCGCTCGTAGTCGAGCCACTGCTTGTGGAACTCGGCGACCAGCACGCGCGCTTTCGGGTGATCGACCATGCGACGCGCGGCGGCCTCGACTTGCTCGGGCGTCGACAGCTCATCCGCTTCTGCGGCCGCAAATAGCTCGTCGTCCGGCATCGACCCCCACAGAAAGAAGGAGAGCCGGGAAGCCATCTCCCACGAGCTCAGCGGGACGACGCCGTTTGCTACCTGCTTCGAGGGGACACCGAGCTCGACACGATAGAGAAACGCGGGCGACTGCAGCGCAGTCTCGATCACCATGCGAATGCCGAGGCGAAAGTCTTCTTGCGTGCGGCCGACGGTGTACTGCGTCATGAACATGGCGCGCTCGAGATCGGTCAGCGGCCTGCGGAATGCGCGCTTGCCGAACGTGTCGATGAACTCCGCGGCGCACGCCTCTTCACCATCGACGACCGGGTCGCAGGGTAGATTCTTGCTGATCGGTTCGGTCGCGCGCTCGGACACGCCTTCGGCGCCGAGCATGAATTGCTCGGCCAGCGCCTGCGAGGTGATGAGCTCTGCGGCGTTGTTGTTGAAGCCGAACTTCTCTTCTTCTGCGCCGAACACGACGGCTGGGTTGGTCGCGTCGCCGAGCAGCGCGTCGACGGTGCGGTTGTATTCGAAGCGCGTCATGCGCCGGATGGGCGCAGGCCCTGCGATGGGCCCTTCGTCGCACTGAGGGCCCGAGCCTGGCGCTTCACCCGGGTCGCCAACTTGCCCTACGCATGCGGAGCTGAGGGCTGCCAGCGACGCGGCGAGCCAGAGAAGGCCGGTTCTCATGCGCCCGATTGTAGCGATCATCCTGTTGGTGCTGCGCGTCTATTTGCGAAAGCCGCTCAGTTCACGCGTGAGTCAGAAATAAAGCTGTGACTGTGCGCGAAAGCCGCGAAGAACTGCTGGCATCGCGCCACCCGCCGCGGGAAATAGCAGGCATGGATGCGATCCTCGACGTGCGGCCGCTCGGCTTCCCATGGGAGACCTTCGACCCGTTCCTGTTCTGTGTGCATCACGACGACGCTTATCCGGCAGGCAACGAGGAGCTCGGCCCGAACGTCTCACTCGCGGGTCGGCAGCTCGGCAGCGACTTCACGATCAAGGACGGCTTCCGGATGTATCACGGCGAAGCGGTGCCCGGCTTTCCGCAGCACCCTCATCGCGGCTTCGAGACAGTCACGCTCGTCCGTCGTGGCCTGATCGACCACTCGGATTCGCTCGGCGCGGCAGCGCGCTTCGGGGGCGGCGACGTGCAGTGGATGACGGCGGGCAAGGGCATCGTTCACGCTGAGATGTTTCCGCTGCTCGAGCGCGAAGCGGCGAACCCGGTCGAGCTGTTCCAGATTTGGCTGAACCTGCCGCGTGAAGACAAACTGGTCGAGCCGCACTTCAAGATGCTGTGGGGCAGCGACATTCCCCACTCCGAATTTCGCGACGCAAACGGGCGCAAGAGCGAGATCACCCTGGTCGCCGGCGGGCTCGAGAGCAAGCGAGCGCCCGCTCCGCCTCCCAAATCATGGGCCTCCCGCGCCGACACGAATGTTGCGATCTGGCCGATCCACATGCAGGCCGGCGCCGAGCTCACCCTGCCCGCCTGCCCGCCGGGAACGAACCGCACGCTCTACTTCTTCGCCGGCTCGTCTGTCACCATTGCAGGCCGAACGTTCGAGGAGCATTGCCTGGTTCGTGTCGCGCCCGACATCGACCTGAGCCTGGTGGCTGGCTCGACTGCGATCGAGCTATTGGTGCTCGCAGGCAGGCCCATCGGCGAGCCAGTGGTCCAACACGGCCCCTTCGTGATGAACACGCGTGCCGAGATTCAGCAAGCGATCGCCGACTATCAACGAACCCGTTTCGGTGGCTGGCCGTGGCCGGACGATGCTCCAGTTCACGCTCGTGAAGAGTCGCGCTTCGCTCGCCACGTCGACGGCACGCTCGAGCCCGGTCGCTGATGCGCTACGAAGGCAAGCTGTACAGGCCTCCGTCCGAAGCCGACGCCCTGATTGTCCAGGCCACGATCGGCTGCTCGTGGAACCACTGCACCTATTGCGACATGTATCGCGACAAGCAGTTTCGCGTCCGCGATCTATCGGCCACGTTGGAAGATCTCGAGGGCGCAGCGGCGGCCGGCGGCGAGGAGGTCGAGAAGGTCTTCGTCGCAGACGGCGACGCGCTGATCTTGCCGGTCGACGACTGGCTGCAGATCCTCGGGCGGTGCCGCGCGCTGTTTCCCAACCTGAAGCGCGTCAGCTGTTATGCAATGGCGCGCAACATCTCGGCAAAGACCGACGGCGAGCTGGAGGCGCTCGCCAACGCGGGTCTCAAGATGCTCTACATTGGCCCAGAGTCGGGCGACGACGTCACCCTCAAGCGCATCGCGAAGGGCGACGACGCGGCCGCGCATGTGCTCGCCGCGAATCGCGCCCACGCCGCCGGCATGAAGCTCAGCGTGATCGCGCTATTGGGCATCGGCGGAGACCGCGCCCACGAGCATGCTCGACTCACAGCCGAGCTCGTCACCAAGATGAACCCGGCCTACTTCTCGGCGCTGACGGTGACGGTGGTCCCCAATACGCCGCTCGCGACGCTGCACGCGAAAGGCAGATTCGCGGTGCCGCCCATCGAGGGATTGTTGGGCGAGCTACGCACGATGGTCGATCTCGCGCGGCCGACCCATGCTGTCTTCCGAACGAACCATGCCTCGAACTATCTGCCATTGCGCGGCACGTTGCCTGACGATCGCGAACGAATCGTGGCATTGATCGACGCGGCGCTCGAAGGCAAGGTGCCGCTGCGGCCCGAACGAATGCGGGCTTTGTAGGGTGTCGTACGGGTAATGCTCCCGCCAAAGACGGATTCACAGTCCGCCGGGTTCAACTTGCTCCCTCACGACACAGTGTCCACGGGAGGAGTCGAACCTCCAGAATGCTGCTTCTGAGGCAGCCGCGTGTGCCAGTTTCGCCACGTGGACGCGTGACCGAATCGGCGCCTCCGATGGGATTCGAACCCACGGTCTTCTGATCGACAATCAGCTGTCCACTCCACTGGACCGCGGAGGCACTCGGTGGAGCTTCAGACGCAGGCGGCCGGGTCGCCCTGACGGACGGGCGCGCTTTCAACCGGAGGTTGAATCAACAAACAAGATCCTCCGGGCCCTCCGGGACAAAAACGCGCGCCAGCGCCTGCCAGAGACTCCATCTGGCACGGAGGATTTCTACAGCTTGTCTTCCCACGGAATCAGCACCGAGTTGCATTCACCCGAGAAGGTCTGGATCTCGCCGTCGTCACCGGTGGCGTTCGCTTCGCTGATGCGGCTCTCGAAGCCGAGCGGCGACTCGATGAAGCCGAGCATCTCGCACATTTCCTGGTCGCCGAAGCCCCAGTTCACTTCGTCATCCCGCGGGTTGTCGAACTCGCAACCGAACTCGAGACCGGTGATGCCTGCAAGGTCGACTGGTGGCTCGTAGTACACACCTCGAGCCTCCCCATTGAAGCCGAGCACGTCGAGCAGCATCTCACCATCTCGGGGCCCCCCTACGGCTCGCAGAAAGAAGCGCTCACCGAGCGCGTGGGTATGCGGCAGGGCGTAGTAGAGCTTCATCGAGACGGGCTCTCCAGTCTGTTCTTGCCAGCCTTCTTCCAGGTTGCACGTGCCAGAGAAGCGAGAGGTGCTGTGCGGGGGGATGGCCAGCTCGTCGTACGTCAAATGGAACGGGGCGAGCCGGGTGCTCACCTCGTCTTCAGGCAGCACGTAGAGCGTGAGGGTGGCGCTGCCCGTTCTGGACTCACTGCTGGTGTTGAGCACGTGAACATCGCCGATGATGCGCGAATGGGCGGGGATGCGCACGGCCGCACCGGTCGGAAAGCGCTGCACTTCGCGGGTTGCCTGCGTCGATTGCGCATAGATCACGCCCCCGGAGACCGCGGCTGCGAGCTGGTCGTAGTTGCGTTCCTCGCACAGCCAGACGCCGTCTTCACCCGGGAATTTGTCTTCGGGAGAGAAGGTCCAGTTGGAGTGGTGGGAAAGCGCGTCTTGCTCGAGCTCGACGGCGTTGACCCAGATATCCGTGTCGTTGCCCAGCGTCCAGCTCTGGCACAACCCCAGCACTTCTTCTCCCGGCTCGGTGGAGAACTCTTCGAATTGGTGTCGCATGGGAGTGCCCACAAGAGGCTCACACACCCCCGCTTGGGTCACCCACTCGCCCGCTGCGCAAGAGCTGCACGAGACCTGACCGGCTGCGACCGAACAAGCCTTCTGGTCGATGCGGCAGACGGCGGCGTCCGCTTGCTCGCAAGGCTCCCCCAGCGGGGAGGTGCTCTCGTCGTCATTGCAGGCCAACAGGAGAACGGACGCGAGAAGCAGAGGTCGCCACAACATGGCCGTAGTTCTACACTGCTACGGCCCGATGACCACCAACTCTGCAAGTCTCAGCTACCGCGTCCGATGCCGTAGCGCTCCAGCAGGCGGTGCAACAGCTGGCGCGAAACGCCCATCGCCTCGGCAGCGCGCGAGACGTTGCTGGCGTGCTCACCGAGCTTGGCTTTGATGTAGGCGCGCTCGAATTGCTCGACCATCACTTCCCGCGCCTCTTTCAGGGGCAAGCCGACGAGCGCGTTGCCCTGTGAGCCGCCGTCGAATGCAGTGGGTCTGGAGACGGGTGCTGCACCAGTCGCCGCGCTCTGCGGAAACAAGATCAGGCGCGCCACCGTGTTACGCAGCTCGCGCACGTTGCCCGGCCAGTCGTGGGCACGAAGCAGCTCCGGCGCGTTGGGCGGCAAGTCGGCCCAACTGCGGCGCGGCGACATGCCCTGCAAGAAGTGGTCGACCAACAATGGAATGTCGTCCCGCCTATCGCGCAGCGGTGGGATCAGCGCCTCGACGACTGCCAGCCGATAGTAGAGATCTTCTCGGAATTGTCCGCTCGCGACGCGTGCCCTCAAGTCCCTGTGCGTCGCCGCGACGATGCGAACGTCGATGTGGAGCCATTCCGTAGCGCCGATTCGCCTCACTTGGCGCGCCTCGAGCGCACGAAGAAGCTTCGGCTGTAGCTCGGGAGGCAGCTCGCCGAGCTCGTCGATGAAGAGGGTGCCGCCATGCGCTTGCTCGAACACGCCAGGGTGCGCGTTCACGGCACCGGTGAACGCGCCTTTCACGTGTCCGAAGAGCTCGGCCTCGAGCAGCGTGGGCGCGACGGCACTGCAATCGAAGACGATGAAGGGCCCCGTCTTCCGCCGCGAGACATCGTGGATGCCACGGGCAAGCAGCTCTTTTCCGGTGCCTGATTCACCAAGCAAAACCACCGTTTCATCCGTCTCGGCTGCGCGCTCGAGGTTGGCGAACAGCACACGCATGGCGACGCTGGCCCCGAGCGCCGAGCCGAAGTGCACGCCGCGCGAAAGCTCGAGGCGCGCCGAGCCGCGCGAAGCCTCGAGCACGAGGCGCGCGTCGCCGATGATGACGCCGAGCTTCGGCTCCAGGTAAGCCTCGCGAATCGGTACCCGTTCGATGAACGTGCCGTTCTTGCTGCCGAGATCGCGAATGATCACGGCGCCCCCTTCACGGCGAACCTCACAGTGTTTGCGTGAGACGCGTGGGTCGTCCACCAGAATGTCGCAGTCCGGGTCGGAGCCGATCACCAGCGGGCTGACGCCCAGCGCGACTTCGATCTTTTTTCCGCGGGCGGGCGTGAGCACGACGCGCAAGTTCGGGAGCTCGACGACATTCGCGCGAATATCGGTAAGCGTTCCTTCGGGAAGAGGTGGTAGCCCGCGGCTCATTCTGTTCGCCCACTGTAACCAAAAGCAAGCCTGCGCGGAGCGCTCGCGAAGGGGTAACCTACCGCCATGGCTTCGGCTGAGCGCCCCCTGATCATCGGGCGTTACACGCTTGCTGCACCGGTTGGTGCCGGTGGCATGGCGACCATTTACCTGGGTCGCCAGGCCGGTGCCGCCGGCTTTTCGCGCGTGGTCGCGGTCAAGCGCTTGCACCCGCACTACGCGAGCGAGCCCGAGTTCATCGCGATGTTTCTGGACGAAGCGCGGCTGGCTGCGCGCGTACGCCACGCACACGTCGTCGAGACACTCGATGTCGTGCACGAAGGCAGCGAGACGGTGATCGTCCTCGAGTACGTCGACGGAGAGTCGCTCTCCGGCCTGAACAAATCACTCCATGCGGCAGGTGAACGGATGCCGCTCCCGATCGCGAGCCGCATCATGATGGAGGTCTGCCGCGGGCTCCACGCCGCACACGAAGCGATGAGCACCGACGGCCGCCCGCTCGGAATCGTGCATCGCGACGTATCGCCGCAGAATGTGCTCGTAGGCAGCGACGGCTCGTCGCGCGTCACCGATTTCGGTATCGCGTTGGCGTCGGGCCGACTTTCGCACACCAAATCGGGGCAGGTGAAGGGCAAACCGGCGTACATGGCTCCAGAGCAGCTGGCTGGCGCAGAGCTCACGCGCAAGAGCGATCTCTACGCGGCGGGTGTCGTGCTGTGGGAGCTCTGCGCGGGGCGTCGCGCCTATGAAGCACAGAATGAAGGCGCGCTCTATGCACGGGTGCTCGCGGGGGCGATCCCCAGACTGGACGAGGTCGCGCCCTGGGTCCCCCCCGCGCTCGGCGCTGTGGTCGAGCGGGCGCTTCAGCGCGACCCCGCGCGGCGCTTCGCGTCAGGTCACGAGATGGCGCTGGCGATCGAGCACGCCAGCACCATCGCCGCGAGCAGGGAGGTCGGCGCGTTCGTTGAAACCCATGCCAGAGCCGCCCTCGCAACTCGACGCGCACTGGCGTCTACGCTCGATCTGGGCGCAACGCCGCCGCCGCCATCATCGGTGGCCCCGATGCTCGACGCAAAAGCTCCGCTCGCGTCGCGCTCATCGCGCCCGCCCGCCATGCGCGACGATACGCAGCGTCGCATCACCCACACGCTGACGGCTGCCAGCCCGAGCCCGAAGCGCGGCGTGCGTATCTCGCTGGTGGCTGTGATGGTGGCCGTGATCGGCGCGGCACTGCTCGGCGGCGGGGGCGTGTGGCTCGTCACCCGAAAACCCAGCGAGCCCCGCCCCGCCTCTCCCGCCACTGCTCCCGAGCCGGCCAAACAGGACGATTTTCCGCCGATTGCGTCAGCATCGTCGGTCGCAACGGCATCGGTCGCAACGGCCCCCAACAACGTCGAACCAGAGCCAGATGCAACCGCTCCCAACACGGACGCGCCGCTGCCGTCGTTGACGCCGCCAGGTTCCGATAGACTGCAGCCCCGACGCTCGGCTACGAGCGTCAGCTCGAGCTCGAAATGCGACCCGCCTTATTTCGTCGACGCGCAGGGTATTCGGCGCGTCAAGCGCGAGTGCTTCTAAATGAGCAAGCATGATTCTCGACGGGGCTGTCACCAGCTGCAACGCGGAAGGCGTCAGGGTTCAGGCCATAGGCTTCAGCCAGAAAGAGAGCGAGAAAGAGGCAGTCAGGAACAGAGCGAGAAAGAGGCCGGCAACATCGCTCATCTGGGCTCTGGCTCTGGCCGAAGCCTGTGGCCTGAAGCCTGTGGTCTTCTTTGGCGGAGAATCATGCTCGCTCATTTAGTTGCACTGCTCGCCGGCAGCACACTGAGCACCTCGACGCTTTCTGCAGACCCGGGCGACGCCTGCGTGACGTCTTATGAATCGGCGCAACAAGCCCGCAAGCAAGGCCAGCTCGTGCGCGCCAAAGCCAATCTGCGCCTCTGCTCGGCCGCGTGCCCCGCAGCGCTCGGCGCCGACTGCGATCGCTGGCTCGGCGAGGTAGAGGGTTCTCTCGCTCATTTGGTGATCGCCGCACGCGACAGCGAGGGTCGCAAGGTAGCGGTACGCTTGACCATCGACGGCGTCGAGCGTGGTGTCGACGAAGCGATCGACCTCGACCCCGGCAAACATCAGGTGACGATCACGGCGCGCGGGTACGCACCGATAGAAGAGATGGTGGAGCTGAGAGCTGGTGCGCCCGTCAAGAAAAGCTGGGTAATGGCATTGTTGCTCGAGCCCCCGAGCGAACCGCAGAGCGGCGGCAGTGTGCTGGGCCCGATCTTGCTCGGCAGCGGAGGCCTGCTCACTTTGGTCGCAGCCGGTGCCCTCGCGCTGATCGGCCACCTCGACGTCAGCGAGATGCGCGACACCTGCGCCCCGCGCTGTGAGCGCAGCCGCGTCGACCAAGTGGGCACCTATTGGACCACGGGAGGCGTGCTCGCTGGCGTCGGCGGCGCCGCCCTGGTCGCTTCGGGGGTCTGGCTGGGGGTCGTAGTGTCACCAAGCGCCAGCAAGACAGACGGAAAAGCTACCGGCGCCGACCTTGGGCTGACGCTACGCTTCGCGTTCTGAGTGCAACGCTCGCTGTCATCCTACGGTTGGCTACCGCAGCTTGAGGTTACTGGAGCGTAGTCTGCATCCACTGATCGCATGCTGCTGCGTGCACCAGGCGGCAGGAGCCGTGGCAACCGACCCAGGTGCGCTCGACCTCGTATTCGATGCCCTCTACGGAGAGACCATCGAACCTGGTCAGCAATCGCGAAAGCCCCGGAGCGATCCCCTTCATGACGGGGGCGACCGCCGCGATGTCTCGCGAGGAAGCAGGCTTGCCGGCGGCGACCGCACGGGGACCGAAGTGCGAGCGCAAGACGTGCAAACACGCCTCGAGCAGCGCGTCGAAGTCGTCCACCGCCGTGATCGCATTCTTGTTTGGCATGTCCGTGATCGCTACTCCAGCAGCAGCGCACCGACGAAGAAGTCGTCTTGGCCCGCGAGGAAGTCGAATGGTGCGCCGAACGAGCCTGCCACCAGGTAGCCGCCGTCGATCTCGCGCACGCCATCGACATAGTCGAGCGAGGTGCCGCCCAGCGCGACGCCACCCGTTACCACGAGCGACGCATCGAGCCGCGCGAAGAAGCCGTTGCGTGTCAGCGGGCTCGCGATCGACGTCTCGAGACCGGGCAGGCCATCGCTGAAGCCGCCGACGACGATTCCCGCGCCGCTCACCGAGATGGTGCGCACCTGATCGACACCGTCACCGCCTAGCAGCCTTGCGGCAATGCAATCGCCGGAAGCTCTGTCCAGCGAGCCAACAAATCCGTCGATATTCATCGGGCCGGCGAGGTCGCTGCAGATCGTGCCCTCGGCGAGCCGACCGAACGTCGGCGTCTGAGTGCCCGTGCCAGCTGCGAGGTAGCCCCCCACCCAGACTCTGTCATCGCCCAACTGAATCGCGCGCAGCGCGTCATTGGCAGAACCGCGGCTGCTGGTGGCACGTGCGACCCAGCGGGCGCCGGCGACCAGATTGGGCTTCAACGCGATGACGAAGCCGTCTTCTGCCGAGGTCGATGGCAGCACCGCGATCGGCGATGCAATGATCTGACGTGTGTAACTGCCAGCCAGATACACACCGCTATCGTCGACCGCGATATCGAAGACCTGTTGCGCGGCTCCCGGGTCGACTGCCGTGAACGAGTACAGCGTGACGCAGGCCAGCGTCGCGAGATCGAAGGAGGTCACGTATGCGCGATCGAAAACCTCGTCGATGTCTTCGAAGGCACAGCCTGCATCGACGATGTCGGTCGCAGGATCGACCAAGCTGAACGATTGACGGAATTTGCCTCCGACGTACAACGTGTCATCGAAGGTCGTCGCCGCTCGCGCAGTCTGGGTGTCATTACTGAGACCGGTGATGTGGCGTGCGGCAATCGGCTCTGCGTCTGCGTCGAGCACCAGCATGAAGGCATCGTCGGCGCCGGTGTTCGACTGCGTCACGGTGCCGACGCCGAGATCGAGCGACCCGGTGCGGAACGAACCGACGACGATGACGCCCTCTCCATCGCGCGTGATGGCATCTACAGAGAGGCCGTTCTCGACGCTGGCGGGTGGCCCCGTATAGCCACGAAAAGCGCTGACGGCGCCGTCCGGCTGTAGCTCGAGGAGAAACAAGCTCTGCATGTCGACGACGCCAGCCGGAGAGGCGCCGCCGTCGCCATCGGGGTCGAGCAGGCCGCTGGTGGTGAACGCAACCCAGACGGCGCCGGTCGCGCTCGGGGCGCTGAGGCGCAGCGTCGAGCCATGCGGATCGGTGGAGAACGGGCTGGTCGCTTGGATGCCTTGGTTGCCGAAGCTCGCCTGCCAGACGAAGCGGCTAACTGGGGGCTCACCGCCCACCCCACCAGCGCCTGTCGCGACACCACCCTGCCCGCCAGCGCCACCGATGCTGCTGGTCGACGCGGTGTCACCTCCGGCACCACCTCCGTCGGCAAGGCCGCCCAGCGAACAAGCGCTGGCGACGGCTGCAATGACCATGAAGCGGGCGTACATCGACCGCCTGGCAGCTTATCACTTCAAGCGGCGACGGACTTCACGACCTTGCCACCTTCGATCATCTCGTCGAGGCGAGTCTCTGTCATGCCGAGCGCGTAACCAAGCGTTTTGCCAGCCGAGGCCAAGGTCTCCTCGAACGGGATGTCGCCATCGGCAGAGCCGTCGGCCGAGTTGATGCTGTTCGCGATGTAGTCGCTGTTGTCGTCGTTCGCGCGCAAGCCGCCGATGACGCCGCCCTTCACGCCCGTTCCCATCAACATCATCACATGATGACCGGAGTTGTGGTCTCGACCAGTCGTGCCCTTCTTCTTCAAGGTGCGCCCGAACACGTTCAGGGTGCCGACCAACACGTCGTGCTTCAGCACGCCCTCTGCCTTCATCGCGTCGAGGTCTGCCATCAGCGAGCCGAGCAGCGGAATCGCGCTGAGGTGCGCCTCGGCCTCTTTCTCGAAATCTGCGTCGCTGTGATTGTCGCCGCCGAAGCCCAGATGCAGCGTGATGACCGGCGCGATGTTCATCGCCGCGAGCACGGCAGCACACTTGATCTGGTTCTCTTGGTCGTTGGCGGTGATTGCATCGAGACGGGCGATCAGATCTTGCCCGATGCCGCGAACCTCGTCGCGCGAACGAACCCAGGCGTCGAGCAACGTCCGCTGCGTCGGTGTACCGCGCTCGCGGTAGACATCGTAGATACGATCGATCTGCGCGTCGCGCATGGCCGTCAGATCTTTGAGCGGGCCTTCGACACCGCCGAGCGCCTGACGAACCGAGAGTGGTGCGACATTGCCCAAGATGCGCCCGCCGGCGCTCAAGAGCTCGCCGCCGCTGGCGCCCAAGCTCACCGGGTCGGCCTGCACGGTGCCGAGCGTGGGTCCCAGCTCACGTGCGAGCAGCGACACGAACATGTCGTTCTTCTCCGTTTCATCCATCATCTTCTGGACGCGATTCAGCTCGCCGTGCACCGGCGTGTACGTCGCGTGATGGAAGAAGGCGGTGCGGTCGAGCACGTCTTGCGCCAATTGCGCCCAGGGCTTCGCGGCGAAGGTGGAGGTCGCGCCCAAGGTGAGCGCAGTCTTCGCCATCGTGGGGTCGGTCGAGTGAATCACACCAATGCCAGTATCGTAGGTGCCCGGCACATTGGCGTTGAACGGGTCGCCATTGCTGGAGCTCGACAGGATCAACATCTTGCCGCTGGGCGTGTCATCCGCAGAGGCGCTGAGCGGGTCGAGCAGCACCTTCGCCGGAATGCCTGTCGCGAGGGAGCGAAGGATGAGGCCGCCGCCGAACGTGGCGAAGGCTCCGAGCATTCCCCGCCGACCGAGCTTGTGGTTCTTCTGGTTCATGGTCGTTTCTCCAAAGCCTGGTCAGAAGCCGACGCCAGCGACGCTGGGTGACATACACGCGAGCACGAAGGCCGATTGCAATGCTTCTTCTTCGGTCTTCTCGGCAGTCAGCGCCTCTGCAACGTGGTCACGCAAGATGTCGAGGGCAGCCTCGTGTCGCTTGTCGGTGACAGGCAAGCCCATCAGCGAGACAACCAGCGCGAGCGTCGCTTCTTCAGTTGTTTGGTCTGCGAATACGAGCGCCCCGTTCTGCGCCGCCAGCGTGCAGGCGGCCTCTGTGTTGGCGCGCGTGAACAAGCTCGTCTCGGAGATGACCACCGGCTCCACGACCGAGCGGCTGAATGCATCGTCGGGGACGGACGCGACAGCGTCGCGAAGCGAGTTCTGCAATGTGGTGCCGTCACGAAAGTGCGTGCGAATGCCGCAGATATCCGGTGAACCGAGGCGGGTGGAGAGCTGGCTGCAGAAGGTGGAGCGACGCGAGATGCTTGCGGTGGTTCCGGAGTCTGCGCCCGCGATGCAGGCGCTGCCTGTCACGAGGGGCGAAGAAAACAGCTCTCGCACGAGCACCTTGAAGTCGAGATCCGCCTCTTTGAATGCCAGCACGATGCGATCGAGCTCTTCGCCTTCCGGGCACGCTTCCGAGTTGGCGTAGTAGCAAAGCTTCTGCGCCCATGCGTATGGGAAGGCAGGGTGCGTCGCGAGGATGTTGACGAGATCGCGGATGCCGCTGCCCTCGGCCTCGATGCCGCCGAACACGAAGTCACCTGCCAGGCCCGTTCGTTCGGGGTCTGTCTGCTGACCATAGAAGTTCGAGTAGGAGGCGCGGTAGAAGTCTCGCATCGGGTCGAGCGTCTGATGGCAGCCGTAACACTCGCTCTCGGGGTCGGCATGATCTGCGTCGATGCTGGCAGAGCTGAAGTCGGTGACGGCCACGCCCTCGAAGCTCTTGCCCAATGCGACGATCAGCGCCTGATTGATGGTCACGCGCGACGAGTTGTCCTCGTTGGTCGCCCACGTCGAGAAAAAGCCCGGCGTCGTGAGAAAGCCGACACGTTCGGTGTGCAGCACGAGCTCGCTGGAGCCACGCATGGCAGCAATGTCGTAGAAGATCGTGGGCGTCTCTTCGGCGGCGGGTTTGCGCACCTTGACCAAGCGGTAGTCGGTGTAGTCACCCCGATCGAGCAGCGGCTGCTTGTTGCTGGCGCCGCTGTTGCAGTTGGTCTGCCCTTGGCGTTGCACGCTCTGGTGGCGCCCGAGCACGACGCTGCTGAAGACGAAGAAGCTCGGGGTGATGCCACCGCCGAGGCGCCATTCGCCCGTGACATTCTGTGTGGTGTCGATGTCTTGTGAAGAGGTGACGTTGCAGGCAGCCGGAAGGGCAGCCAATGCGCCGTGCCAAAACACTCCAAAGTTCGCGCTGGCGGGGTTCAATGCCTGCGCGAGCGGGGGAGCGGAGGCCTCATCGCGCACCAACGTGAGGGTGTCGAAATGGTCAGCCGTGGTGCGCACGGTGTGCGTCTCTTCGTCGTCGATCAGCTCGTCGTCGGTGAACGCGAGAAACGCCATCTGCGCCGTGGTCATCATGAACTCGTCGGTGGTGAGCACTTCGCTGAAAGGGCGACCCTCCGAGACGAGATACGAGACCGTGCGCGCGAAGCTCTCTGAGAAGCTCGCGTTCAACATCTCGTCCGCTTTGGGGCTGGTCGGGTTGGCGAAGGCGCCCACGCCCGCGGCTCCACGACCGAGCAGATTGAAGAGCGACGCATTGTCGCCGCTCGTCTGCTGGAACGCGGTCATGAAGAAGCGCTCGAGCACCGGCGTGGCCTCCGGCAGCGCGAGCCAGCCTTCGATCATCGACGAGAGGGCTTCCGGGTCCGCGCTGAGATCAGACAGCTCGGCATCGTCGAGTGGCAGTCCGGTGAGCAGCGCTTTCACCTTGTTGCCGTAGGCCTGCGGCGGCAGCAGCGCGTCGACATTGCACGCGTCGGTGCCGTCACCCGGCTCCCAGCCGACAGGCGTTGGCTCGGTGGGGTCCGGCTCGGTGGGGTTCGATTCGGTGCTGTCATTCGTGCAGTTGACGGCGGTCGCCAACATCAACGTGCCGAGCAAGGCTCTGGACTTATGGGGGGTGAGCGAGTTCACGGAAGCATTCCTCCTTCGAGCCATTCATCGATGGTCTCGATTTCGTCAGCACCCCAGTCGGGGCCCACATTTGCGGCCGGCGGCATGGCTTTGCCCATGACGACCTGCGACCGAATTTCAGCAGCGTGGCTGACCCACAGCTGATAGCTGCCGAGGTCTGGCGGGCTCTCCGCGCCCGCTTGGTGGCATTTGCTCGACGCGCAATTGGCCTGGTAAATCGGCTCGATGTCGCTCTGCCAGCTGCGCTCGACCTCGGGCACGCGCTTGACCAGAATGTCACGTTGCGCGCTCTCGCCGGCGAAGGTGATGGTGTGCCAACCCACCGTGTCGAGGCGAGCCCTGCCCGTGAGCCACTCGCCCGTTTCGTCGGGGGTGAGCGTGAAGACCTCACCATCGACATCGGCCACCAGCGTCTCGTCGCCGTCGCTGGCGCGCACTCGAACGTCGTATTCGAGCTCGGTGCTGCGCGCGTTCGGCCGCACACCTTCTACGCGTAGGCTCTGCCCTGGGGCTTGGTGACAGATGCTCGTCTCGCCGGCAAGCCAGACGCCTCCCGCATGCGCCATCGCGCTCACGACAGGCTCCGTCATCTGATGATCGAAGCGCTGCCACTCGCTGCCGTCAAAGCGAAGCAAGGCGTCGCCACTCATTGTCCACAGCTGACCAGCAGAAGCCGAGAGCACCGCCGGCACGCCGCCATCGAACACCCAAGGTTGCCACGCCTCGGGCCCCAGCCACAGCTCTGCGCCGTCGAGCACGGCGATCATGCCATTGGTCGCAACCATTGCGACGGCGGACTCGAACTGTACCGGTCTCGTGAACTGGGTCGGCTCTACGCGGTAGAGCACGCCGCTCGTCGACGCGAGCCACATGACGTCACCGACCGTATGACACTCACCGTCGTAGCGCAGCACGGCGCTGGGCGCCTCACTTCCAATCTCACCGGGCGCCCAGGTCCACCAATTTTCGCCGCGCTGCTCGAAGACGGTGCCCTCTGAAACCAGCACGCCACCGGCGCCGGGGTCGCCGCAGAGGGCACCTGGCGCTGCGTAGCCCGACGGCAAGCCGAGCTCGATACGCGAGAAATCTTCGATGCGAAACAGCGACGACGAGGTGACCAGCGCGGCGTCACTTTCGGACCACGCCTGAGCTCCGGCGACGGAGCCGACCTCGAGCTGTTGCGCGGTCTCGTTCATCGAGCCGAAGAAGGCATCGAGGACGCGCACTTGGATTCCGGTCTCTGTCTCGACTGCGAGCCATGCGTGGCCTTCGGGTGAGACGGACAGCAGTCGTTCGCCGGCCGCGAGCTCACTGCATGTGGAGGTGCTCGCGCGGGTCTCGAGATCAGCAGGGACGTGCGTGGCTTCCACGTCCGGAGGTCCAGGGACGGGCTCTTGACCGCCGCCGATGTCTCCGATGCAGCCCACCGACAGGGCGCAGGGCCCGAGCAAGCAAAGCAGCCGTGAGAGCGAGGAGCGGGCAGGCACGGGTAGGCCCGTTGCAGACCATGTGCCACCGCGATTTTGCCGTATTTGAAGAGGTTTTAGGAGGGACTGTAGACCGGCGGTTTCCACTCCCGGGGGTGGGTCGTCAACTCCGAGTTGTCAGTGTTACTCAGCAGAGTCGCTCGAACAGGCGCACCACAGCGTGCTCCGAGACCTCCAAGTGACGCGGGCGGCTCTTGGTTGCCAGCGAGAGACAGTCGCGCATGTGGTCTTGCAGCGTGCCGGCGAAGTAGGCGTGCACCACGATCGGGTGGATGTAGGAATTTCTGCAGATGGTCGCGGTGTTGCCCAAGTACTGCGCCACGTTCTCGCTGGCTGCTTTCACGACTCGACGTCCGTGGGCCGCCGACGACGCCGGCTCGGCGCAGGCAAGCAACATGGCCGCGCCGACTGTCGCGGCCCAGGTGCGAAATACTTTGGCGGTGAAAGGCGCCCGCATGGTGCGGGCCAAGTAGGCGTTGACGTCGGTCGAAGTGACGGGATGAAAGCGCCCGCGCTCGTCTTCGTATTGGAACAGGCGTTGGCCGGGCACGTCCTGGCAGCGCTTCACGATCTTGGCGAGCCGACGGTCGGTGACTGCGATGGCGTGGCTGACGCCGCTCTTGCCACGAAAGCGGAACTCGAGCGCGTCGCCGCCGAAGCGAGCGTGTCGATCACGGAGGGTCGTCAAGCCGAACGAATTGTTCTCGCGCGCGTATTGGTCGCCGCCGACGCGGATGCGCGTCTCTTCCAATAGCCGCACGATGGCCGCGATCACCTTGCGCTTCGGGAGCCCAGGCAATGCCAGATCGCGCTCCAGGCTCGCGCGTAGACGAGGCAGCGCCTGCGCAAAAGGTGCGAGCTCCTCGTACTTGGTCTCGTCGCGGGCCCTGCGCCAATCCGGGTGATAGCGATACTGCTTACGTCCGCGCGCGTCGCGTCCGTGGGCCTGGATATGGCCATCGGCAGTCGAACATATCCACACCTTTTCCCAGGCTGGGGGAATCGCGAGTGAGGCAATACGCGCCAGGAGGAGCCGTGCTCGAACACGACGCCCTGTACCGTCGAGATACACGAAGACTTCGCCATTTCGTTTGCGCTCGACGCCCCGCTCGTCGGCGGACACGTAGCGGAGCGACACTTGTTTCGCTGCCGGTAGAGGCCGCTGTGACCGGGTGACCTGCGCAGGTCGCAGCTCGCTCGCTGCAACGTTTCGCAACAAGTGAGGGACCAACTGCATGTCGACTGAAATATCCATGACTGCGATTTGCATTGGCAAACTCGATGCCGCGCCCAGCCGACCGCGTGGGGCCAAGTTTCTCGCAAGTTTCCATTCTTTTCTGTGACGGGGCTGCTGCGCTGTGGCGAATGCGTGTCGCTTGGAGGCGCCCAACGGCAGCAGGCCGAGGACTCTCGCCGGTGTTCGACGGCAGACGGGCTGGTACGCGGACTGCAAGGCAAGCGCGCATGTCGGATGCGTACAAAGACCAGCTGGCTCGTAGGCCGATATTGCTGGCAGCGCTGGCCTCGCTCACCGCAGGTGCGTGCGGAGACGAGCCGAGCCCGCCGAAAGATGGCGCCACACCATTGCCACCCGCCGAACAGGTGCCACCCGCCGAACAATCGAGCGCGCAGATGCCGAAGCGCCAGCTGGGAAAGACGGGCGTCTCTGTCTCGGCCATCGGTCTCGGCGGCAGTCACATCGGCCAAGTGAAAGACGAGGCTGAAGCCAAGCGCATCATGCACGCGGCGATCGAGCGCGGCGTCACGTTCTTCGACAATTGTTGGGACTACAACGACGGCAAGAGCGAAGAATGGATGGGCAACGCGCTCCGAGATGGCTTTCGCGAGAAGGTGTTCTTGATGACGAAGCTCGACGGACGGACCAAGGCCTCGGCCAAGGCGCAACTCGAGCAGTCTTTGAAGCGCCTGCGAACCGAAATGATCGATCTGGTGCAAATCCACGAGATAATCCGGATGAGCGATCCCGCCCGCTGCTTCGGAGAGGGCGGCACGATGGAAGCGCTGCTGGAGGCGAAAAAGGAGGGCAAGCTTCGCTTCGTCGGCTTCACCGGCCACAAACACCCGGACATCCACCTCGCCATGCTGGACGCCGCCGACAAGGCTGGCTTCGCGTTCGATGCAGTGCAGATGCCGCTGAACGTGATGGATGCCCACTACGAGAGCTTCGAGAAGAAGGTGTTGCCGCGTCTGGTGGAAAAACAGATCGGCGTGCTCGGCATGAAGTCGATGGGCGCCGGGATCATCCTGGAGAGCAAGCTCGTGAGCCCGATCGAGTGCCTGCACTATGCGCTCAGCTTGCCGACGTCGGTGGTCATCACGGGCTTCGACAGCATGGCCGTCCTCGAGCAAGGCATCACCGCAGCCCTGAGCTACAAGCCGCTCTCGACCCAGGCGCGCACCGCGCTGCTCGCCCGCACCGAAAAGGCTGCCGCCGACGGGGCATTCGAGAAGTTCAAGACCAGCGAGAAGTTCGACGGCACCACCAAGAACCCGAAGTGGCTCGAGACCGCCGAGGTCTGAGCGAGGCCGAACCGAGGCTTCTTTGGAGGCTGCACCCGTCGTGCCACTCTGCTAACTCAGCCCCCGAAGATGGCCTCGATTCAGGTTCAAAGCGTCACCAAGGGCTACGGCAGCAAACGTCTGTTCGAGGACGTAGGCGTCAATTTCAGCGAAGGCAGGCGCTACGGTCTCACCGGCCCCAACGGCGCTGGCAAATCGACCTTCATGAAGATTCTTTCCGGCGATCTCGAGCCGGACTCGGGCGTCGTGTTGCGCCCGGAAAAGACCAGCGTGCTGCGCCAAGAGCAGTACGCCTTCGAAGACATGCGCGTGGTCGACGTCGTGATCATGGGCAACCACAAGCTGTGGGCCGCGATGGAGGAGAAAGAGGTCCTGCTCGCCAAGGAGAACCTGACCGACGACGAAGGCACGCGCCTCGGCGAGCTCGAAGGCGTGGTCGCAGAAGAGGACGGCTACACCGCCGAGAGCGACGCCGCGATCTTGCTCGAAGGCCTGGGTATCGCGGAAGGCCAGCAGCTGAAGCCGATGCGGGAGATTGCAGGCGGCCTGAAGCTGCGCGTGCTGTTGGCTCAAGCGTTGTTCGGCAAGCCCGAGGCGCTCTTGCTCGACGAGCCGACGAACAACCTCGATCTCGACACGATTCGGTGGCTCGAGCAGTTTCTGTGCAACTACCAGGGCGTGCTGGTCACCATCTCTCACGATCGCCACTTCTTGAACGAGATCTGCACGCACATCGCAGACATCGATTTCGAAACCATCATCGTGTACACGGGCGGCTACGACGAAATGATCATGGCCAAGAGCCAAGTGCGCGCACGCGCCGATCAAGAAAACGCCGAGCGCGCCAAGAAGATCGAGCAGCTGCGCGACTTTGTCGCGAAGTTCGGCGCCGGTACGCGCGCCTCACAAGTGCAGAGCCGCAAGAAGCAGATCGAGAAGCTAGCGCTCACCGACCTCAAGCGCTCCAACATCGCGCGGCCTTTCATTCAGCTGACTGTCGACAAGCCCTCTGGCAAACAGACGCTGACGCTCGAGCACATGTCGAAGAGCTGGCCCGACGTCACCATCTGCAAGAATTTCGACACCCTCGTCACGCGCGGCGAAAAGATCGCCATCGTCGGTCGCAACGGGGTCGGCAAGACGACGCTCTGCCGCACCCTCGTCGGTGAGCTCGAGCCCGACGAAGGCAAAGTCATCTGGGGCCACCAGGCGACGGTCGGTTACCTCGCGCAAGATCATCGCGAAGGCATCCCCAACAACACCACCGTCTCGGGGTGGCTTCACGACTGCGACCCGACTGCTCACCAGCAGGACATTCGCGGCCTGCTCGGTAAGATGTTGTTCACGGGTGACGAAGGCATGAAGCCGACGAAGGCCCTCTCCGGCGGTGAGGCTGTCAGGCTCCTGTTCGCGAAGCTGATGCTGGAAAAGAACAGCGTGCTGGTACTGGACGAGCCCACCAACCACCTCGACTTGGAGTCGATCGTCGCGCTTGGCGATGGGCTGTCGAAATTCACCGGCACTTGCTTCGTAGTCGCGCACGACCGGGACTTGATCGCTCAATTTGCCACGCGGCTGTGGGCCTTCACTTCCGAGGGCCTGATCGACTTCAAGGGCAGCTACGAGTCGTTCGTGGCGGAGCAAGACGCCAAGGCTGCCCAAGCCGCTTCCAAACCAGCGGGCAAAGGCAAGGCTGCTAAGAAGGGCTGACCGTTCAGTCAGAAAATGACGAGAAGCTGTTGATGTAGCTCCGCGCGCGGGCGTAGGGTGCTGCCGGTGTCAAAGACTGCGACCCCCGTCGTGTTGCCGTTCGGCGCTCCTTCCGCAGAGGGCGCCGAAGCGGTTCCGGTCGTTCGCCCCAGCAACATCGCTCGCAGCGCCTTCCACGTGGGCGCAGCGATCGTGTCGCTGCTGTTGATCCGCTACCTGCCCAGCCGCGGCTGGCTGGTCGCGACGGCGGGGTCGTTCGCCCTGTGGGCATGGTCGATGGAGATCGGGCGGCGTTTCAGCCCTGCACTGAACGCAAAGCTGGTCCGCTTCTTCTCACCGATCGCCCACGCTCACGAGCGTCATCAAACAAACTCGTCCACCTGGTACGTGACCGCGCTCACGCTGCTCGCCGCCTTCGCGCCGATGACCGCCGCTGAGCTCGGTGTGCTGGTGCTCGGCTTGGCCGACCCGGCTGCGGGCGAGATCGGTCGCCGCTGGGGCCGCACGCGCATCCGCTCCGGTCGCTCCCTCGAAGGCACGCTCGGCTTCGTCTTCGTGGGTGTTGTCGCGGCTTTTGTCTGGCTCTTGTTGGCCGGCAAAAATCCCGGACCGGCGCTGTGGGTCGCGGCGATCGCAGGCGTCAGCGGTGCACTTGCAGAGCTCGC
>Ga0163144_10006150_pt1 | contig 26551 bp, 49 predicted proteins | sample OliLak19BULKMAT1_FD_123175 | JGI IMG/M metagenome (GOLD analysis project Ga0163144, IMG submission 123175) | Freshwater microbial mat bacterial communities from Lake Vanda, McMurdo Dry Valleys, Antarctica - Oligotrophic Lake LV.19.BULKMAT1 | ecosystem: Environmental > Aquatic > Freshwater >...
ATAGGTACAAGTGTATTTAATAGGTACAAGTGTATTTAATAGGTAAAGCATAACCCCAACAACAACCAGAGCAACTAATAGAGTAATAATACATTTTGTACATTTTGTATTCCTTTTGAACGTTCGACTACTATATAGCAATATATTGAGTATTTTTAACTAGAAAGACCATCTAATATGCAGACTTCAAATTCAGTTACGTCAGTTTCAGCGCAGGGTGATGCAGAGACCAACTATGATCTAGCTTCACTAACTTTAAGCCTTCATGCAGAGGCAGCAACTGTGCCATCAGCCAAAGCAAAGCTTCAAACCAAAGTAGCAGATTTAACTGCCGCTCTTGAAAGTGCTGTAGCAAAGCATGGTGTAGTTGTGGTGAATGATTCAACACAGACTTCATTAGCTGTACATGAGAATCGTCAGTGGGTAAAGGATGAGCATAAGCTACTAGGGCACAAAGCCTCGTATTCGCTTACGTTTCGTACTTCAACGCTAGATAAGGTTAGTGAGCTTTATGATGAGCTAACCTCACTTGATGATGTAACTGTTCAGTCTACATCATTTATCCTAAAGAATAAGGATAAACTGGGTAAACGAGCGCTCAAAGATGCCTTTAAAAAGGTTACTAAGAGGTTTGCTGAGGAGTGTGAGGTTCTACAGCTAAACGTTGATGATTTTGATATTGCAGCCTATGAAGTATCATATCATGATACGGTTCGTAGTAGCAACACTAGATCTTCTATGAAGTCAGTTGGTCGAATGGCTATGGCATCAATGGATATGGATTCAGTTGAGTCTGTAGGAGCTGCACCAGCACCAATTCAGATTGAATCAGGTAAAGCCAAGGTCTCTGTAAACCTTGAAGTTGCGTTTAAGCGCAAGGACTTAGTAACTACTAAGTAATTAGATTTTGGGATGAAGTAGGTCGGACAATCGCAATAAGCAATTATTGAGGAAAGTCGGGGTAGCGCAACACAACATACTGGATAACGTCCAGGCACCGTGAGGTGACGGAAAGTGCAACAGAAAAGAAACCGCTAACTGATATACGCAAGTATATAAAGAGTAAGGGTGAAATGGTGGTGCAAGAGACCACCGCGTATTTGGTGACAGATACGGCAAGGCAAACCCTATGTGCTACAAGCCAAACAGAAAACGCTTGAGACTTGTGTGGTCGATGTTTTCGGGTTGGTGCTAAAGCTTACTAGTAATAGTAAACGTAGATTAATGATTGTCTCGATTAATAGACTAAACTCCGCTTATAGACCTACTTCATTCCATCCATTTAGGATCAATTATGGAAAATACAAATACATTAAATAAATCAATTGTTAACAATTGGTACTCAGCAAAAAACGCATTAAATGAGATAGAGGAAAAAATCAATCATCGATTAACCTATATTTTAGTCACATTATACAGTACATTTGGGTTCAAGCTAGATACTTGGTATTTTGAATGTGCAGATGAAGGTACTGTTGGTGAAATGCAGATCAATGGTAATTATATAGATGAAATTATAGTAGAATCAAGATCTTATAAATATGGTGAAGCAAAAATCAATATAGTTGATAAGTTTGGTAATGATTGGGGGTTTTCAGGAGATATTCCAGTGCGCTGGCTTTATGAAGAATTTGAATCAGAAATCAAAGAAGGTAAGGCTAAATACGAAGCTAAGGAATTAGTACGTAAAGAGACTGAAAAGGCTCTAACTGCAAAACAAAAAGCAAAAAAAGATGCATTACTTATATCTGCAAAATCTAAACTTACAAAAGAAGAATTAAGGGCTCTAAAGGGAAATCTGTAATGAAGCCACATGATTTCTATTTTTGTGAAGACCAATCTATGTATGGTTTTTTCAAAATAATTTTAATTGCTGAGTGGGAAAAGCATAAATCATTAGTTGATGATCTATATTTAGATGCAGAAATTCTAGATATCCTTACAGAAGGATTCACAAATGAAGGAACTTGCACATTTAGGTTTTATATGGAAGGTCCATGTACTGAAATGTGCTGTCAAGATGATTTTACTAAATATGGCAAGAAATTGCTTATTAATGCTGGTTTTGTGTATTCAGATGAAATGCACAATATTATTAACAAATAATGGTATAAAGTATGCTTGATTGTAATGATGTTGAAGGTGCTTTTATGAAACTTTTGTCAGCTATACTGACAGATAATGCTATAAACGCACCAAGACGTTTTTCAGAGCTAGTAAAGTTGCTTATAGCGATTGATGATATTTCTTATGAACAAAAAGAAAAGATTGTTCTTAAGATGATTGATATGATAGTTGCCAGTAATACATCTGTTTCTTTTACTGAAATTGCCTTGAAACTTAGAAGTAATTTCATTAAACCATAAGAATCTAACTTACATGACCAAAATCTGTGTTCACTGTGAAGAAGAGTTTAATCTTTACTCTACTGCTAAGAAAGAAGCAGGAGGCAAGATCAATGAGTGTCCTGATTGCTCCCAAGAAGATACTACAAAATATGCTGGTCTTATGTCTGCGGACGGTAAACAAGCTCAAGCAACTATCTTAAAGTTCAGCGATGAAGCTGATAAAAAGGCTTATCTTAGCTTCTGGCAAAATAATAGCGGACTTCATAAAGGGAAGTCTTGTCAATTGGGTAGCCATCTATCTACTACTCCAAATGTCAAGTTTGAAATAATTACGGCATTCGTGCCTACTAATCATAAGGGTAGGCAGTAAAATCTGAGGCAAAATAAGAAAATATTCTGCCTCAATTTTATACTTGACAACAAGTAATCCGGGCTTATACTATCTGGACAAACAACGGAGATTAAAATGAGTAATATCAAAAATATGTTAGAGACAGTTACCAAGATTTTTTCAGCAACTGAAGCAAGTCTAATTGATTTAGATTTGGGTACTAGGATACTTGTGAATGATCTATCACAAAGCGTTGGTTTAGCTGTAGCCATGGAACCAAAGAATGTCGTTGATTTTGTACGTTATTTCGTACACAACTCAGATATTGTATATGTTACCCGTGGCAAGAATGGTGGAGTAATCAGGGGTACAAAGCCAGCTAAAGTTCTTAAAGCTCCTAAGAGCAAGAAGGCAAAGGTAGCTCCTGTTTCAACTGATGAGAGCACAGAGACAGTCTAATGTTCATTCATTTTAACGGTAAGCTAGTAAACACTGATGTTATTACTAACGTCGAAATAAAAGATTATTCGACGCATAGAGAAATTATTGTAAGATATAGTGACAATACTTTTGAGATAGTTACAGGGGATGCTAGCTCCGTTATAGATGATTTATACCCTTCAGTTTTGGAGGGTTCATATAATGAATATGGCAAAACTGCTTGGATAATTCACAATATTATTGGTCATCCATTATCAGAGATTTTTTCTTTGTTAAAGATGAATAGGATGTCTAAGTGGATTCATGACGTAACGTTACCAAAACCAAAGGCTTAATATGCATCCAGAGAATGTCGGACCATGGGTATCATTATCAGATGAAGAGATGGATAGGGTTTTTGAACTTCCAATGCCTCAAAAAGGACATTTAATCATAGAAGCCCATGTAAATTACACATGGTGTAGTATTGTTGCTATCAAAGGCGATCACTTATTTATGGTTATTCCATTCACTTTACTTACTGATATCCCTGCTAAACTGGAAAAACCAGATTATAGCCAATTATCTATTATTGATGGCGGTAATACGTTAAAACTTGGAAATTACGAAGTAGCAGTTGACTATTTATTATATGATTTGGATGCAGATTATCGGATTTGGGCTAACAATAATGATCTAAACTGACCATATATTATCATTAATATATGAGTAAATACACTGATAGAATAAATAGCCTTGCAGATAGGTTCTTCCTTAAAATTGCGCAATCTAAACCAAGTGCAAATGTAGAATATTATCTACAAACAAGCTTAGCAAATCTGATCAATACCAATTATGCTAGCATAATTAATATTGATGGAGTGGTAATTGAGGTATTCAAGTATAGTTCTGGCGATTCTAACTCAATTGTACTTCATTTTATGCTTGGTAATAAAGAGATTAACAGATCATCTAGCGATACTGCCGCTAATATTGAGACTGATTTTATTAAGATGATGAGGGCGAATGATAGTATCAATGCTATTTTTGATAGTAAACAATTTTCCCCATTCAAGGTTGTCGTAGATAAGAAGCTATTGAAGTTAACTAGTAAACCTGGAAGAGTTGTTAGAGATAAAATATGAAGCAATTAGAGATTGAAAGAAAGTTTCTTATAAAATTCCCTACTTCATGGTCAACATTAGCAGAGTTATTTGATGGTTTAGTAGATGTAAAGAGGATATCTCAAACTTATTTAAAGCCAGAAGGCAAAGAACCTTATTTAAAGCCAGAAGGCAAAGAACCTTGTGGTAGAGTAAGAAAGACTATCCAGGGTCTCACTGGAGACATTGATACTATCTACGACTACAACATAAAGAAGTTCGTTGAAAATGGTATCAATGAAGAAACTGAGAATGAAATTAGTAAAAGTGAGTTTCAGAAGTATTTGAAGAATTCCCACCCTGATAAGGTAACGGTTTATAAGACTAGATTCGTGTTTAAGTATAATGATCAGATATTTGAGCTGGATGTATTTAAAGGACCATTGAAGGGTATTGCTATTTTAGAGATAGAGCTAAAAAGTAAGAAGGATAAAGTGGAATTACCACCGTTTCTCAAGGTTATAAAAGAAGTAACGAAGGATAATAAGTGGAATAATTTCGAATTGGCTTCAAAAAAGAATTCATGAATATTTATATAGATAAGTACATACCATCTGATATTCAGAAATTTTGGAATGAAAGAAGTTATGTATTGGGCATCAGAAAGATTATTTGTATATAATCAATCGGATGCCATATATTATGGCAATAGTATGGCGCCTCCATTAACAAAAGATATGCTATCTATTGGTCAGTTTTATATTGATCAAAATAATAATTTTGTTTGTGATTTGAGATTTTTTATACATGATGTGCGTATGTATTATACACTGGATGAATATAGAAGAATTATTAACTTACTGGCATTTACATGAAAATAAATCACATCATTTGGGATAACGTTAAAGTTACTTTTGTAAAGAGTAAGAAAGTATTAGAGTTTACTGATTGTGTTTTTCTAGTACAAGATGGTATATTGACTATTAGGGAAGATTCTTATGCTAGTTTGCGTAGGACTATTCTTTATGGAGGGTTGAGATTACATATTTAACTTCTTTCTATTGTAGAGTGAATGCAGTTCATTATGAAGGATCATCTAATAGTAAAAAAGTGCTTGTAGAAGCATCTTTTAAGAAAAGACATCAATAATACGATATATATGATGTCGTACGTCGTAGTACCCAAATGGCTCAAGGGCTCTGATTGCAAACCAGATACTTGTTAGTTCGATTCTAACCTACGACTCCAATGGAAATATGATCGAGTGGTTTATGATTTTTGTCTAGAAAACAAACGTGGTGTAAAAGCCTCCGGGGGTTCGAATCCCTCTATTTCCTCCATTATTTACGGAACATTGTCCGAGTGGTCTATGGTGAGAGTTTGCTAAACTCTTGGGGTGTAACAACCTCCGAAGGTTCGAATCCTTCATGTTCCGCCACTATAGAATGAATCAATTGGGAGATTGACTAACTCGCGCAGAGGTAGGTGATGCTCAAAACACATCATGGGGATCAAAACCTCCTTCTATAGGTAGTACGGAAGATTAACCAATCAGGGAATTGGCGCTGTCTCGAAAACAGATGGTACCCATAATACGGGTATGGGTTTCAATTACTCAGTCTTCCGCCATATACCAGTATCGTTCAATGGTAGGACTGCCGCCTCCAAAACGGCTAATGTGTGTTCGATTCATACTGCTGGTGCCACAAGATAAATCATTCTAAGAAATTAGAGTGATTTTTCATTTTATCGTGCCCTTGACTGGGTTATTTATAAGATTAGACTACTGATTCGAGGAAAGTACCATGGATAACACTGAAGCTTTAAGTTTTCTGCGTGAATTGTTTAAGGGTAAAGATTGGTTTTATGATGCGGATATGTTCAATGGACGATTAGTTGTCTATGCTCACTTCATGACAGAAGAGGTAATGAAAACTGTACCTCGTGATGTTGAAGGTAAACAAGTACTGCTTCATTTTGCTGCGTGTAAAAGGGTGACTACAGACTCTTTCGTAGTCAAACCAGTATTACATGAGCCTAAGCCTGTAGTGCCCGTTGCAGAGCTAGTTAAAAAGTCTACTGTTGACATAGATCATGAGATGGAATATCTTCGTGGTGAGTTAGATAGGCTTGAAGGTATGTGTAATAGCAATACGCTTCAGGATATTTTCTTTGAAGTCCATGACGGAAAGAATGCTATTACGAATATTTCATCGAAGTATCCTGATGTTAGGGAAGAGATGGTTATTCTCTATGAGGATTACGGATTTGATGTAATCTATGAGGAACTTGATGGATAATCCATATGCAGCATTTGATCATAAATTATCAATGCGAGTTAAAAAAGATGATTTATTCTCATTGAAAGATGCTTGTTCATTAGTTATGATAAAAACCTATGTTTGCTCAGATGTATATTTAGGATATATTGATTGGCTACTTAGGAATAGTATATCTAAGAAACAAAAATTAAAATGGGTTATTTGGAAAGGCTTGTTTGATACATATCTAAACACAGATGATTACATTAGAAGAAAAAGTAGTTATCCTGAAATTTCCGCCTTACTTCAAACGATAAAACGATAAAATGAAAACAAAAACTATTTGGATTAAGCTTATAACACATGAAAGGAAGAAGAGGTGGCGTTGGATACCAGCTTACTTACGTACCAACATGGTCTATTATCTTGGTGGTAAGTCATGGTTAGCGCCAATGTGGGAAATAAGTTGGTTATTTATTGTTTTTCATTGGACTGCTCACAATTTAAAGAAGCTTTACAGTGATAATCCTCGCAATTATCATGAATGTCCTGCTGATTTAATGCAGGAGAGAATCAATGAGTTAGAGGGGGCGATTCGTGCCCATCGGGCAAGTGTTCCTGACCCGCAGAGTATGCAAAATGATCGTGACTTATGGAGGTCTTTAAGGTATTAATGATGTTTACAAAAAATCAAATAGATAAATTTTTAGAGATTCATGCGGCTGGTGATAATCAAGATCATAGCGTTATAAAGCACGCTAAACTTAAGCATAGGCTAATAGAGGCTAAGTGTTTAATTGATCGTTGGGGCACAATGGTATCAACCGATGTTATTTTTCATTCTTCTAAGAAAGATACTGTAAGGCAAGAGCTTGGATCTGATTTAGATTCAAAAGTTCCACTAGACCTTTCAAAAATCGTAGAAATTATTAAAAAGCATACAGCATTATTGAAGAGTCATCTTCAAGTAGATGAAGCGTTAAAGGTTATTGATGGCGTATCTAAAGAAGATATGCTAGAAATGTCTGAAAAACTCATAGGAAAAGATCCTGTTGATACAATGTGTGGATTAACATTCCATTACTCGGATGATTGCCCTATTGATTCTAGTATTATGCTTGCTCTACCAATGGATTTCGAAGATGAGTTCGTTGGTAGATATGTTTCTACATTGCCAATGTAAGATGGTAAGTGCGCAGGAGGTAAAAGTCTACTTGCAGAAAAGGCTATAAAATGAAGGCATTAGATATAGTGTGTGGTGATATCCCTTGTGTTCGTGTTGAATGGGATACTGAAGCAAAATCTTACTCAATAACTAAAACAATTTTATTGTTTGATTCTAAACAAAGAGAATTGTTTAATGCTGCAATTTCAAATATAAATTTATGGGCACGAACCAATGATTTGCCATGGAGCGAAGAGAAGCTTTCACCATGGCAAGATAAGTGGTGGGACCATGTAAGAACATTGCTGAATCATAGCGTTAGACTTGGACCTACATATACTGAATAATATATGTTAGTTGAAAGTAAAAACCGGAAGATTTCTAATGATATATGTTTATTAGGCACTAATAATTTGAAATATTAGTAGGCTAATCAAAATAGGAGGCTTAAACCTTTGGACATTATTACGGATACCGCTTAAGTAGTTTTTACTTTATGGAGTTTCACATGATTGCGCACGATTTAGATTCTTTAGGTTTGAAAGATACACAAGTTGATGATAAAGAAGAGGAATTCAGTATTCCGCTTGATATATCAGATATTATCAATATTTGCAGAGAATATAATAAGCTTGGTTGGCAGATTCAAAATCAAGTTGAAAGTATATTAGAAGTAGGTATTGAAGCCTCAATAAAAGCCAATATCCTTAAAAATGAGTCTTTATCACATATTAAGAACTTTTTGAAGAGTATAACCGATAATGCCTATTTTGGTGATGCAGTAACACAGTCAGAAGACTGTATAAAACTCATAGAAGCTTACGAGAGTAAGCATAAAGTGAAGATAGTCCCAAGATTTAACTAACAAAGTTGGGCAGGGTTATCCTGCCCTTCCATTTTTGAGGTATTATGGAAGAACTAAAGAATTTATACATCATCAAGCAACGATTAGCTGACCTAAAGCCCATTTCATTTGATGATGTCGGCGGGTATGCTCATGAATTTAGATATTATGTTGGTGGTTTTACAGTAACAGTATTTACTGGTAAAAAGAATAAAAACGATAGAATTACTCTTCACAATGAAGTGTTTGTAAACCTATCTGAATTGTCGCCTGCCAAAGTATCATATAATATTGATGTAATGAATGATTCTAGATTTTCATCTTATGAACCGATAAATTATGAAGATAATGGTTATTATGGCGTTAAAATGCCTATTCTAAAGTTATGCGAATTAGTGAAGTACCTTCATCGTTTGGAAAAAATTGCAGTATTCACCTAAGGAAAAAAACAATCATGAACACAAAAGAACTAGAGTTAATATCGAAACTTGTTGATTCTCATTCTGTCGAAGATGTTCTATCTTCATTAGTTGAAGTTACATTGAATAAAGCTCATGAATTTTCAGACTTCAATCTAAAGGACCAGTCAAAAAGCATGACTGTAAAGGCTGCGTTAATTCAAAAGACTTTAAAGAAAGTTTCTAAACTGTAACCACTAGTATAGCTATCATATCGTATAGTACTATGATAGCTATACTTCTGATCGTAATAGCAGTTTTCTTACTTTCAACCCTAATTGGACATTTTCTCCATTGGGCATTACATCAGAATTGGACAGGTAGACTCAAAAAGTCACATATGGCTCATCATTTGAAGATGTATCCGCCTAGCAATTTCTCTTCTGATGTATATAGAGGTACTGGAAAAGATAGTTCTCTAATATTTTTTATAATTGCATTGATACCATTGATAATTTTACTTATAATCATCGGGCTTTTGATTAATTCTGTGCCAGCTATGATTGCAGGAATAGTTACTTTGGTGTTAAATGGACTGCTTCATAACTATATACACGATTCATTCCATATAAATAAGTCATGGGTAAGAAGATTTTCATCTTTTCAAAGACTTGAAAAGCTTCATTATATACATCATGCTAATATGAGAAAAAATTTCGGTATATTTACGTTCTATTGGGACAGATTATTCGGTAGTTTCAAAGACTACAAGTAAGAATTTAGTATTTTACAATGAAATTTATTACCCAACCACGAGTAGGCACATCTTATAATGAGATACTTGCATTGCAAATGGCAGCTAGGGATCGTGGTTGGGATGTAATTCCCGCCGAGACTACCTGGCGACTAGATGATGACCTAATTGCCACTGGTTCATTTGGCATTCCATATGGTTCACAGTTGTTTTGTGAGGTCATTGCTCAGCAAATGGGATGGAGGATTAGGCTAAATCCATTCGATTGGCTTGCAAAAGTCCCTATGAAGTATCTAAAACGCAATGTAGACTTCATGACACTAAAAGAAGTTAAAAATATTACCGAGCGAAAGTTCATTAAGCCTGCTGATGATAAGTGTTTTGATGTAGGTGTGTTTAATCCAGGTGAGTTTAGATACAATGGTGAACTTCCTGATGAGACCCCTATTCTAGTTTCATATGTAGTTCACTTCCTTTCGGAGTTTAGATGTTTCGTAAGTGAGGAGGGGCGCTGTGAAACACAATGTTGCTATTTACTCAACGGTGATCTAGCCAATCCTAGAAATTACTACTCTATTGATGCTGAATTTGGCTATGGTAGCGCTGCTGAGTTCGTTGATGAGCTACTATCCGAGTATCCTGTACTAGCCGGATCTACCATTGACGTAGGTATTTTAGAGGGACAGGGTTGGGCAGTTATTGAATCTAATCCTGTTTGGGCATCTAGTCTCTATGGCTGTGATGCAGGGCAAGCTTTGAATGCTATGGTTGGTTCTGTAGAGAAGGTATAATGATTACAAGATTCAAATAACATAGATTTATAGACAGCCAAGGTCAAAAATACCTATTTCAATTATGTAAAATTAATAATGATGTTGAAAGTCTGATAAAGAATACTATTATAAAATATGAATAAATACATTATAGGGTGCGACGAAGTTGGATATGGTTCGCTTTCTGGACCTTTAGTTATTTGTGGAGTTAAAGCGAGAGATGATTGGACAATGGCTGGTATTAAAGATTCTAAACTCTTTAAAACTACCAAAGATCGTAAAAAACGAGATGATCTGAGAGATAAGTTAATAGTTTGCAAAGATATTCAATATCATATAGCTGAAAGAAGTAATACTCATATTGATACACATGGGGTAGCATTCTCATTAAGAGATTGTTATGAAGAAATTGCAGATCATTTCGCTGACAAAGAATCAGTTATTGTAATTGATGGTAGTTTAAAATACCCTAATATAGTAAACAAAGGTTATAAATTAGAGGTTATTGAAAAAGCTGATAATAAGTTTGCTACAGTTATGGTAGCAAGTATTATTGCGAAATCATATAGGGATGATTTGATGAAAAAGTTGGATTATATATATCCAGAATATAATTTTAAAGAGAATTATGGCTATTGGGGAGCAAAGACAATTCATGTTGATGCTATTATGAAGTATGGTCCGTCTCCTATTCATAGAATGTCTTATGCACCAATGAAGAATATGAAATGAAAACTTTCAAAGATCTTTCAAGTATTGATTTATTGCTTTTACCTCATAAAGTAAAAACGCGCTGCATATTAAAAGCTAAAACAGATGAAGCAAAACGCCGACTTGTCTTGCTAGTTATTCTGGCAGTTACTGAAGATGTAAAACGAATCTTCATAAGAGGATACAAATAATGGGCTATCATCTTAAATCAATAACTAAGGGTGTCATTGGTGAATTTTCTAAAATTCAAGAAGAGTTTGAAGAATGCGTTGATGCTAATGAACAGGGTGGTAAAATATTATAGTTATGTGAGCTATATGCTGATATATTTATCGATACGGGAGTTTAATTCAATGGTAGAATTTCGGTCTCATAAGCCGGAAACAACGGATCGTAACCGTTAACTCCCACCATATGGGCGGTTGATTTAGTGGTAACATGTCTCTTTTACAAGGAGAATTCGGGGGTTCGATTCCCTCACTGCCTACCAAACTCCGATTAGCTTAATGGTAGAGTGTAAGCATGACTCGCTTATGACGTAGGTTCGATTCCTACATTGGAGACCAATTTTTATTTGGATATTAAAATGAAATCGCTATTATTATTCTGGGCAACTAAACCTGCTAATTTACCTGAATGGTTCGTACATGAAAAGGTCATGGAAGTATCTCCAGATCAGATAATAGAATTGTATAATACAGGTAACAATGTAATGTTACGTCATGTTGGCGATTCAAGCCTTATGACTATAATGGTTGATGATAGAGCCTTTACACAACGATAATTGGAGTTAGAATGAAGAAGTTATTCAGTTTTATGTTTGTTATTTTACTTGTACTTTGTGTTTTTGGTCCAAGCAATGAGGCAGTTGCTTCACCACCAGTTGCTACTCCAGCAGTAGTTTCACCAATCAATGATACTTCATTATGGTATGGTGATTTTTGTTGTGATGTTTGGGGAACGAGACGTTGCCTTCTAGAAGATTCTGCACCAGTCGGCGCAAGATGTTTTTGCTATGGTCAAGGTTATGGAAGAGTATGTGAGTAATGTCTAGCCTAGAATCATTTGATGGTCTATGCGGAATAATTCATATTTACAGCACATCTGATCAACAAGTTCGATGTAAGTATAAGTTTGGTCACCAAGGTGAACATTCTTGGGTAAAACAGTAATCAGACGGTCCTGTTAATGGATTTTTCGTACATACTTCTACGATTGAAAGATTAAAATAAGCCATATCAATAAATCGATATCGTTTTAATATGGAAAACTCTAATAAAAAGCTATTGATAGACGCCGTTCATGCTGCTGAAGAAATTTTCGTTGAGTATTTAGCACAATATTCTCAATATCAACGTAATTTACATCGTGATCAAGAAGAAATGAATTACGATAGGCTTAGAGAAGAAGATATGGATACTACTGAAACTGTATCACCTGAAAGATCAGTATTAGATACTTTTATTAACTGGAGAGATTCATTTGACCAAGATCCCCCAGAAGATAAAGTATTTACTGATGCAGCAGACCAATTACATGATATCGAACAGTTCCATTTTTTAAGTGATAAAGAATTGGCTGCTGTTGTTAATCGTGGTTGGGAACTGGCTTTAGATGGAGAGATTCAAGAATTATCAAAAGGGCTTGGTACTCTTTCTTATACGAAAGCATTACAGGTAATAAAATTAGGTAATAGATTTGAATTTAAGTTAAAGAAACAAGCTAGTTTATCAGAATGGATTCATGGAGCATTTGATATTTTAGGATTAATTCCAGGTGCTGGCGAAGTTTTTGATGCTGCAAATGCATTAGGGTACGCTATTGAAGGTGATTGGTTACTAGCAACCCTATCACTTATTTCTATGATACCAGAGATTGGTGATGCAATTGGTAAGGGAAGCAAACTTTCTTTATGGATTACTAAGAATGCACCTGAAGCAACTGTATTATTGATCAAGCATGGTCCAGATGCTATTAAAGCGACTAAATATGCTTTGATGCTTTCTAAGAAAGTGTTGATTGACAATGAAGGTAAGTTAGAAAAATTATTGAATCAAATCGAAGATGGCGAAAAGATGGAGTTTGCTAAGAAACATATTGGAAAGATTAGATCAAACATTCCTAAGATTTTAGATAGTTTTGATAAATCACAACGCTTGGTTGATTCGATTAACAGAAACGCGAGATAAAGTGGTAGGTTTGAGGCTTTACAAGAAGACTGGTTGAAGTGGGTGGGAAGAGAACGGGCACTTGTAATTTTCACAATAAACATGCCATTATCATGATATATGGTATGTTGTAAGCGGTATTCGTATATTGGTATTACCCGAGGTTTCCAACCTTGAGAGGTCGGATCGTAACCGACATACCGCTCCAATAAATGATGATAAGAAAGTTAATATTATGCACACATTATATGTAGACACGTTAAAGTTTATAGTAAAACAACAGTTACTATCTTGTCATCAAAAAAACAAAATCATATATAGAGATATGCATTGAATTTGAATTTGGATTTTAGAATCCAGTCATCCGTTCCACAATTTTAGAAATGGGTTTCTTGCTGAAGTGCTCGAAAGAGGTCAGCATTGGTGTTCAAATCCCCAACAGTCCACATATTTAGGATTTATTCAGATGATTATATATATATATGTTTTTCAATAACATTGTTACTTTCAGTATTAGCTATTCTAAAAGCTCGTGATATGGATAAAGAAAATTCATATTTGAATATTGTTCCAATCATTATGTTATCTGTTTTCGGCGTAGTTTTTGGATTAATATCTATTGTAACGTTAGCATCTAAATTGCTTACAGGCTTACTGTCATGATTGTACTTACAATCTGTATTCTTGTAGGCAGCCTATTCATTGGGTATGTATTAAGTAAAGCTAAATCTCATGTTGCAATTGGAACAATATTATTATTATGGATTGCTTGTACAGGACTACTTGGATTTATTGTGTCGAGATTATCATGAGATGTGAATACCATGAATATTTAATGATATTGTATGATCTAGATGGTGACACCCAATGTAAAGATCAAGCAATTAGGTATGTGGATTGTGTGCCTTCATTGACTAATAAAACTGGTAAGCCAGGAAAACTAGCATTATGTAATGGACATTTTGTTTGGTTGATGCATTCAAAACAATACATACTAAATGAAGCTGAATCAGTATAGAGTGATGAAGTTAAGGCTGCATTTCAAAAAGAAGTTGATTCATTTAAAGATCAAAATTGGGATAGAACCGAAATAACTGAGAAAGAATACATTGGACTATCTAGATAGAGAATCGATTAGAGAGTATTTATTATCCCTGGAGAGAGGTGATAATGAAACATTTGCTGAGCTTGAGGTAAATGGATTTCAAATTAGACTATGTGCAGGCGAATGCACATTTAGTTTTCCTCAATCAAATCAGTATTCCAAATTGCACGAATATGAAGGTGTTGAAGTTTACATAACTGAATCACTTAGAGCTATTGATACTGTGTTATTTCCATTAGATGATTCAAGATTTAAAACATTATCTTGGGCTATGTATTTCGATTATTTTGATAATCAGAATAATCTAAAAACCAGTTCATTGGGAAATTGCGTACCATTTGAAGAACTGCCAGACATTATCCGGGATGTATATAAAATTAGCCGGCTCAAACTTTTTTATTGAACGGGCTTGACACCCTATTTTTAAGATTTAACATGTAGAGACAGGAAACAAACTATGAATAAGTCAGAACTGATTAAAGATTTACGATCGCTAACTCAAGCCGGAATGAAAGACTGTAAAGATTCATTGGAAGAAGCTGGTTGGGATTTAGATAAGGCTGTTGATATCGTTAAGGCAAAAGGTCTTAATATAGTATCAGGGCGCGATGGCAAAGTTGCTGCCGAAGGAAGAGTTGTTGCTTCTCCGCTTACTGGTGGATTTTCCATGGTTGAAGTAAATTGTCAAACGGATTTCGTTGGTAATGGAGTAGTTTTTGGTGAATTTGCTAATCATGTTGCTAAAGTTCTAGCAGACAAGACTGAGGTTAATGAGGCGTTTGATGTATCAGACGTGGAAGAAGAGCGTAAGAAGGTTGTTGCAGCCACAAAAGAGAACGTCGTGGTAAGACGCTGGTGGGTTGAGCAAACCCTGAGCCCTCTTGCCAAAACTTTCTCATATATTCATTCAAACAATAAACTCGGAGTATTACTAACCCTTGTCGTTTCTTCTTCAGAAGGTAAAAATAGTTCTGAATTGATTAGTTTAGGTAATGATTTAGCTATGCAAGTAGCGGCAATGAATCCATTGGTCGTATCTTCAGATTCATTAGATGCTTCTACTAGATCTAAGCAAGAAACAATTTTCTTAGCCCAGATAAAAGAAATGGGTAAGGCAAAGTCAGAAGAGCAAACAGCGAAGATTCTTGATGGAAAATTCAAGAAATGGTACACAGAGGTTTGTTTGGTTGAACAAGAATCTGTAGTTCATTCAAAGAAGTCTGTTAAGTCAGTAATCGAAGAGCTTGGTACAACTTTAGGTTGTAAAATTGATGTGGTTAGTTTTTATCGTTGTCAGGTTGGCGAAGGAATTGAAAGCAAATCATCAGATTTTGCAGCAGAAGTAGCCCAAATGGCAGGAGTGGCTAAATGAGTCGTGAAGAACTTCTTAAAGAAATGAAAGAGTGTGTTGGTAATAAAGATCCAATAGAATTCTTTTCATTAATGGTAGATGTTTTTAGTAATCTATTCAATGAATTGGATCAGTTAAAAACAGATAATACTAGATTAAGAATTTATGCTGCTTTTCCCATTCAATGGGATCCTAAGGTAGCCTCTGATTTACTTTCTGATGAAATTGATATTCTTAGAAGAGATAAAGAGACTTATCATAGTGAGATTCATGATTTGAAAGTTGCTTATGCAGAAGGCAAAATAGTTAAAAGTTATGATGAATTCTGTAAATTCTGGGTAACAACTTTAGGTTGGCACCCATTTCTAGACTATAAAGATTGACAATGATCAATAGCCCTATTATACTCGCACTAGATTACGCAGATGTAAATAGTGCGAGTCGTATGGTCAGTAAAGTTAGATCAAGTATTGGAATTCTTTACTGCTCACAATAAAGATACTCTATCCTTAATGACCATAATAGTCCAGTTACAGCTAGGGTAGCAATTAATGGTGGATCTGATTGGATTGTTGTTGGAAGACCGATAACAGAGGCGATCGACCCATCCGGCGCGGCTGAGAGGATGCTTTCATCACTGAAAAGGTAATTTATGAAACCAGAGAATGCTTTGAATAGTGCGCTATATTGGGTTTATATTGATCAAAGCAAAAGAGTTGCTAATGTACCTGGCGCAGTAATAGAGCGTCTAAGTGAAGAGCAGCGAATTGCTCTTCAGGATCTAAAATCAGATCATATCGCTGAATCCACTCATTTCCACCAATATTGGGTTGATTATATTCAAGCAATCGATTACACATATAAAAGTGGTATTGAAACTTGAATTCAATAAAAAATTGAAAAATAGGTAATGTAATGTTGAAATCTATTGGTAAGCTAGTTTATTCGCCTCGTACACATCTGTCTTCAAGCCAAAAGTGGTTAGTGCTTATGTGTGACGATAGTATTTCAACTTATTACAGACACATGTTTTATAAAGAATTTCCTTGGAAGGGTAAGCTAACTCGCCCTGTCTGGGGCGCTCATATCTCTGTTATTCGGGGAGAAAATACAGATCCTAAACTATGGATGCTGGATAGTAACAAAATAGTTGAGTTTGAATATGAAGGTGGAGTTCTGGACAATGGTGAATACTATTGGCTAAAAGCTAGATCGAACTATCTCTCTGATTTGAGGGAGAAGTATGGTCTTTCAAGGGAGCCAAAATTCGGACTTCATCTTACTATTGGAAGAACAACAAAGTAATACTTGGAGTTACATATTATGGGCGCACAAGAACGTAAAAGGCATAAAAGAATAAAAGCCAGTGTTATTGAACGTGATGGTTTAATATGCTGTTATTGTAATGAGACTCTTACACTAAATACAGTTACTATGGAGCACATAGTTCCATTTAGTCGAAGAGGAACATTTAATACTACAAATTTAACTGTATCTTGTAGTAGTTGTAATAATAAGAGAGGCAACAAACCTTTCTTTGATTATTGTAAGCAATTCAATTTCTCTGAAGAAAAAGCCGAAAAATATAAGTCGTTATATTTTAATAATTTACGAATCAAGATATTGAATATAGCTAAAGAAGAGTGTTTGACGCAAGAGCAGGCAGTACCGAATGTAATAATTGGTGAAGCTTGCAAAATACTTAAAATTAAACCTGTTGATTTTTCTTATTATGAAAGTACTACGGAGATTAAGTTCAATGAGTACTGTGAAAGAAGAAAAATTAAGTTTAGATTTGAGTTTTTGATTAGACAAATAGAGGCTGATATATAAACCGTCAGGAGATTTACAAATCATGAATGTCGAACCACTTAGAGACTTTGTTGTAGTTAAAAAAGAAGAAGCCACCAAGCAAACCCCTGGTGGAATTTATATGCCTGGAACCTCTGAAGAGAAGATGGTAACGGGCGAAGTGTTAGCAGTTGGACCAGGGCTAGTCACTGATGCAGGCGTAGCCGTACCACTTGCTGTTAAAGTTGGAGATAGAGTCGTTTTTAATAGAAACGCTGCGGTAGAAGTAAAGAATGGTGGGGAAACCGTTCATCTCGTAAACGAGAATCAACTTATTTGCAGGCTATCATAAAACTTTATTATTGACAATGCATCAAGCCGTCTTTATGGCGGCTTTATAATTTTGTAGGCAATAATGAAAAGCTATCCGTCGATTGATAAAGATCCAAGACAAGATGTTCATATTTATGCTTTTGATAAGCTAGATGGATCAAATATTAGGGCAGAGTGGAATCCAAAGAAAGGGTTTTACAAATTTGGAAGTCGTAATCAGCTAATAGACGTTACCCATAAACCTTTGGGTGAAGCAGTTACTCTCATAAAAGAAAAATATGAAGATCATATGGCTATGGTTTTCAAGGAGCAAGGATGGAGAGAAGTAGTTTGCTTCTTCGAATTTCTTGGACCAACTTCTTTTGCTGGATATCATAATTCATCAGAAGAACATTCAGTTACTCTTTTTGATGTAGATGTCTATAGGCATGGTTTGCTAGAACCGAGAGAATTTATTAAACTATTTGGGCATTTGGATATTCCTAAAGTATTGTATGAAGGTAAAGCAAATGCTACCTTTTTTGAACAAGTTAGGACTTCTAGTCTACCAGGAGTTACTTCTGAAGGCGTCGTTTGTAAGGGCGCTAACGATAAGAAAACTCATATGCCAATTTTGTTTAAAATCAAAACAAGAGCTTGGCTAGATAAACTAAAAGCTCATTGCGGTTCTGATGATAAGTTGTTCACCAAACTAGCTTAAATTGTCATGAATGATATCAAATAATATCATTCATGACACATTTGATATATAAAGAGCAAGTAACGTTTTTGAAGGAGATAAAGATGAGATAAAATTATTCGTTAGAGATTATCAGCCAATTGCCACAATTCAAGAGCAAGGCGCTAAAGAAGTATTCTGTTGATGGAATTGAAACTGTTGGGGCGTGGGGAGATGAGCCGTTTGAAATTCGTTTCAAGAATAATACTTGGAATAGAGTTCAAGTTAAGCTTACAATGGATGGAACTGATATTCTAACTGGTAAACCAGCATCAACTGAAGTATCGAAAGATATGTGGTTAAAAGATATGTGGTTAGTTGAAGCCAATAGTTCAATTACCTTGAAAGCTTGGCCAGAAACCAGTAATGGTGGAGCTTCTTTCGTATTTACAAGCGCAAAAAATAGCGTAGCAGCACATACTCACGGTGATATGTCAAGCAGAGGTATTATTGCTGCTGCTGTGTATGTCGAAGGTTATAAAGAGCCTGAGAGATTCTACAAGAGTGCTCCAAAGTATTTAGGTGGACACGTTGATTTTGAAAGAATAAATTCTGTTCCAATTGGTGGTTTAGAGTCATTTGGACCAGCAGCCGCAGGTGCCGCATCAGAAGTATACGATTCATTGGATCTTGATGAGAGTCTAGTATCCGTTGGTGCCAGTCTTCACGTTGAACAAAAGATTTGTTATGTTCAAGGTCTAAGGCAGCCAATGTTTACTGAGACTGTTAGAGTTAGATATCTTTGGTGGGATGACCTTGTTGCTAAGCTAAAGGATACAAATGTTCCAGAAGCTCATGCTTCAGGTTTTCCTGGTGATCCACAGCAGAAGCTAAGCCTTGGAACAACTCCAAGACTTGGTACACCTTCACCAAGGCAAGTATTACAACCATCATACTCTATAGTATAATAAAACAATTAGGGTAGCATGTAAAAGTGCTGCCCTTTTCTATTTCGTAAATAACTACGAAACCTTGACAGTTTATTTAGTAAATATAGGTTGTCATGGCGAGACAGAAGTTTTGGGCATAACGATATATACATTTTGAACCCAGAGAGGGTTCAATTACAAACACACGGAGAGTGTCATGGATTCAAAAGTATTTGATTATTGCATATTTATTGGTCGTTTTCAGCCTTTTCACCTTGGACATCAATCACTATTAACAGAGGCGCTTGCTAAAGCGAACAATGTTATTGTTGTGCTTGGTAGTGCTGTAAAAGCTTCGAATACAAAAAACCCTTGGACGGCTATTGACCGCAAGGAAATGATTATTGGCTCTCTGTCTGTAGAAGACAAGGCTCGCGTCTCATTCATTGAAATGAGAGATTACCTATATAATGATAATCTTTGGTTAATTGATCTTCAACAAAAAGTTGAAGAAATAGTTGGTGATTCAACGAGTATTGCCTTGATTGGTAACGAACACGATAAAAGTTCTTTCTATCTGAATTTGTTCCCACAGTGGATACTTATCCCTATGAAGAACAATGATAAGTTTCCTCATGCCACAGAGCTACGTGCTATGTATTTCACACATGATATTGGCTATAAGCGGTTCGTTGCACCAGCTACGGCTGTATTCTTGGAAGAATTCAAAAAGACTGAATCATTCAAGCAACTAAAAGATGAGTATGATTATCTGAAGATTTATCATGCTAAGTGGGAATATTCACCATTCAAGCCGACTTTTGTTACTGTTGATTCAGTAGTTATCAAGAGCGGTCATGTATTGGTAGTTCGTCGTAAGGGAGCGCTTGGAAAAGGTTTAATTGCACTTCCAGGTGGATTCCTAAATACTGATGAGCGTATCCAAGATGGAGCCCTTCGTGAGCTAAAAGAAGAGACTGCCATCAAAATGTCAAAGGAAGAGCTTGAGAATTCAATTACTGAATCAAGAGTATTCGATCATCCAGATCGCTCTCTAAGAGGTAGGACGATTACTCATGCATTTCTAATGAATTTAAAGCCTGGTCCTTTGCCAAAGGTAAAGGGATCTGATGATGCTGATAAAGCATGGTGGATGCCATTAAGTGAACTTGGTGCTAGAGAAGCAGAGTTCTTTGAAGATCATTACCACATCATCTCTTATTTCTATAATCGCCACTAAGGACCATTATGAAAAAGATAGAAGTTAATACGGATTGGTGCGATGTTGATATGTTAGATGGTAAGCCTATTACTAATGGTGAAAATCTAAAAATTCGCTGGACAAATGGAGAGGTTACTACTGAAACAATTCTTGTGAAAGATAGTTCTTATACAGTTGTAGAGCATGGTGGAAGGGCTGATATTTCAGTTAGAAAAGCTTTTGTTGTTGTTGATTTTAAAGGCGCAAAAGCTATGGTAGCATTAGCAGGGCAAGATATTTTGGCTGAAATAGTTTAAAGTAAGATGTATAAACCTTCTCAGAGAGAGAAGTAGATTCAATACGGAGAGTATAAAATGAACACTAGAATGAATTATCTATTAGATGTAGACAGTTATAAGTCATCACATTATTTACAATATCCACCAGGAACTTAAAGTATGTTTTGCGAAGTTTGCTCTGCTATTTTGTATTTAGATACAACAACAGCAAAAATCCCATACCTTCTTCAACAATACTCTAAAAAGTTAGCTGAAAACAAAAAATGAGAACTCCACTTCAGTTTTTAATAGACTTACGAAACAAAAATAAGTGCCCAATTTGTAATACTCGATTAAGATTTGATCAACCATGTGGTGGATTTCAAGGTGAATATTGTCATAAAAAGCATTATTATCAGCGTAGTAGGTGTGATAAAATCTTGTTTAGGATATATGGAGAGCCAGGTCTAAGTATAGTTGATTCAAAATTATACAAAGTAATTGAAATCATAAAAAACAATAAAAAAGTTACAGTTCCTTATTTCAATACTGATGGAATGCCCTACGAAAAAATTAAAAATAAAGCACTGATTAGGATAACGTTCTCATGATTCATGTAGTATCATTTGGAGTAGAGCGTGAGATATGGTGGAAGGAAAAAGAGTTTAAAGGTCTTGTTCCACAAGAGAATAGGCAGCTACTTAAAAGCGGTTCTATATTTATCATGCCGGCTGGATTCCAAGCTAACCATTTCCATAAAATTCCTAAGGCTGATAGGGAAGTTGGACCAAGAGTTAGTCTTACTTTTAGAAACTATAAAAAAATGAAAAAACTATTACTTATTCTTTCACTATTATTTTTAACTTCATGTGATCATGTTAAGGAAACTGTAGAAGCATCTGATGGACATGTAATCATCGATGGAAAAAATTGCACTATATTCAAAGTTAATGGTGTTAGTCTGTATCCTATCTATTACATTGACTGTAAAAATGGTGATACTACTACTTCAACTGTTTATGGTGGTAAAAATAAAACTAATATAAGTACAACTATTCATATGCCAGAGGCAGCTTCGTCCTGTAAGTAATATGCTAAACTATGCTAAACTATGTGAAATGTCTAAATCATTCAGAAAGAAAGATAAAAATGAGTAATGTATTGTTAGGTACCGCAATAGGTGATGCTCTTGGAATGCCTTTCGAAAGTATGTTGGCAACTAATAAAGAAATACTTAATTGGGATCGCAAAAGTTTTGCATCTAGCATTTATCATGATTTAAAACCAGGGCAATTCACGGATGACACACAGCTTTCATTAGAAGTAGCTGCATCTCTTATCCAGCATGGAGATTTTAACCCAGATGACCTTGCCGCCCGCTATGTTGACTGGATTGTCTCTGGTAGAGCTAGAGGTTATGGTAAAACAACTCTTATGGCTGTGCAGAACCTACAAGCAGGTAAATCATACAAAGAGTCAGGTATCGCTGGTTCATTTGGCAATGGTACCGCTATGAGAGCGGCTCCATTTGGAGTATTCTTTAGAGATGATTTAAAGAAACTTATTGAAGTAGTAAAAATTGATAGTGCAATTACTCATGCCTCTGAAGAAGCAGAAGCAGGCGCACTTGCTATTGCCCTCGCTACTGCTTATGCTGTCAATCATGATATTGAAAATCTTTTACAAAAGATTTCTGTTCATCTTCCAGACTCTAACGTCAAAAACACTGTAAGTAGCCTTGGGGCGCTGGTTGACAATACTACTATTACTCCTGAGGAAGCTCTAAGGGTACTTGGAACGAGACCTGATGTAAGGCAAACTGTTCCTGCTGCTCTTTATTGTTTTCTAAAATTCGATAATTATTATGACGCAGTAGTTGCATCAATACTTGCTGGTGGTGATACAGATACTACCGCAGCAATTGTTGGAGCAATGTTTGGTGGAATGCTTGGCAGCGAAGGTATTCCTAAAATGTTTTATGGTGTAGAAGATTTTGAAATCCTAGTTGAATTGGATAGCAAACTTCATCATCGTTTAGGTAATGATCTATTTCCAAGAAAATGAAACCACTTAGACCTAAAATCGGAAGAGTTATTAGAGATTGGAAAACAGATCTAAGTAACAAATCACGTTATAGGCGGTGTGGTCTATGTAAAAAGATTAGAAAATATAGATTAAATGCTAATTCTTGGCATAAAGGCAGAAGAAAATGGACTCAAACGCCATTCGGTAAAATATGCCTTACATGTACAGATAACAATATAGATTTCCTGATTCTAAACAATTTGCTTAAAATAAAATGAAGAAAACAAATATTACAATTGAATTTTCTAATGCATAAGCAGCGCGTCATTTTGCATCATGGCTCTCTGGTTCTGGTGAGCAACATTATTGGGATTGGATGAAATATCGTGAAGCTAAAGAAAAAGGCGATATCACAGCTACTAACTTTCATTATCATGGTGTTGAAGATGAAACAAAAGCACAATCCGATCCAAATCGATATGGTAAATTCATGGGTGACAATATAATTAGAACTACATGTTCTAGGCTGGATAAAAAGTAATATGGCGATAAAAAAGAAAAGCACCACATTCAAAAAATTAGAGGAGAAACTACAAGTATTCAAGCCTAATGTAAAAAGAGAATGGTCTCAATATCAAAAAGATATCTTCAAAGATATTGCAAAATCCACAGACCATACAGTTGTCATTGCTAGAGCAGGATCTGGTAAAACTTCTACCATTGTGGAGGGTTTTAAATACATTCCTCGTGGTAAGAAGACTCTCATGGTAGCTTTCAACAAAAGCATCGCCACAGAGTTAAAAGAGCGTGCCCCATCCTACATTGACGTAATGACCTTACATTCGCTCGGTTTCAGGGCAGTCAAGCAAGCTTTTGGTGAAGTAACCTTGGATAATGATAAGTCAAGATTACTTACAGCAAGTATAATTGGTGATGATTACGATCTTTGGGAGCTAAATCAAAGTATTTGTAAATGCGTTTCATTATGCAAAGGATTCCTTTTTGATACCCCAGCAAAAATTGAAGAATTAATTGAAAAATTTGGAATAGAAATGTTCGAGCTAAAACCTGAACAGTTTATTCAAAATGTTATTAAAGTTCTAAGTTTAGCCAAAGCACAGAAGAAAGTTATTGATTTTGATGATATGATATGGTTTCCATTTGTATATCGTCTAAATGTTGGTAAGTTTGATGTAGTATTTGTTGATGAAGCTCAAGACTTAAATGCAGCTCAAATTGTAATGGTTATGTCTGCTATCAAAGCTGGTGGACGAATTGTTGCTGTAGGTGATCCTGCTCAGAGCATTTACCAGTTCAGAGGGGCTGATAGCGAAGCTATGACCAACATCATCAATAAGTTATCTGCTAAGACACTTCCGCTGTCAGTAACGTACAGATGCCCAAAGAAGATAGTAAAACTAGCTCAAGAAGTTGTTCCTGATATTGAAGCCCATACATCTGCTCCAGATGGATTGGTTATTGATCTTACGACTACAGATCTATTAAAAACAGTGAAACCTGGTGATTTTATTCTTTCAAGAACAAATGCACCATTGGTTAAATACTGTATGGCATTACTAAAATCTGGTGTTCCAGCAAATATTCAAGGGCGTGATGTAGGAGCAAATCTTTTATATTTTATCAAGAAATCAAAAGCTAAAACCATTAATGCTTTCATTCAATATGTAAATGAATGGAAAGATCAAGAAGTTAAACGTTTACTTTCAGAGAAAAAGGATACAGGGACTACTCTTGATAAAGCAGAATGTTTATTAAATCTTTGTGATGGCACACTAACCATAAAGGATTTGAAAGATACTATTGCTAAACTATTTGACGATACAGATGATGAGAAGAAGGTAATTTTATCTACGACTCATAAGGCGAAAGGTTTAGAGAGGGATAGGGTATTCGTTCTAGCTGGTACTTATAGGTATGGACCTGGGGTAACTGGTGAGGAAGCAAATCTATGGTATGTTGCCATTACTAGAGCGAAGAAGGAACTTTATTTAGTAAGGAAACCAAGTAAGCTAAATGCGTATGATGATGAAAAAGTTGATGTATCATGAAATTTTGGGTAATAAATTATAAGCATTGGGATGGTAAAGTAGATGCCATGCATGTTGCTAAGGAAGAGTTGGTAAGATCTGGCATTGGTCAAATAACTACGCCAGTTAATATTCAAGAGATAGACTTAGAGTCCGATGTCTTGTTATTAAAAATGTTAGTTTCATACAGCACGCAAGATTTACGTAGTACAGTAATGAGAATGGTTTGGGATCAGCATCCAGCCGTAAAGTTTGGACCTATTATTGAGATATGAATAATATCTCATTCATAGCATGGTACAGTATAAAATGCTTGGTAGAGATGTAAATGCTCCTTATAGGGAGTATAGAACGTGGCTCGTAGAGGATGAACCAGATTTTGATGGATATTACTATACCGGATTAAAATCTGGTTCTAGTCCTCTAGAAGAGATTGTTGCTTATCAGATAAGCGACGCTCAAATTGATTTCAATCTTCCAAATCCATTAAGTTGGTTTGACACACTACAAAAATTACCACAAATGATTAGTTCATCTCAATTGGCAGTCATTGATGGATATTTATATTTATTTGGTGGTGATGGAACTGATAATATTTTACGTGCTCCAGTTGGAAATCCATACTATTGGGAAAATACTGGATACTCGTTACCAACAGTATTAAGTCATTCTCAGTTGGCTATTATTGGAGATTATGTTTATTTATTTGGTGGGAAAATAACTGGAACCACAAATAAAATATATTATGCATCTCTTAGCGATCCATTATTTTGGACAGATAGTGGGCAGACACTTCCAAAGCAATTACAAAATTCTCAATTAGCATTAGTTGGAGATTATGTTTATTTATTTGGTGGTGAAATAAATGGTGCGGAATCTGATGTAATTTTTAGAGCGCTAGTGGCGAATCCATTCGAATGGTCTGATACTGGTGCTACTTTACCAAGCGCTGTGCATAGTTCTCAAATCGCAATCATAGGATCTACTATTTACATGTTTGGTGGAATAAGATCTAATTATCCATCTACCAATATTATTACTGCAATAACAGCAAATCCATTAGTATGGGAGCCTGAGTTAGTCTATACTTTACCATATGGTGTACATAGATCACAATTCATTAGAGTTGGCAACAATTGCTATTTACTAGGTCCAACTTTCAAGAATCTTCCGTTTAGCGATGTAGGTATACCTGGAAAAGTTAGAATATTAAGTACTACTCTAGATAATCCAGTTGATTGGGTTGATACTGGTGAAATTATAAATGGTAATTTTGAATCGTCACAACTTGGCGTCATAAATGATCGTATATTTTTATTTGGTGGTAACGGAATAAGATCAATATTTGCTTGTCATGTATATATAAAATTCCATTTCCAAGATGTAAATGTTGGTTTATACAGAATAACAACTAGAGATAATCTTGCTAATGATGAAAATCTTACAGAACAGTTTGGTACTCTTAGTTTTCAACCATGGAAGACTGATTATTTTGCTAAGTTTGAATCTGAAGGTGGGGGCGGTATAGTTGGGGGCGGTGGGGGCGGTGAGGGCGG
>Ga0163144_10006152_pt1 | contig 26548 bp, 26 predicted proteins | sample OliLak19BULKMAT1_FD_123175 | JGI IMG/M metagenome (GOLD analysis project Ga0163144, IMG submission 123175) | Freshwater microbial mat bacterial communities from Lake Vanda, McMurdo Dry Valleys, Antarctica - Oligotrophic Lake LV.19.BULKMAT1 | ecosystem: Environmental > Aquatic > Freshwater >...
CCCAAATAAAGAACTCGCCTTGGTGAATCTCCATCGAGACGCTTTTCATGGCGAGTGGAACTACGAAATCCACCCCAATCCTGCCTCAAGCATTGGATAGGTTATTCCTTAACAGACCCTTAGCAACACCATGCTGGCCAACACCACAAGCCTCCTTGCCATCGCCCAGGGCGCAATGGATCTCCCCCGAGTCGCGCGAATGGCTCTGGCGCGATCACGATCCCCGGAAAAACGATCAGTCCCTACAGATGGACGACACCGAGCGAGCTAAGCAGCTATATCGGTCAACCGTTACCAACCCCGACGCCTGGTAGCCAAACTCACGCCCCAAACGCCCGGCGTGGATTGTCCCAAAGCAGCATCTTCCACTGCTCTTGCGGGATCAGCGGAAGAAAGTCCCGATAAATCGAGTCATATCCGCGATAATCTCCACCTCCGGCTTCACCCACATGCCACCAGCCTGAGTCCTGGCTCAACAGCACACGACCGAGCAGCCCCTCCCTAGCCATAAACCCAACACACTCCTTGTGCCAGTCGAGCGACTTCGGTCCAATCCCGTCAAACTCAACCCAGGCCCCAGCCCGCGCAACCTCGGCATGAACTTTATGGTCACGCTCGTTCTGGGCATGCACCCAAACGAACTTGCCCAACGGGAAGCGAAGTCGATTCAATATCTCAATCTGCTCTCGAGCCGCCCCCCGGCCCGTGTGCGAAGCAATCGTCAACCCGGTCTCGAGTGACGCGATCGCCGCCGCACGCACCAGCTTCTGATCCCACTCGCCCAACGGCGCATCATTTACGCCAATTTTGATGAACCGCGGTTTGGCACCTTCAATACCCGTACGCCACTCTGAGACCCAGCGTCGAGCCAACTGTTCAGCCGTCTCCGTCTTGGCGTAAGCCGGCAAGTGACGATACCGGTTTGCCGCATACAGCCCCGTATTCGTCCAGATCTCGAGACCGCATGCCTGAGATAGCCGGTCGAGCAAAACCGGATCGCGCCCAAGATAATCAGGCGTACATTCGAGCAGCCTCTTACATCCCAACTTCACAATCGCATCCAGCCTTGGCTTGGCCGCCACAACAACCTCATCTCTCGAATACCTCGAGCGCGACACCACATCCGCCCCAGCAAAATCGACCAAGATGTGTTCATGCACCAGAATAGACTTCGCGTCGCTACAGCCAGTCAACGCCCCAATTCCGGCCCCAAGTAAACCGCGGCGGGACCATCCAGAAGTTTCGCGTCCAATGCTCATCTCCAATCATCTTATCTGCTATGAGCAACACAAAAATTGCACTAATCACTGGAGCCAACAAGGGAATTGGGCTGGAAACCGCCCGGCAACTTGCCGCACTTGGCTACGAGGTCGTCATCGGCGCGAGGAAGCCAGCCGAAGGACGTGCCGCTGCCGCATCCATCGGAGCGAACGCACATTTTTTGCCGATTGACATGAGCAACCCAGCCACTTTCAGCGCCGCAGCCACTTGGATCGAAGACAAATTCGGTCATCTGGATGTCCTGGTGAACAACGCCGGTATCGGCCCCGACAATGGCATGAAGCCAAGCGAGACGCCCATCGAGCTCATCCGCCAAACTTTCGACACCAATGTATTTGCCCTTGTCGAGCTGACCCAGATCCTTCTCCCACTCCTCCGCGAGAGCCCAGCCGGCCGTATCGTAAACTTGTCGAGCATCCTCGGCAGCATCTCCCTAAACTCAGATTTTGACGCGCAAATCGGAGAATGGCGCAGCTTCGGTTACAACGGCTCGAAGGCCGCCCTAAACATGTTCACAGCAACCCTGGCCTTTGAACTCAGAGACACCAACATCAAAGTGAATTCAGCCCATCCCGGTTGGGTCAAGACTGACCTGGGCGGCGAAGGCGCACCCCTCGAAGTTGCCGAGGGTGCATCAACATCAGTCCGCCTGGCCACCCTGCCCGCCGATGGACCCACCGGCGGCTATTTCCACAACGACGAGAAATTGCCTTGGTAAATCTCAGGCGAGCGTCATGATCCGAGGAACGCCATTGCCTGTCAGCACGCCACTCTGATTTGGAGCAAGGCACAACTGCACATCAATCCGCTCGCCATCAACCTCAAACCGAATCACGTACCAACTCTCCTTGCCACTACGCCGGGTTGCGAAATTGCGCCCAAACACCACCGCGGGAATCGACAATCCCATCGTGCCCAGCTTGCTCTCAAGGTTGTTTTTCAAATTGCCAATAATCATGTTCGTCATCTCGGCAACTGCATCCAGCACCTCGTCAGTGACGCTCGGATACTCCTGCATGAACAACGTGTTTGCAATCTTGCAAGCCAGCGGTGAACTACAACTGACGACAGCCGTCCCAGTCCATTCGCCCACCAACCCGATAATGCCAATCACGCCCATGCTCAATCCCTTGCCAGGATCCTCGATATAGTGCTCTCCAAAACGGGCCTCCATGCCCAACATCGTCTGAAATACTTCATTGGTGGCGCTGGATACCCACTCGACGATTTCTTCCCGGGTCGGTGCCACGGCGGTTGTGAATGCAGACATAATTAAGCCCTCTCTGGAAGTCCGTTCCCGTCCTAAACGAGACCGGTCAGCTTCTCCTTGATTTGTTCCGTCGTAAACGGTTTGCGAACATAGCCGGCAGCGCCCAGACTGACCGCTTCCATGACCTTGTTCTGATTGCCTTCGGTAGTGATCATGATCACCGGCACTGCCTTATAGGCATCCATGCTTTTGATCTTCGCCAGCATCTCCAACCCATCCATATTTGGCATGTTGATGTCCGACAAAATTAATCCCACGGTTTCCTTCGCCAGCATCGCCAGCGCTTCCACCCCGTCTCCCGCCTCATGTATATTGCCAATCGGCATCTCTGTTTGCCGCAATACTCGCTGTAAGATCTTGCGTATCGCCGCCGAATCGTCCACGATCAACACGTCCATTGCCATTAGAGCTTGATCACCTCCATAAAAACCTCTTCGACAAAACAGCGACGTAAATGAGAAGAATCTTTCGGCCAAGCAATCGTAAAATGATGATGTGAAGGACTTTCTCCCCCCCGCCCCAGAACTCCTGCGTACTCCCGCCGCTTTTTCCCTCCACGGCTACAAAGCCCTCATCGCTGGAGCCAGCCGCGGAATCGGCCTCGCCATCGCCCAGGCCTTCGCCGCCTCAGGAGCCGACACCGTCCTCGCTGCCCGCTCCACGGAAACCCTGGAACGCGAAACCTCCGCTCTCACTGCTCAAGGCTTCCAGGCCTCCCATCTCCACCTCGACGTCGAAGACCATGCCTCGATCGACGCGGCCGCCGCAGCCCATGACTACGATATCCTCGTCAACGTCAGCGGCACCAACATCCGCAAGCGCTTTGAAGACTACACCCAGGCCGAATACGACAAGATCTTCCAGACCAATCTCCACGGCATCGCCCGCCTCACCCAAAAGGTCGGCGCAGGCATGATCGCCCGCGGTCGCGGTGGCCGCATCATCCACATCGCCAGCTTGTTCAGCACCAACGGCGTCCCCTATGTCGCCATCTACGGCATGACCAAGACCGCCATCGCCGGCCTCACCCGTACCCTTGCCGCCGAATGGGGCCGTCACAATATTACTGTCAATGCGATCGCTCCCGGCTTCATCATCACCGACCTCAACCGCAAAATGTGGGAGCCCGAAGCCATGAAAACCTGGCTCAAATCAACCCAGGCCATCCCTCGCACCGGCATTCCAGAGGACATCGCCCCCATGGCAGTGTTTCTGGCCTCACCCGGCGCGGCCTTCGTCACCGGCCAGATCCTCGCAGCCGACGGCGGAGCCAATTGCACCAAGATCTGGCCCTTTGAGCCAACCACCTAACATGCCCTCACGTCGACTATTTCTCGCCGCTTCCGCCTCTACTCTGCTGGCGCAGGAACCTGCTGAAAAACCCGTTGAATTCCTCTGCCCAATGGACCCCGACATCCGGCAATTTAAACCCGGAGTCTGCCCGCGCTGCGGCATGAAGCTCGTCCCCGGCCTCCCTCACCCCATCGAATACCCGCTCCGCCTCTCCACCACTCCGCGCAATCCAAGTCCGGGTGACAAGGTTCGCCTCCGCTTCACCATCCTCCATCCCAAAACCAACCAACCCGTCACCGATCTCGAACTCGTCCACGAACGCGTCTTCCATCTCTTCCTGATCTCTGAAGACCTCCAGCACTTCGCCCATGAACACCCCCAGCCCGTCTCCCCCGGCACGTTTGATCTCGAATGGGTCTTCCCCACCGGCGGAATGTGGCGCTTGCTCACCGATTTCTATCCGGCCCATGCAACGCCTCAACTCATCGCCAAAACACTGCTCCTACCCGGAGGCAATCTCCTTCCCGCCCAACTCACTCCAGACACAAACGAAATCAAGCAGAGCGCAAACCTGAAGGTCTCACTCAAGCTCGGCCCAGAACAACCCATCGCCGGCGAAAAGACGTTACTCTATTACCGCATCGAACCCCGTGAAAATTTCGAGCCTTTCCTCGGCGCAATGGGCCACATGCTCGTCGCCAGCGCCGATCTGATCGACCTGCTCCACACTCATCCGTTCTTGGTCGATGGCGGCCTCGCCACACCCCCGTCCGACGCCAAGCTCGTGCAGTTCAATGTGATCTTCCCGCGGCCCGGCGTTTACCGCGTTTGGGCACAGTTCCAACGCGCGGGGCAAGTCAACACCATCCCCTTCAACGTCGCTGTGAAGAACCTGTGATCAACCGCAACTCAACCCCGTCCCGAGGATAGGCAACGACTCGCGCACCCGCCTCCAACTGCACCGCTTCGCGAAACTCATACACCCGCGATGCCGCTAAAGAAAACCCCTCAATCCAGATCAAAGGCACACGCGTCCCGTCGGTCTTCTCCGCTACCAGCTTAAAGCTCGTTCCGGGAGCCATCTCTCCCATCTCGACACCCAAAACACGCGCCGCAGCAGTCAGCTTCAAATTGCCACGCATCGGAATCCGCCTTCCCACCAAACTGGGAGCAGCCACTTCAGCCGGCTTTGGCGTAGGAGGCAATAAATTGACATCCCCTTCGGGCGCTCCCCCCTCCACCCAATCCGCCAGCAAATGAATCTCTTCCTGACTCAAACCAAGGTCATGCCGAAGCTCCCCAAACCCCTTCACGGCATTGGTCGGTGGCATGCGCCGCCGTAAGACTTCCTCCTGTATCGCCTTGGCCCAGGGCCGTGCTTCTTCATACTTAAGCAGCGAAAATGCCTTGCCTTCCGGCCGGTGACATCCTGCACAGCGCGCGAAAACGACCCGCGAAACTTCCTTGCTCCACGTCAGCTTGGTAGTTATGACATCATGGCCGCGGACAAGGTCCAAAGACCCGGCCGCGGCCATGGCAATCACAAGGAGCTGAATCTGCTTAGTCAAGACCACCCGCGCCAGACGGCGTCGGCGCAACTTTCTTCTTCGGCCGGGTCACATCGCCAGCCGGCATATCCGCCGGGATGCTGACGTTGAAGAACCCGATCATCATCTCTTCCCAACTCTGATCGCCCCACTTCACGATCTTGGTCGCATCGGGGTTGAACTTGTTGTTCGGCGAATTATCAAACCAGCCCGTCGCCAGAATCTGCGTGCCAGCAGGCAGCTTCATCGGCTCGCTCAGGTTGTAGCTGTGCTGCCAATTGAAATCATAGTGCGGGACGTTCAACAGCTCCTTGACCTCGCCGGTCGGCAGCTTCAACTTCATCGCAAACGCCTTCCCGCGCACGTGCATGTGTGGAATCAGGGTTTCCAGCGTCGTATCCGCATAAAGCGTTGTCTTCGCGTCAACGGAGTGGTTGTCTGCCCCCGCCGGTATCTCAAATCTCGTATTGATCGCCTGCAACGTCAGCACACGTTCCTTCGGAGTTTCCTTGGCAAAGATGATTCCCAATTTAGCCTTGTCTACCCCGGCCTTGCCGGTAGTCGTCCAATGCAATTGAAAAACAATGTCGCTGCCGACCTTCACCAGCTTGGCCTGGCCAGGACGCAATTGCTCCGGCACCGTCCCCGGCGCATATCCGGTCAGGAAGCCGCTCGGTCCGCCCTCACCTTCCTTGGCAGGCACAAACGCCTTGCCCGGAACCGCTTCCTTTAACCACTTGTTGCCGGGCTCGCGGATGAACGCAATGATGTGGTGATTCACTGCCCGGTTCATCGGGCGCGCCTCGGCGGCGGTAATCCAGACGTCTTTCGTGAAATTCGTCGGCATCACCACATAGTGATATTCAATCGTTCCCTGCGCTGGAACATGAAATTCCTCCGGCATCTCAATCACCATGTCCGGCTTGCCGATAATCCACCCCTCGGCAAAATTGCGCGCCAGCGGCTGCGCATCCTTCGCATCGCCTTCCGTCGCCCCGGTCGACGCCCAATCCACCAAGGTCTTCAGCTCGTCATCGGCCAACCTGCGCGCATTCGAAAACTGGCCCACGTGCGGATCCGCGCTCCACGGCGGCATCCTTCGCTGCGACACACTCGCCTTGATCGCTGCCGCAAACGGACGCACTTCCTTGTAGCTCAAAAAGCTCATCGGAGCCGCTTCCCCAGGCCGGTGACAGCCCACGCAATTCCGCTCAAGAATCGGTTGCACATCCTTATAAAATGTCGGTTGCGGTGCGGCGAATGCCGCCCCGGTTGACAAAATCAATCCAAGACTCGCGCGAAGGCTCATAATATGTATACAATTCTCCTACACTTTCAGACTACGCAATTGCGCCATCGAAAGTTTAGGGTAAAGTTCAGAATAATAAACTTTGACCTTTTTTAACCTCATACATTCTTCACCCAACCCGATCTGTATATTGACGAGACCTACCTTATGTCCGTAAATAATTCAAACCTAAACCCGGCTGCACTCAATTCGACCGCCACCAACGGCGCTGGTTCCACCGGCAAGACTGCGCAACTCGATCCAGTCCGGATCAATTCTTCCAGCGTCTCCTCCAGCCGCTCCAGCGAGCGCACAGACGAAGTACAACTCTCCAGTCTTTCAAACAAAATTAACGAGTTACAGTCCGGCAGCCCAGAACGCGAAGCCTATCTGGACAGCCTTCGGCTCGAAGTCGAATCCGGCCAATACGATGCCAATTCCGCTGAGACCGCCAAGGGCATCGTCAAAGACGCCTTAATCAAGCCCGAATAGGTCAACCAGAGTAGCTCCATGACGCCAAATCCGGCCGAAAAGGTAAAGGCAGGGCTCGCCGAGATCCGGCATTTCCTACTCCATACCCCAACCGCTCTCACCCCCGTTTCCGTGGGTCCCCTGCTCGAGCAGGTTACAAGCGATTTGGCCCAGCTTCAGTTCTCGAGCCCTCCCCCAACCCACCAAGACCTTCTCGAAATCCAGTTCCTCTCAGCCCGCGTACAAGCTCTCTACCGCTCCGCTGCCAGCTTTTTCAATGGCCTGGCGGGCGAATCCATCATCTACTCGCCACAGGGCAACATCGCAGACCAAAGTCCCCAAACCTGCATTGAGGCAAGAGGCTAACCACAATGGGCAACCTGTTCGGTTCGCTTCTCTCCGCCGGCGGCGCTCTACGCGCTTTCGAGAAAGGTCTCTCCACCACCCAAAACAACGTGGTGAACGTGAATACCCCCGGCTACGCCAAACAGCGCCAAATCCTCGAAGCCGAACGCTTTGAACCAGAGCGCAACATCATCGGTGGCGTCAAATCCAAAGGTCTCTACAATTTCCGCGACGCCTTCTCAGAGCGCAACGTCCAGCGGCGCACCAGCCAGGCTGCCGTCGAACAACAGCGAACCAACAGCCTCACTTCTCTCGAAGCTCTCTTCCCAATCACCGAAGGCGCCGGCGTCCCCGGTGCGATCAACAAATTCTTCGGTGCCTTCTCGCAACTGACAGTGTCCCCCAACGACGCCTCCAGCCGGCAAGTAGCCCTCGACCGCGCCTCCGATCTCACCTTCAATTTCCGCCGCACCTCCAAACTCTTGCTCGAAGAACGTGGCAACACCCAGGTCTCTCTAAAGTCCAGCGTCGAGCGCATCAACGAAATTGCCAGCGAGATCCGCGACCTCAATGCCAATCGCCGTGGTGATTCCGCCGCCTCCTCCGATCCCGGCAGCGACGCCAAACTCTACGCCGCCCTCGAAGAACTCTCCGACTATGTCGATTTCAGCGCCATCCACGCTCCCGACGGCGGTGTCAGCATCTACCTCGGCGGCCAGGCCCTGCTCGTCATTGGCGACCGCCAATACAACCTCTCAACCGATGTCCTGAATGACAAAGCCCGCATCCTCGATTCTGACGGCCGAGAAATTACCAACGAGATCGAAGGCGGCAAACTAGTCGGCCTCGTCGATATCTACAACAACAAGATCCCGGCCTATCTCGACGACCTCAACGCCCTCGCCGCCAGCTTTGCCGATACCCTCAACGCCACTCTCGCCCAAGGAGTCGACCAGAACGGCAATATCCCGTCACAAGACCTCTTCGCCTACGACGCATCCCTCGGCGCGGCCTTCACCATCAACACCAACGGCATCACCCCCGATCAGCTCGCCTTGTCCGCGGTCGGCGAAGCCGGCGGCAATACCAACGCCATCGCCATCACAGATCTCGCCAAAGCTCCCGCCATCAACAACCAGACTTTCAGCCAGTTCTATGGCATCTCCGCCGGCCGCGTCGGCCGTGACCTTGCCAGCTCAAGATCATCTGCCGGCGTCCAAACCGATCTGCTCTCCCAGGCCAAAGAATTGCGCGCCGATCTCCAGGAAGTCTCTCTCGATGAAGAAGCCGCCCAGTTGGTCCAATACCAGCGCGCCTACCAGGCCACTTCACAACTCTTCCGCACCATCAACCAGATGACCGACACCATCATCAACGTTCTACTCCGCTGATCCCAATAGATTGCCAACTCCATGATCAACTCACTCCCCGCTTCCGAAGCCGCTTTCCTCCGCACGATAGAAAAGATTCAGGCCAGAGGCGACCGCGCCCAACTTCAGGTCTCCAGCGGCAAGCGAATCTTCTCAGCCTCGGACGAACCCGATGGCGTCAGCGCTCTGCTCACGACCCGCGCAGAAGTCGAAGCCAACGACCAGCTCAAAAACAATCTCGGACGCACCAAAGCCGAAGTCGATGCCGCCGAAAATGGCCTCCAACAAGCCATCAAAATACTTGAGCGCGGCCGTACGCTTTCCACCCAAGGCCTCAATGGCTTCAACGTAGACTCCACCTGGACCGCCCTCTCCCTCGAAGCCGGCGACCTCACCCAACAACTCCTTAATGTCTCGAATCTCGCCATCGAAGGCCGCTACATCTTTGCCGGCAACAGCGACAACAATCAACCCTTCGACTTCGACCCCAGCTTCGGCGCAGTCACCTCCTACTCAGGCAGCGCCGCCACCCGCCAAAGCCTTTTCCCCGGCGGCAACCCCTTCGACATCGCCCGCCCCGGAGACGTGATTTTCGACAATGCCGGCGTAGACTCGAACGGCGTCCCCAAGAGCGCCTTCGCCGCCCTCAAGAACCTCGCTGACGCACTCGCCAACAAGGACGAAAATGCCCTCAGAGGCGCACTACAGGCTATCGAAACCAGCGCCAAAAACATAGCCGGTGAGCTCAGCTTCTATGGAGCAGCTCAGCGCCGAATCACTGAAGCATCCTCCGCAGCGGAATCCACCGGCCTGCGCCTCCGCAACCAGCTCACTCGCCTCGAAGACGCCGACCTTACCGAGGCCATCATCGAGTCCCAACAATCCCAGTTCCAGCTCAAGGCAGCCTTCCAGATCCGCGGCCAACGCCCCAACCAAAGCCTCTTCGACTACCTCGGCTAGCTCCAAAACCCTTACAATCGTAGTGATGCGTATCCTCGTATTGGCTCTCGCGCCGCTACTGCTCTTTGCCGCCAAAAAAGACGTCGAGCGGCTGAATGAGGCCACCGCTGTCTTCCGCGAAGTCATGGGTACGCCCGACAACGCCATCCCCAAAGCGCTCCTCGAGCACGCCCACTGCGTCGCTGTCGTGCCAGGTTACAAGAAAGGCGCCTTCATCGTCGGCGCAAGCTACGGCAAGGGCTACCTCACCTGCCGCGCCATAGGCAAAGCCGGCTGGAGCGCACCCGCCACCATCCGCATGGAAGGCGGCAGCGTCGGCTTCCAGATCGGCGGTACCGAAACCGACCTCATCATGCTGGTCATGAGCACACGTGGCGCAGACTCACTTATGCAAAGCAAGTTCACCATCGGAGGCGCGGTGCAAGCTGCCGCCGGTCCTCTCGGACGCTCATCCACAGCCGAAACCGATGCCGCCATGCGCGCTGAAATCATCTCCTATTCACGAGCCCGCGGCCTATTCGCCGGCATTTCCCTTCAAGGCGCAACCCTCCGCACAGACGAAGACTCAAACGAAGCAATGTACAAACGCAAGCTCTCCACTGCCGACATAGTCCGCGACCGCAAAGTCTCTGCCTCCCCCAGCGGACAAAAGTTCATCGCCGTCATCAACCGCTATTCACCTCGCGAATTGAAGTAAGAATGCCGCTGCTTCTACTATTTACCGCCCTCGCCCTCGGCGCCGCCATCCCGCCCGCCGGCCTGATCCCCATGCGCTGGCCCGCAAGCGACCCTGAAAAGCTAGTCGCCCTCGACGCCTCCCCCATCAACTGCCTCCTCATCCCGGAAGCCAATTGGTCAAACGCCTTCGTCAAGGCCGCTCATGCTAAAAATTTAACAGTGCTTGCCCTAATCGCGCCCGGCGAACCCGCACTCCCCAGAGCCCGCCGCGCCCTCGACCTCGGCCTCGACGGGGCAGTCCTCGAAGGCGAATTCCCCGATCAGGAAGCAAACGCCGTCCGCGAAGCCCTCGACTCACAAAACAAACTAACCATCCAGCTCGGCCTCCGCGGCCGCATCCCCCTCAGCAACGACGCCCCCGCCGTCATCGGCACGTTCCAGGGTGTCTGGGCCGGCATCAACCCCCATGAAGATGGCGAAGCCCATGCGGCCCCCTCCGGCGCACCCTGGATCGACACCAACGCCGGCTTCCTCCGCTTCATACGCGCATCGACAGATCGCACCTTCTGGCTCAGCGCCGCTCCCCCGCCGAGCACCATCGTTACCGCATCCCGCTACCTACAGATGGTCTCCGACACGGCCATGGTCGGTGCACGGTGGATCATCACCTTCGAGCGGCAATTCTTCGACCGCATTACCGCAAACGAACCCAAAGCCGTCAAGGAATTCAATCGCCTCAACCTCATCCTCAAGTTCTTCGAACAATACCGGAGCCTTCAATCCCTGCCGGCCTTCGGTCAGCTCGCAGTCGTCGAAGACGTCGCCAACGGCGCTCTCCTGTCCGGCTCAGTGCTCGACATGATCACCGTCAAACACACGCCCGTCCGTCCGATCCCCTTCAAGGCCATCGACCCGAAATCCTTCGACAAAGCCACTATGGCCGTCAACGTCGACCCCCAATCCCTCGACCCGAACCAGCAGCAAGTCCTCAAGAACTTCACCCGCGCCGGTGGTACCGTCCTCACCGCCCCGCCCGGCTGGCGCATGCCCGTCCCACGGCCCGGCCAGATCACCACCGACGCTGAAGAAGTCAAAAAGCTCGACCAGATCTGGAAGGAAGTCAACGCCATGACTGGCCGCCGCAATCTCGGCGTCCGCCTCTTCAACGTCTCCAGTATGCTCTCGAACATGCTCGGTCCCCCCGATGGCTCAAAAGTTGTCGTCTTCCTGGTCAACTATTCAGACTTCACCGTCGACAGCATCGCCGTCCATCTACTCGGCAAATACTCCAAAGTCACCCTCCACTGGCCCGAGCGCCCCTCAAAGACGATCCCCACTTACGAGAACGAAGACGGCACCGGCGTCGACATCGATATCCTCGAAACCACCGCAATCCTGGTTGCGGAAAAGTAATCTGAACTTACAATAGTGGGATGACCCGCCGTGACTGGATTGCACTCGGTGCCCTCCCTCTTCTTGCCCAGAAGAAGACCCTGCCTACAGCCCCTGTCTCCGTGCGCAAGTGCGACACCTACGACCAGGACTTCTACGAGATCTTCTCGAAGATGTTTGACGAGATCGGCGGCCTTCCCAAACTCGTCCGCAACAAGACCGTCACTATCAAGCTGAACCTCACCGGCTCTCCGGCCCTTCGGCTCCAGGGCAAAGCCCTCGGCCTCACTCACTACACCCACCCCAAGCACGTCCTCGCGATGACCACCCTGCTCGACCGCGCCGGTGCAAAGCGCATCCGCTTCACCGAGTCCGCCTGGGGCACCGCCGGCCCTCTCGCCGAATACATGCTCGACTCCGGCTGGAATGTCCGCCAGCTCACTACCGCCGCCAGGCAGGTCGAATTCCTCAACACGAATGGCCTCGGCGGTCACGCCAAGAAGTACGCCCGCATGAAGACCTCCCACGGCGGCTACATCTTCCCCTCCTTCGAGCTGAATGACACCTACGCCGAAACCGACGTCATGATGTCGATGGCCAAGCTCAAGAACCACGACACTTGCGGCATCACCCTCTCGATCAAGAACATGTTCGGCTGCACCCCGGCCTCCATCTACGGCGACGACGCCGGCGTCGATGAACCCAACGAATCCCCAACCCAGGGTCGTGGCTCGGTCTGCCATGCGGGCAAACGCCAACCGGCAAAAATCGCGGCGCCAGAACTCGACCCAGCCTCACCCCGCGACGCCTTCCATCGCATGCCACGCATCTCGATCGATATCGCCTCAGCCCGTCCCATCGACATCGCCTTCATCGACGGAATCGAAACTATGACTGGCGGCGAAGGCCCTTGGATCCACCCCACCAAAGGCACCTTCGGCACTGTTGGCATCGCCAAGCCCGGCCTGCTCGTAATCGGCGCCAACCCTGTCACCACCGACACGGTCGGAACTGCATTGATGGGTTACGACCCGCGAGCCACCAAAGGCACGCCCCCCTTCCACAAGTGCGACAACATGCTGCTACTCGCTGAACAGGCCGGCCTCGGCACAGCTGACCTCAAGAACATTGAAGTGATCGGTGGCAAAATCGCGGACCTGCGATTCAAGTTCCCCATGAGCGCCTGATGCAGAGATTCCTCGACCAGTTCGTCGGTGTCTTCGCCAAGCTCACGCCCATGGCGGCACTCGATATTCTGCTGGTTTCCCTCTTCATTTACATCTTCATCATCAACATCCGGGGACGCCGCGCCGCGCAAATCGTCAGCGGCATGCTGATCGTCACCTGCGCCTACCTCGCCAGCGTCTGGTTTCAACTCGAACTCCTCCGAACCTTGCTCGCTACCCTTGCCCCTTACTCCGCGTTCGCCATCATTGTCATGTTCCAAAGCGAGATCCGCCGCGTCCTCGCCCGCATCGGCCGCGCTCGCATTTTCACCTTCGGTGGCCGCCTCCAGCGCCGCGAAACGGCTGAGGAAATCCTGATGGCCGTGGCATACCTTGCCCAACACCACACCGGCGCACTGATTGTCGTTGAACGCGACACCGGCCTGAAAACCTTCGTCGAAACCGGAGTCAACCTCGATGCCCGCCTCTCACGCGATCTACTGCTCAGCATCTTCTACACCGGTGGCGCACTCCACGACGGTGCTGTCATCGTTCAGGGCGACCGTATCGCCGCTGCAGCCTGCTTCCTCCCTCTCTCGATGAACCCCGCTCGCCTCGGTCACCTCGGCACACGCCACCGCGCCGCCATCGGCATCACCGAAGAAACCGATTCGCTCGCCATTGTCGTCTCTGAGGAAACCGGCAAGATCTCCCTGTGCGCCTTTGGTGAAATCCAGCACGGCGTCACCATCGAATACCTCGAAGAGCAAATCACTAAGCACCTCAGCCAGCCCCTCGCCCCGCCAATCAACGACAACTCCCACATGGAGATCCGCCGCTCATGAGGCTGTTCACCGAGAACATTCCCGCCAAACTCTTCAGCGTCCTGATCGCATTCCTGCTGTGGGTTGCTCTCGTCGATGAACCCGAGCTCATCGAAACCGTCACCGTCCCGGTCGAATACCGCAACCTGTCCAGCACCCTTGACTTGTCCCCCGACGCCCCCACGCGCATCCAGCTTCAGGTCCGCGGCCCCCGTGGCCGCCTCAACGAAGTCTCGCCCGACCGCACCAGTATCGTCCTCGATCTCGGGGCCATGAGCGGGCCCTCCGCTCGCACCTTCACCATCCAGGAGAACAGCATCAACCTCCCGGCCACCGTCACGCTGGTGCGCGCCATGCCCTCCCAACTCCGCGTAAAGCTTGAACGCCGCCTCTACAAAGAACTCCCCGTCACCCTCGCATACGAGGAGCCCCTCCCTGCCTACCTCAAAGTGATTTCCACCGACATCTACCCTACCGTAATTAAAGTCGTCGGCCCTGAATCGCGCATCAATCTAGCCACATCCATCCCCACCGAACCACTAAGCCTCAAAGAGGTCACCGGCGCCGGTCCCCTGCGCGTCAACGTCCTCCTCACCGATCCCGAAATTTCCATTGTCGGCTCTGCTCTTGTAACCATAAAGTTACAGACAACCCAGCTACCCTAGAAGGGTAGATGTCCAAACAACTTTTCGGCACGGATGGCATTCGCGGCAAAGCCGGTGAGCCGCCACTCGATAAACCCACGGCCTTCGCTCTCGGCTCCGCTCTCGGAGCCTGGGCCCGCCACCAATCCTCAAACCCTCGAGTCCTCATCGGTATGGACACCCGCGAATCCGGAACTTGGCTCGCCGAAGCTGTCGCTGCCGGTCTACAAAACGCAGACGTCGAACCACACTTCGCCGGCCTTCTCACCACCCCCGGCGTCGCCTACAATACCAAGCACGGCCCCTACGTTGCCGGCGTCATGATCTCGGCCTCTCACAATCCGTTCGAAGACAATGGCCTCAAAGTCTTCGATCATTCCGGCTTCAAACTCCCTGACCAACAGGAACTCCTCCTCGAAGAAGAGATCCTCCGCATCCGCGAAAACGCCACTGTCCCGGCCTGCCCTCTATCTCTACACCGCGAACTCGGCGACCACTACCTCGACTTCCTAGCCTCCACCTTTCCGCACTCCCTCAAAGGCCTGCGCCTCGTCGTCGATTCCGCCCACGGTGCAGCCACTCCTCTGGCGCCAACCCTGTTCGAGCGTCTGGGCGCCGAAGTGATCTCGATCGCCAACACACCCAACGGACGCAACATCAACCACGGCGTAGGCGCACTCCACACCGATCACGTCCGCCAGTCTGTCCTTGCCCACAACGCCGACATTGGCATAGCCTTCGATGGCGACGCCGATCGTGCCATGTTCAAATCCTCAACCGGCGCACTCGTCGATGGCGACAAGGTCCTCCTCATTTGCGCCCGCCTGATGAAGTCCTCTGGCCACCTCCCTGGCAATCTGGTCGTCTCGACCGTCATGTCCAACCTCGGCCTCGAACTCGCACTCCGCGATGAAGGCATCAAGCTCTCCCGCACCTCAGTCGGCGACAAGTACGTTCTCGAAGAAATGCTCCGCTCCGGCGCAGGCTTGGGAGGTGAACAGTCCGGCCACGTCATTTTCTCCGAATACGCCACCACCGGCGACGGCATGCTCACTGCCCTACGTGTTCTGGAAGCCATGGTCACCACCGGCAAGTCCCTCGACCAGCTCACCCAAGGCTTCACCATCTTCCCTCAAGTCCTCGTCAACGTCCGCATCTCCGAACGCAAACCGCTCCCCGATCTCCCCAACGTGCAAGCGGCCATTGCCATCTGCGAGAAGGATTTCGGAGCCAACGGCCGCGTGCTTGTGCGCTTCTCCGGTACCGAGCCATTGGCCCGCGTCATGGTCGAAGGCGACAACGAACAAAAGGTACAGCACCACGCTAACGCAATTGCCGCAACACTCGAAGAGGCAATCGGCTTAAAATAGGCTCGATGCGTACCCTGCTTCTTAGCTCCCTCTTCCTCTCCTCTCTCTTTGCCCAAAACGTCAAGCCCGCCAAACTCGGCGGCGAAGACTGGGTCAAGCTCTTCAATGGCACAGACCTCACCGGCTGGGTCGAAGTCGGCAAGGAGAAATGGACTGTCGAAGAAGGCGATATCAAGGGCGAGGCCACCAGCAAGGCTTACGGCTACCTCCAGACCGACAAAGAATACAAAGACTTTCACCTCTCACTCAAATTCAAGTGTGTCGGAAACGGTAACTCCGGCGTCTTCTTCCACACCGCCTTCAAGCCCGGCACCCCCGACATCACCCGCGGCCTCCAGTTTGAAGTCGATTGCACTATCGGCCAGCATACTGGCGGCATCTACGGCGACGGCCGTGGCTGGATCGTCTGGCCTTCTTCTGAAAACGAACTCAACGTCCGCAAAGGCGACTGGAACGAGTACACTCTCAAAGTCGAAGGTAACCACTACGTCTCCCGCCTCAACGGCATCGTCATGGTCGACTTCACCGACCCCAATCCCAAGTCCTTCGACGGCCCCATCGCTCTACAGCTTCACTCAGGCGGTCAAGGCAACATGCGCTTCAAAGACATCTGGATCCGCGACCTGAGCAAGCGCTAGCAGCTCACCTTGAACCCACAAGAATTAGTCAATCGCTTTGCAGTCCTCGCCAAGCCGCGTATCGATTCGCTGCTGCGGCTGCAAAGCGTTCAGCACATCTACGACCTCAATCCGGGCAAACTGCACGGCCGCACCACCTTCGACGGCATTACCCTGATCGCGAGCAAATTCAAACAGGCCCTCCAGCCCTACCGCGATCTAACAGCCTTCACAACGGATGAGCGCATCATGCCCCACGTCATCGATGCCGGCCTCGTCCCCATTGTTAAAACCCTGATGCGGGAGATCCGCAGTCAGCAATACCTGTTGACCCGCCGCATCGCCAAGGCAGACAAAGGCGCATCCGCATCTACCAGGACGAAGACGCCGGCGACACAATCGTAGCCTGGGAAACCCTCTACGGAGCCGGCACCCCCCGCAAGGTCTGATCAAACCAGTCCGCCAGCAGGGTGAAGTCGTCGTAGATCGTCCCCCAGCCATGGTCCTTCCCAGGCATCACGACAAACTTGTGCCTGACCCCCAACTGCTTCAACCTCTCCACATAAATTTCCGATTGCTGTAGAGGCACCGTTCGATCCGAGTCTCCGTGGATCAGCAAAACCGGCGGCGTCTGGTCATTCACTTGATAAATCGGAGAGACCTGCTTACCCAACTCCTCAGTTCCAGCCTTCGGCCCAAACGCATCGCGATACCCCGCCACCGGCCCCACGCCCACCCCATTCACGCCCGCCTTGCCCCAATTCAAGAAGTCAGTCGGGGGAAAGAAACAAGCCACTGACTGCACAGTCTCCACCATCATCAGCGACAAATGACACCCTGCGCTAAACCCTGAAATCCCGATCTTCTGCCCATCAATCTTCCACTTCCCCGCATCCGTCCGAATCACCTTCAACGCCAGCTTCACATCCTCAACAATCTCCGGAATCGTAAACCGAGGCTGCGAACTGGGCACCACCGCGAACACTGTATAACCGCGTTCCAGCAGCTTCCCGAAGTTCTTCGGCACAATGCTTGAGTGGTTCGACCTCCAACCCCCGCTCACCACAAACACCATCCCGAACCCATTCGGAGTGAAAGGCTCAATCACATCCATCGTCAGAGCGGTCCCGAATTTCCGCCCATAAACCACATCCTCGGTCCGCTTAAAATCTTGTGCCGACCCAACCAACAAACCCACACCCAATACCAACGCGACGAGCTTCATATTGGCCTATTATGGCAACAACAGGAGAGTCGGTCTGGAAGATGCATCTGCCTATTTCAAGATATAAAGAGAGTTTTCCACCTGGCCATCTCTATCCAGAATTTTTCCTCAGCAGTTCCGATATCAGTGCTACGAGCTCCTCAGCTCTTTTCCCATTGGATGCATCTATTTCTCGCAGATTGGCCTCGAGTACCAAACGGTTAGTATTCGACAAGTCTTCGAAAGTTTTCTCGAACCAAAGTCCTTGCTTTCCGCATGCTTGATTGTATAGATCAAGTTGGTGAAGTATTTGAAGTAGCTGAACAACAAGCGCTAAAGGCAAAGTCGCCATTTCAAGACTGACGGCTTTGCAAAAAGGCAATGCATATTGAGGCGACGAGGGAGAGCGATTGGGTACCTTCATTGCGGAATAGAGTGCGGCTCGTTCGTGCTCTTGCATCGCCCTCAACTCCTTGAGGTGCGGTACTGACTCACCCACCGCATGCGATCCAGCGTAATTTTCAAGGATTGAAACTCGCTGACGCCGAATCGTTACGCGCCCCCTCCAGCGTCTGAAAGGGCAGTTCCCAGCCGGCGAGTGGCTTCAGCCGAAAGCGGCCTTGAGAAAGACGTTAACAGTGTCTGCTATCCGTTTACGCTGAATACCGCTCGGCCCCGCCGTGACCAGACAATTGCTAATATAATGCTATGGGCAATATTGATTTTGCCTGGGATCAACGGAAGGCCAGATCCAATTTGGTCAAGCATGACGTTTCATTCGAGGAAGCGCAGTCAGTATTTCTCGACGAGAGCGCCCGCTTGCTCGACGATCCGGATCACTCCTCGGACGAACAACGGTTCCTGTTGTTGGGCTACAGTTGGCAAGCGCGTTGCCTCATCGTCAGTCATTGCTATCGGAAATCCGATGCCGAGGTTCGATTGATTTCCGCCAGGCGGGCGACGGCGCAAGAAGAAATAGTCTACTGGAGTCTCAAATGAGAAAAGAATACGATTTTTCCCAATCTCGAAAGAACCCCTATGCCAAGCAGCTCAAGACTCAAATCACCATTCGGCTTGATACGGCTGCGGTGGCGTATTTCAAACAAACCGCGGCAGAACTCGACATGCCTTATCAAAATCTCATCAATTTGTTCCTCAGAGACTGCGCCATGCAAAAACGCCGCCCGAGTCTTCAGTGGACGGAAAGCGCCTCGAAGCTGTAACTACTAGCCACCTCAATTCAACAACGCACCAGTCTCCAGATTGGCTTAAGATGGCAACAACCATGCACGCCCTCCTGCTGACAGCCACCTTGCTAGCCCAGACCTACCAACCCACCTGGGAATCGGTAGACAAGCGCCCCAACCCCGCCTGGTTTTCCGACGCCAAGTTCGGTATCTTCATTCACTGGGGCGTCTACTCCGTCCCCGCCTACGCCCCCGTCATCCCCGGCAAACTCGCCTACGCCGAATGGTATTGGAACGCCATGACCAACGGCAAAAACGGCTCCACCAAGCCCATCGAGTCCGGCACCTGGGCCTACCATCAAAAGCAATACGGCAAAGATTTCAATTACCAGGATTTCGCCCCACAGTTCCGCGCCGAACTCTATGATCCCGACCACTGGGCCGATGTCTTCGCCCGCTCCGGCGCAAAGTACGTAGCCCTCACCTCCAAACACCACGAAGGCTTCGCCCTCTGGCCGAGCCAGCACGCCAGCAAAACCTGGGGCCGCCCCTGGAACGCCATCGAGACCGGCCCCAAGCGCGACATCCTCGGCGACCTGACAAACTCAGTACGCAACAAGGGCCTCAAAATGGGCTTCTACTACTCACTCTACGAGTGGTACAACCCGCTCTGGCTCACCGACAAGCCCCGCTACATCCGCGACCACATGACGCCTCAATTCAAAGACCTCGTCAACCGCTACAAACCCTCCATCATCTTCAGCGACGGCGAATGGGACCTCCCCTCCAGCGAATGGAAAAGCCCTGAACTCCTCTCCTGGCTCTTTAACGAATCCCCGGTCAAAAACGAAGTCGTAGTGAACGACCGCTGGGGCAAAGAAACCCGCCACCACCACGGCGGCTACTACACCACCGAATACACCGCCGGCATGAGCAATGCTGGTCATGATTGGGAAGAGAGCCGCGGCATGGGCTTCTCCTACGGCTACAACCGCGCCGAACGCGCCGACCACTACCATTCAGCCCGCGACCTCGTCATCATGTTGATAGACATCGTCAGCCGCGGCGGCAATTTCCTCCTCGACATTGGCCCCGACGCCGACGGCACTATCCCCGTCATCATGGAGCAACGCCTCCTCGATATCGGCAAGTGGCTCAAGGTCAATGGCGAAGCGATCTACGGCACAAAAGCCGGCAAGACCGCCAAGCAATGGAGCTCCGGCGAGCAACCCAAAGTCGACTACAACGAGCGTTTCGAATCCAATTACGACATCGCCGCCCTCGCCTCTAAACCCGCCACCGGCAAGGCCTCGATCGAAGCCTTTTTCACCACCAAGGGCAACGTCCTCTATGCCATCCTCCCGCGTTGGCCCGGCAAGCAAATCACCATCCAAAACACTTTAGCCAAACAGGTCTCCCTCCTCGGCGCGCCAGCGAACCTCAAGTTCAAAAACGAAAAAGGCAACGTCACCATTACGCTGCCAGACCTCCCCGAAGAGCTCCTCGCTCAACCCTCCTGGAGCCTGAAGATCACCCAATGAATAGAAGAAACTTTCTAGCCTCCCTAACCGCCACCACTGGCCTTGCACAACAACCCCAGCGGCCCAACGTCCTCTCGATATCGGTGGACGACTTAAACGATTGGGTCGGCTGCCTCGGCGGCTACCCCGGTGTCAAGACTCCCAACATCGACAAACTCGCCAAACGCGGTGTTCTCTTCACGGACGCCCACTGTGCCGCACCGCTCTGTAACCCAAGCAGAACCGCCATCTTGAGCGGCCTCCGGCCCTCCACCTCAGGCATCTACAACAACGACCAGTACCTGCGCCCCAACCATCCCGGCGTCGTCACCATGCCCATGTACTTCCGTCGCAACGGCTATCACGTCGCCGGGGCAGGGAAGATCTTCCACCACGTCGCTGGCCACAACCCACCCGACCAATGGGACGAATTCCAACTCCAGCAATTCGATGACCCGTGGTATCGCCGCGCCGACTGGTATCCCTGGAACAAACGCATCCCCGCTCCCAAAGGCCACCCTTACAACGGGCTCAAAGACTTCGCTGGTGAGTTCGATTGGGGTGTCCTCGAAACGCCAGAAGACCAGTACGGCGACCAGAAGGCTGTCCAGTTCGCCAAAGACTTCCTCAACCGCAAACACACCAAACCATTCTTCCTCGCCGCCGGCATGTGGCACCCCCACATCCCCATGTACGCCCCACAGCGCTTCTTCGACATGTACCCCGAGGCCAAGATTCACATGCCCGAAACGCGCGACGATGACCTTGCCGATCTCCCCCCGCTCGCAAGACAACTTGCCGCCTTCCGCCGCCCGGAATTCGAGCGCATCCGCGACACCGGCAAATGGAAAGACTTTGTCCGCGCCTACCTCGCCGCCACCTCCTTTGCGGATACCCTCGTCGGCCGCGTCATCGATGCCCTCGACAACAGCCAGTACGCAAAAAACACCGTCCTCGTCTTCTGGTCCGACAACGGCTGGCACCTCGGCGAAAAGCAGCACGTCCACAAGTCCACACTCTGGCAACGCTCAACCCACGTCCCCTTCATCATTGCCGGACCTCACACCAAATCGAACGGCAGGCCCCGCCCTCAAACTGTCTCCACCTTCGACATCTACCCCACCCTGGTCGATCTTTGTGATCTCCCTGCCAATCCCAAAGTTGAAGGCAAGAGTCTCCGCCCCCTCCTCGAAGATCCCAACGCCCAGCACGGCCCCGTAGTATCCACTCACCTCCCCGGCACCCACAGCGTCATCAGCAAAGATTGGCGCTACATTGTCTATGCCGACGGCTCCGAAGAACTGTACGACCGCAAGACCGACCGCCACGAGTTCACCAACGTCGCCACCAACCCAAACAACGCATCCATCAAACAAGAACTGGCCAAATTTGCCCCAACCTCCAGCGCCAAGCCCGTTCCCTCAGTCACCGATTACGACTTCAACTTCGCAACTTACACCTACAATTTGAAACAAAAGCCTTGAAACGAACGGCGATAGCCGCCATGATCTACTAACAAGCTCGAATGTCGAAAGATACAACGGACCAATCACCACTCGGCCTCGCCATCTCAGGCGGTGGCATCCGCAGCGCCACGTTTGCGCTCGGCATCCTCCAGGGCCTGGCCAAACGCAAGGTCCTCAGCAAACTCTCCTACCTGTCCACCGTCTCCGGCGGCGGCTACATCGGCAGTTGGCTCAGCGTCTGGTCAGCACGCGAAGCAAAGCTGGGCCTGCCAGGCATTCACCGCGTGGAAGAATGCCTCCATCCGGAATGGGCGGAGAACAAATCCGGCACAGGCGAAGCCATCCCACTCCAGTGGCTCCGCGCCTATGGTAATTTTCTGGCGCCCAAGCCCGGGCTCTTCAGTGCCGACACCTGGCTGATCTTCACGATCTGGAATCGCAACACGATCCTCAACCTCCTGGTCATCCTCCCTTTCCTGCTCGCATTGCTATGCGTCCCCTGGGTGGTACTCTGCGCCACCCTTTGGCTCTACCAGGAAGTCCCCGCGCACATCATTCTCCACACCGGCCTGATCACGCTCTTTTTCGCTCCCGTCACTTACATCGCCCTCGACCGCTTCAACTCCAGCAAGTTCAACCAGGCGCGTGGCATAATTCCCGCAATCCTTGTCTCGATATCCGCGGTCCTCTTTGCATCCGCTCTCTGGCGCCACTCAGTAGACCTCGCACTGAGTATCAATCCAGCCACCGTTGGCGCTTACGGAGGCGCTACCGCACTGCTATGTATTCTCTTCATGCTCGGCAGCCAGATCCGGACCAGCCTCACACGATTCAGGCCCGCCAACGGGATCTGGCTCCCTCAACTCCTGATCGCCATCAGGCGCGGCTGTTTTTCCTTAGCTCCCCTGATTGCCCGCATAGCGATCGCAACCGCCTTCGGCTACCAGGGGCTTGTTTCCGCTTACCACTTCGGCCTCGATCTCATCGGTGATTCCGTAGCCAGTCTCGATCGCCTCCTCTTTTCCGCGCCCCTGTTCTCCCTGATGGATTGCCTCATCCTGGTCGGCCTCATCGGTTGCGCCAGTTGGCGCCTCGCCGATCACAGCCGCGAAAGCTGGAGCCGCGCCGGCGCCTGGATCGGCATACTTTTCGGCGCCGGACTGATCCTTTGCTCAATCGCCTACTGGGGTCCCCTCGTAATCGCGTTTGGCGTCAAGGTAAAGACCATCGGATTACCCGCTGGTATTCTCTGGACGATCGTTTCCGCCGTCGGTACCTATCTCGCTCAAAGCGCTGGCACGTCCGGAAAGCCCACCTCAAAACGCCCCATCACCGAGTCCTTGCTCCCATTCGCCGGTGTAACCTTCATCCTGGGCTTGTTGCTGCTCGGCGCCAGCCTGATATTCTTCGCCTCCTTCAACCTCATGCAGCAGCCCAACCGCCTCTGGGCCGCCATGAACTCCGGCATCCCTGAAGTCTACTGCGATACCTGCCGTCAGGAACTCGCACCAGTTGCCTGGGGTGCGCAATGGTCCGAATTGGTCGATGAATTCCGCGCCGAAGCCTACAACTTTGCCCTCCTGCCCGTTCCAGAACTCGGCTTCCCGGCGCCCGTGGCTGGCCTGGCCGGCTTCCTCCTCTGGATGGCAGTCAGCAGGCTATTCAGCATCAACGATTTCTCGATGTTCTCCTTCTACCGCAACCGGCTCGTACGCGCCTACTGCGGGGCTTCCAACGAGGATCGAATCACCGATGCCTTCACCGATCTCAGCGGTACTGACGACGTTCCCCTCACCAAACTGAATGCGGAGCAGGTAGGCTACGAACACTTGTTCTGCACGACCGCGAACATCAACCTCGATCGTTCCGGCTTTGCCGAGCGAAAGGCTGTCCCCTTCACTTTCTCCCCGACCGCCTGCTGGTATTCCGTCCCAATTTCACTGCGGGGCGGCGAATCCACCGCCGGACGCATCTTCAAAAAATTCTACAAAGATGCAGTTGACCTTAAAGACGCCACCGTAGGCACCGCCATCACCATCTCCGGCGCCGCCGCCAGTCCCAACATGGGCTCGCACACTTCCCCCATCCTCGCCTTCATCATGACGCTGTTCAACGTCCGGCTCGGCTTCTGGATGTTCAACCCTTCAGAACACTACTCAAGCCTTCGACAGTTTCTGTTCAAGAGTAAGCAGCCGTGGAGTCCAACCGGACCCAAGTGGGGCACCTTTTACTACCTCTTCGAACTCTTCGCCAGCGCCAGTGACCACCGCAAATACATCTATCTGAGCGATGGCGGGCACTTCGAAAACCTGGGCCTTTACGAACTCCTTCGCCTCCGCCTACCATTCATCATCTCTATCGATGGCGAGTGCGATCCCCAATATAAATTCGATTCCCTGGCCGGCGTTCTTCGCAAGGCTCGCTCCGATTTCGGCCACGAAATCACCATCGACACAAGCTCCATCGAACCCTCATCGCCGGGCGCATGGAGCAACTCCCACGCAGTCGTCGGCCGCATCCACTACAGCGACGGTAGCGAGGGCTTTCTGCTCTATCTCAAGCTCTCTCTCTCCGGTGATGAGCCGCAGGACGTACTCACTTACCGCAAAACCTTCGCTGATTTCCCCCACCAGAGCACCGGCGATCAGTTCTTTAACGAAAGCCAGTTTGAAAGCTACCGCCGGCTTGGCCTTCACGTCTCCGACAAGGTATTTGCCGCTCTCGAATCACATCGGCATAACTACGCCCTTACATCTCGTTCAACCGCCAGCCTGCGCAAAATGTTCACTTCGATCGAGAACATGCTCTCTCCCATTCCACGCAATATCTCGGATAACTTCACCCGCCATACCGTCACCTTCAAAGAACTCCTGGGCGAACTCCACAGCAAGCCTGAACTTGCCGCCATAGCATCGGAGATACGAACCGGCCAACCCGCCGCCGATCCAACAACCGAACAACAGCAAGCAGCCTTCTTCTTCTCACAACGCCTGCTCCAGTTGATGGAAGACGTCTACTTCGACCTGCAACTCGAAGACAATCACCAGCACCCATACCTCCAGGGATGGGTGGAATTGTTCCGCGACTGGGCGCTCTCCGCAATGCTGCTCAATACCTATCAGGAAACCAGCGATACCTTCTCTCCCGCCTTCACCAGTTTCTTCGAGCGGTATTTGGCCTCCAACCACGGGAGCCAGGACTTAAACTGAACAATAGAAAACCATGATGAACCCGCTCCTAGTTCTGACCTCCATTTTGCTGCAAGCCGGCGACCCCAAAGCTGCACTCACCTTCAAAGCAAGCTTTGACAAAGGTCCGAATGCAGACTTCGCCAAGGGCGACAAGTCCATCTATTTCGCTGAGACTTACAAAGACCTGAGCAAAGCGGAGAAGGGCTTCGGCAAAGCCCCAGTCGAGATCGAAAACGGAGCGCTCCGCTTCAAGTCCAAACACACCACAGCCTTGTTCTTCAAGGCGCAAGACAACATCTCCCCCGCCACCGGATCAATCAGCTTCAAGCTCAAACTCGACCCCGCCCTCGACCTCGCCCCCGATTACGTAGACCCCATCCAGTTTACCGACAAAGCCTATAACGATTCAGCAATTTGGGTCGACTTCACCAAAGACGAAAAGCCCCGCCTCTTCCGCTTGGGCGTCTTCGGAGAACTCAAAGCCTGGAATCCAAACAACCTTCCGCCCGACAAGAACCCCAAATTTAATGAGCGCCTCGTAGTCGTCAAGAAGCCACCGTTCACCCGCGATAAATGGACCCACATCGTAATCACCTACGCTAACCTCGGCACGGCCGCTGGCACGGCAAGCTTGTACGTCGATGGAATGCTTCAGGGTGCCAGCACCAGCATTAACGAATCCTTCGTTTGGGCTCCCAATCAGGCCACCATCCGCCTCGGCGTCAACTACACCGGCCTCATGGACGACCTCGCAGTTTACAATCGCGTCTTGACTGCCAAAGAAGTCGCAGGGCTAAAATAGCCGGTTTTCCTTAGGCGCGCTTGCGCCTGAGCCAGGCCATCCCGGCCAATCCCGCTCCTAGCAGCGCAATGCTGCTAGGCTCAGGTACTTCGCTATCCAGCGTATAGTTCACATTCCCAGCAAACGTACGCGGCGAAAAGGCTGACCCATCAAACGCAACGGACCCAGTGCGCACGTCGCTGCTGAATAATGTCAAGTCGGCGTTGCTCCATGTAGTTTGGGGTGGTTCAACGCCGGTGCCGTTATAGCGAATGCCGTTTGCTGGAGTGATGCTGTGCAGGTATACCCCAACTGTCTGCCCGGCGACGATCGAAATTCCTGTCGCAAAGCTGACATTGGCCAACGTGGTCGTACCTTGCGAGATGAAGTTAATGTTTTGAATCAGCGTCCATCCAGTGTTCGCTGTGTTGAATCCAACATACGATCCAGGCCTGGTATAAACTTCCACCTCACCTGCGGTCCCAGCTGTTGCGCCAAAATATGTATCGAAACTGTTGACTGTCAGCGAAAGTCCGGCCGCCGTCAGGTCAAGGAAGATCCCGCCGCTTCCGTTGTTCGCAGTGCTAGTGCTAAGGATCGTAGCCGCCCAGACCGCCTGCGGAAAAGAGATAGCCCCTAAAAGTACTACTAAGCCAACGCTACGAAATACTTTTGTTTGCGGC